>Ga0315273_10004805_pt1 | contig 16626 bp, 18 predicted proteins | sample YL17G02_0_MG_FD_205753 | JGI IMG/M metagenome (GOLD analysis project Ga0315273, IMG submission 205753) | Sediment microbial communities from Yellowstone Lake, YNP, Wyoming, USA - YL17G02_0 | ecosystem: Environmental > Aquatic > Freshwater > Lake > Sediment | place: USA: Wyoming | collected... | reverse complement strand
ATGATTTCCGAGGAGGCGCTTAAGCTTATTCCCGAAGAGACGGCGCGCAATTACCGGCTCATTCCGATTTCCAAAGACGGCGATATGCTCGTGGTGGGGATGCTCAATCCGGACGATAACCGGGCGGCGGAAGCGTTAAGTTTTGTCGCCAAGCAGAACCGGCTTAATCTGGGAATTTACATCGTTACTCCTTCCGACTTGGAGATGGCTTTGCGTCGCTATTCGCCTTATCAGTCCGAAATTCAAAGCGCCATCCGGTCGCTTAGCATCAAACCGGGCGCGGGACTCACCGCGGCGCAGAAGTCGGTTTCTCTGGAAGTGGGCGCGGCCGTGGCGGAAGAGGCGCCGATAATAAAAATCGTTTCTTCGACTTTGCGCGAAGCGGTGGAACAGAATGCTTCGGATATCCACATCGAACCGGAGCGGACGCGGCTCCGAATCCGACTCCGCCTCGACGGCACCCTCAAGGAGGTCGCCATTTTCCCTCTCGAGCTTCATCAGCCGATTATTTCAAGAATAAAAATACTCTCCGAATTGAAAATCGATGAGACGCGTGTGCCGCAGGATGGCCGTTTCCGCACGACCATTTTCAATCGCGACATTGATTTCCGCGTTTCCACTTTTCCCACGCCGAACGGCGAGAAAATCGCCATCCGCGTGCTCGACCCGACCATGGGCTTGAAGAGTATCGACGACCTTGGCCTTGTCGGCACGGGTGGAGAAGTCGTCAAGGAAGCCATAGAAAAACCGTTCGGTATGGTGCTCATAAGCGGGCCGACCGGCAGCGGAAAGACCACTACGCTTTACGCCATTTTGCAGTTACTGAACAATGTCGGCGTAAATATTTTGAGCATGGAGGACCCGGTGGAATATTTTATCGACGGCGTAAATCAATCGCAGATATGGCCGGAAATCGGCTACACTTTCGCCGCGGGGTTGCGTCAGGCCGTGCGTCAGGACCCGGATATCATTATGGTCGGCGAAATTCGTGACCGGGAAACGGCCAATCTGGCGGTGCAGGCGGCCTTGACCGGCCACATCGTGCTTTCCACTCTTCATACCAACAACGCCGTTGGCGTGATTCCCCGGTTGCTTGATATGGGGGTAGAACCATTTCTTCTTCCCTCGTCGCTCAATGTGATGATTGCCCAAAGGTTGGCGCGCAAACTTTGCAATGAATGCAAGAAGCCCGAGGCGGCTCCGCCGGAAATAGCAGAGATAATTAAAAAAGAGTTGGCGAAACTGACCAAAGCCGAATCGGAAGCGTTGAAAAAGAAAGGGGTAAATCCGGACGGGCCTTTCCAGATTTATCGCGCCGCGGGCTGCAAGGCCTGCAAGGGCAAAGGAACTTCGGGCCGGATAGGGCTTTTCGAGGTCTTCAAGATGACCCGCGAACTGGAAGATATTATCACCGCCGGCCCCAGCGAAGGTAAATTAAAAGACGAGGCGAAAAGGCAGGGGATGGTCAGCTTGCGTCAGGATGGAATAATAAAACTTCTTAATGGCGTAATTCCGGTCGAGGAGATGTTGCGCGAAACGGAGGAAACATAAAACCAATATGAATGAAATTAAAAGATTATTGTGCTTTAATTAAAATTAAATCGTCGCGACATTTCATAAAATTCCATGATTGATTATAAACAGAAATTGAACGAATTGTTGCTGGCAACGGCGACGCAGAACGCTTCCGATTTGCACATCGCCGTCGGCCGGCGGCCGACTTTGCGCATCGACGGCGTACTGGTCGCTTTGCAGAAAGAGCCGATTCTTACTCCCGAGGACACGCAGGGAATAACTTTGGCTATGCTTACACCGAAACAAAGGGAGGCCCTTCTCCGTTTCGGGGACATTGATTTTTCATACAGCTTCGAGGATAAGGCCCGTTTCCGGGTGAATGTTTTTTTTCAAAGAGGGTTTCTGGCCGCTTCCTTGCGGCTTATTGCGGCGCAAATAAAAACGATTGAAGAATTGCGTCTGCCGTCTGTTCTCCACGATTTCACCAAATTGAGCCAGGGTTTTGTGCTGGCCGTCGGTCCGGCCGGACAAGGCAAATCAACCACCCTTGCCGCGTTTCTCGACGAGATAAATCACAGCCGTACCGAACACATCATCACCATTGAGGACCCGATCGAATATCTTTTCGTGCAGGACCGAAGCATTATTTCGCAGAGGGAGATAAGGAGCGACAGCCCGACTTTCCACCGCGGACTCCGCTCTCTGCTCCGGCAGGACCCGGATGTGGTGATGATTGGCGAGATGCGCGACAAAGAATCGATTTCTACGGCGATGACCGCGGCGGAAACCGGTCATCTTGTTTTTTCCACCTTGCACACCAACTCCGCTTCCCAAACCATCGACCGCATTATTGATTCTTTCCCGGCTGAACAGCAGGGACAAGTCGTTTCCCAGCTTGCCGCCACCTTGGTCGGCATCATCTCCCAGCGGCTTGTTCCGCGCATTGACGGCGGCCGCATCCCGGCCTGCGAGATCATGCTTACCAATTCGGCCATCCGCAATCTTATCCGCGAAAGAAAGGTTTATCAGATTGATTTGGTTATCGAAACAAGTTTGCAGGAGGGAATGACGACCCTGAACCGGTCGCTCGCCGATTTGGTCAAAGCCAGGGAAATTTCTCTGGAGAGCGCGGAGTTTTATTCCAGCAATCCCGGAGAGCTTCGTCTTTTGCTCGAAAGAACATAATCAGAATGAAATTCAGGTACAGAGCGCGAACACAACAGGGAGAACTGCAGGTCGGCTTCATTGAAGGGCCGACAAAAGACGCGGCGGCGGGCATCCTGACCGGCTACGGACTTTATGTTTTGAGCGTGGCGGAAGCGGAAAGAAAGCCCGGGTTTATTTCCGGCCTGCTTAATCGCGTCCGCGCCAAAGACCTGATGATTTTCACGCGGCAATTCGCCACTTTGCTCGAAGCCAATGTTCCCTTAGGCGACTCCCTGCGGACCCTTACGAACCAGACGCGCAATGTCGTTCTCCGCGAAACCGTGCTTGATATAGAAGCGGACATCGACTCCGGTCTTTCTCTTTCGCAGGCGCTCGACCGGCGAAGCGATATTTTCTCGGTTTTTTACGTGAATATGATTCGCTCGGCCGAAATAACCGGCCGGGTGCAGAACGTGATGAGTTATCTTGCCGAATATCTGGAGAAGCAGGTGATTCTGACTTCGAAAGTGAAAAACGCGATGATTTATCCGGTGATAATGGTCGCCCTTTTTCTGGTGGTGGCGGCGGTGATGGGCATGGTGGTGCTTCCGCAAATCGGCGTGGTTTTCAAGGACCTTGGCGCCGAACTGCCGGTTTTTACCGAGATGCTTATCGCTTTCGGCAGTTTTTTGGCTTCCTGGTGGTGGGCGGTTTTTATCGTTCTCGGCGTGCTTATCGGTTTTCTCGTGGAATATTTTAAATCCGAAGAGGGGCATATTGTTTTCGACGAATTCGCCCTGCGTTTACCCGTGTTCAGCAAGCTTTTGAAGGAGCTTTATGTGGCGCGTTTTGCCGAATCATTAAGCGTTCTTGTAAAAGGAGGGATTCCCATTGTGCAGGCGATTGAGGTGACGGGCAATACGGTGAGCAGCGCGGTTTACGAGGAAGCGCTTAAAAATATCGCCAATGACGTCAGGCGGGGCGAGCTTCTTTCTCAATCGTTGGCAAAAAGGGAAGATCTCTTTCCGCCGCTTGTCGGGCAAATGGTGGCGGTGGGCGAGGCGACCGGCCGGCTCGAGAGCTTGCTCGATAAAATCTCCTCTTTTTACACTCGCGAAGTCGAGGATTTGGTTTCCAACCTGGTCGAGCTTATCCAGCCCCTGCTTTTGATTGTTATCGGCGGACTTATCGGCCTACTCTTCATTTCCATCCTCTCGCCGATTTACAATTTAATTTCCACCTTCTAAGTGATATAATTTTAGGAATGAAAAACCGTAAAAATTCAATTAAGGGATTCACGCTGATAGAGATGATTGTCGTCATCGCTCTTATCGGCATTCTGATGGGAGTGGCTTTCCCCCAGACGACGAAATTCCTGGCCGCTGGCCGCGACACCAAAAGGATAAGCGACGTGAGCCGGGTCGTCCCCGGATACCTCGAGCTTTATTTCAACCAAGAAGGGGAATATCCAGAAGGTGATTGGGCTGGACTTGCGGCTAAATTAGGGCCTTCTCCTGGAGCAAATGTTTTAGGTGGCAAAGGACTTCCCAAAGCAACCGGAGTTTATATCTACGTTTATTGTCCAGGAGATAATAATTATAGCTATACGCTTGGTGTTAAATTAGAGACAGATAATAAAGCGTTAGATGAAAGTGTCGGAAACGAGACTGATGTTTCTTGCGGAGGATTAACTTGTGGCAAGGATGAGCATGTCTACTGTGTCCAGCCCTAATGCCGAATCCCTTATTTTACGCATTTCTTTTTATCTTCGGCGCGTGCTTCGGCAGTTTCCTGAATGTCGTTATTTTTCGCTATAAGCCGGAAAATTTTTCAATCAAAAATCTTTTCGGCCGCTCGCGCTGTTCCCATTGCCATAAAACCCTCCGATTTTACGAGCTTTTCCCGATATTGAGTTTTTTCGCGCAAGCCGGCAAATGCCGTTCTTGCCGCGCCAGATTATCCTGGCAGTACCCTTTGGTGGAATTATTGGCCGGTCTTGTTTTTGTTCTGGTTCCGCTTCATTTTTTCGATTTGCCGATGATTTACGCTTTTCCGGCAATAGAGGCGATAATTCTGTCCGTTATTTGGGTCGTTGCTTTTCTCGTTCTTATTTTGATTTCGGCCATTGATTTGCGTTTCCAGATAATTCCCGATTTTTTGAACGGGCTTTTGGCCCTGTTGGGAATCGCTGGGATTTTTACTTTGCGTTATTTTTCGGATTTCGGCATCGCAAACAATGGGATTCACGGCTCGTTCCTCGGCCGGTACGCGATGATATTCCGGGTGGGAGATTCTCTCTGGGTCAATTTTATTCTCGGCGCGGTTTTCGGCTTGATTCTATTCGGCGGACTTCATCTTCTCACCCGCGGCCGGGGAATGGGTCTGGGCGACGCGAAACTTGCCGCGGCTCTGGGACTTCTTCTCGGCTGGCCGGATATTGTTCTTGTTTCGGCGCTCGCTTTTATCGTCGGTTCGATCGTGAGCATCTTTCTTCTTGTCAAAAAGAAGAAAAAGGCCAAAGACCAATTGCCCTTCGGGCCGTTTCTCGCCGTCGGAACCGCGCTGGTTTTCTTTTTCGGATATGAAATCGTCAATGCCTATTTTTCACTGTTCAACCTATAAGTCGAAAGAGAGGGGATTTACCGTAATCGAGATGATTATCACCTTCGCGATTATCACCGCCCTTCTTGCCGCTACGGCTCCCTCGGCGGCATTCAACCGGCGCGAATATATTTTGTCTTCCAATCAGGAACAACTGCGTTCGCTTATCAGCCGCGCCAAAGCGCTCACGATGTCCGGTCTATTGCGACCGGTAGTGGAAACAGACGAGCGAATTTGCGGCTACGGAATCAGTATCAGCCAAAATGATAAAACCGCAACGATTTTCAGTTCTGTTTTGCGAGTTTTACTGGACGATTGTCCTGAAAACGCTTCTGACTTTGCCAGCTCTATCAGTATCGTGTCTTTGAGCGAGGGGGCTTTGAATAAAATGACTTTTGACAAGGGACTAGAGGTCTCGATGACTTTAGAATCTATGCCGGACAACCTTTCGGAATTAAATATTTATTTTATTCCACCCGATCCTCTTACTTTGATTACGGCAAATAGCGGTATTAAATCGGCAACGATAGAAATGAAAATAGGCGCAAGCTCGCGGAAAATCATGCTTAATAAGGCGGGATTGATAGATTTAATCCATGGAACGAATGGAGAATAAAAGAGCTAAAGAAAGAGGCCAACTTTTGGTGGAGGCGTCTGTTGCCACGGGCATCATCGTGATTTTGGTGATAAGCGTGGTAACCCTTTCTCTCCGCGCCCTGAATCAGAACCGGCTTGTTTCCGATCAGGTTATCGCGACCAATCTCGCCGCCGAGGGTTATGAAATCGCAAAAAATATTTTGGATGGGAATGCATATAAAGGAATAGCGTGGAATAAAGGTTTTCTTCCGGGAAAATATGAAGTTGATTACACTTCTTTACCTTTGTTCCCCCCAGATTTTAAAAAAATAGATAATGAGAATGACATTCGCTTTCTTAAATTAAACGTTGACGACCAACTTGAAACATATGGATATAACTATGATAGCGGCGAATATACTCCATTTAAACGTACGATACTCATTAGTACGGTAGGGAGTCCTACTACAAATCAGATAAATATTACCTCAACGGTAATCTGGAATACTCCTAAAAAACCCGCAGGTGAAACCGTATCGGTAAGCGGAGCATTGCTCGGATGGAGATGAAATACGCGAGAAAACAACAAGGATTTACTTTAGTTGAGCTAATCGTGGCGATGAGCCTTTTTTCGATAATCGTCGTGGTTATTTCCGGCATTTTTATGCAAACGGTAAAATTCCAAAAAATCGTGGCCAATCGCGCCGCCGCAATTGACAATCTCGGCTTGGCGATGGAAGAAATGGCGAGAGGGGTAAGAACCGGAGTTTTATTTGGCCAGCTAAATCCGGATAGAAGTTTGGTAGATGAGAATTTTCTCAAATTTACTGATTACAGAGGACAGACGATTACTTATTCTTTGGATTCGAGAAATAAGCGCGTAATGAAAGAGGTTGTTAGTAACCCCCCAGGTGATCCCAATCAAGAAACGTATGGCCTTCTTCCGATAACCTCAAGCAATGTGAAGATAACCGGCCTGAAATTCATTCTGCGGGGCAAAAATAAAGCGTCCGGCGGACAAAGTGATCTAAACAATATCCCTCCCCGGATCACCATCTCGATGACTGCGGAAGGCATCTATCAAGAACCATTTACTCTCCAAACCACTGTCGGCGCCCGGCTTATTTATTACAAAGCCCGATAAAATGATTAGGAATAAAAAGAGAAACAATTCCGGCCAGTCGATGCTTTTTATGGTGATGTCTTTGTCCTCCATAATCGTGATGGTGGCGTCTTTATCGAGTTTGATTATGGTCTTTGAATTACGGCAGGCGACTGACTCGCGAGCGACCGGAGAGGCAATTATGGCCGCCGACACCGGCATCGAATGCGCCATCTATAAAGAGTTTTATGGCACTCCGCCGGCAGTTTGCGGCACGTGCTCACCAGTGAACGGCTGCCCGGAATGTAAAGAATGTAGTGGCCAATTAGCAGGCGAGAATCCGCCGAGTTTTGCATACGAAAGGAAAGAGCCAACAATCGAAGGAGAATCGAATGTAATCACCTGGACCTCGGCCGGCGAAGATGCCAAAGGACGGGCTGTCCGCGCCCTGGAAATAAAATTCATAGAGCAGAGGTAACGAAGGTAGCAGGGGGTGGGAGAGGTAGATAGGGCGGGTGATCAAAACCTCATTTCTTGGTACGATCGTTGGAAAACGTGAGGTTTAGGAAAGCGAATGAAAAAAGATGGAGGGGAAAGGGAATGAGGAAAATGGGGAGAGAGTGAAAAACTCATTTCTTGGCACGATCGTTGGAAGAAGTGAGGTTTTGGATTTTTGATTAGATTAGTTAGATTAGAAAGAGCGTTTTTTGTTCTTGTAGAGGGGGAATGTTTGACCCTTGACAAACTGGACGGATTTTGGCATATTTAAAGTCCAAACAGGTTCTGGTCTTTTGTTCTTTGAAAGACCAATATGGGCCAGAGAGAAGGTGATAGGAATGGCCGGCCAGGAGTGGGAGTGCTCCCCGGGTATTGTTTGGGGAGCAGTCGTCGTCCTCTTGATTCCGGCCGCTGGCCTCCTATATGGTGTGGTCGCGGTAGTGATCACACTGTGGGGAGGTTAATCTAAAAGGAGGGGAGTTGTGATGAAAGTGAAGGATGCGTAAACCGGGCGACACAATAAAGCTATGTGTCGCCCTTTCGCTTTTTAAGCCGTCTCATTCATGCCTCTTATCTTGTATTATCCAACGATCGTAGTATTTTATAAAATATTGATTAAATGTCCGGCGAGGAGTGTTTTTGAAAGTTATCCACAGTTTGCTATTGACACGACCAGCCGTTTTCAAAAAAAAGGGGGGGGACTTGACAAGCCCTAATTCAGGTGCGATAATTTCCGTAAAATAAAAATCCTATGGAAAACTACGCTTTTTTATTTGCCAAACAACACGAAATTATTCTCAAACAATCAACTAATGCCAACGGCATTCGGTTTATAAGAACAGCAATCAAGGTGGGCGCTTCGGCGCTCATTTTTGTTTTTCAAAGGTCGAAATTATAAAAATAAAAATTTTGCCGAATTTAATTAAAAAATGAAAAATAAAATGCGCATCGCGATAAACGGTCCGGTTGCTTCCGGGAAAAGCACGATAGCGAAGGCGTTCGCCCGGACCTACGGAATAAAGTATATAGACACCGGAATTATTTCCCGGTTTGCCGCTTATTGTCTCACGCGCGAAATAGTCGATTCTTTATCAAGAATAATACCGCTTTTCCAATCCGATTATTGCCGTTATCTCTGGGACGGCGAGAAAGCCAGGATTTATTTCGGAAGTAGATTTTTTGACCGGGAACTCGAGGACCCGCAACTTGAAGAAGAATATCTCCGCCTTGCCGCGGAGCCGGATTATTTCACGGAATTTAAAGATGTCAGCGAGACGATTATGGCCGGGGTCAAGCAATTTATCGCCGATGGCAGGAACGTCGGAACAACGATTTTGCCGAATGCCGACATAAAATTCTATATTGACGCCGATGCCGACATTCGCGCGAAAAGGCGGATGGAAGAGCTAAAAAAGTCGTTTATTTCCCTGAATTATCCGCGGGCGCGCCGGGAAATTATCGAGCTCGACGAACGCGACCGGACGCGCGAAATAGACCCTTTGCGGATTCCGGAGAACGCCATTGTCATCGATAACAGCAAAATGAGCGTGGAGGAAGCGGTGGCGGAAATGAATAGGGCTTTGGAAAAGAGAGGAATCGTTATGGCAAAATAATCGTCATTTCCCGTATATTTTCCGCCCCCACATGACTTCTGCCGTTTAACTTGTAGTGGAGATGAGGGGGTTGGATATTACTCTTGAAACCCTTGCGGGCGTTGTTTAGTTATATTAAAATGAAAATACTTAGATTATCTCCAAAATGGATAAAGAAATAGAAAAAGAAGTGTTCAGATTAAGAGATCTCTTTCCTGACAAAATAAACGTCCAAGTGACCCGTTCAGAAGACGGTGGTTTTTCCGGTGAGATTTTGACTTACCCAAAATGCTTTACAGAGGCAGATAGCTTTTCGGAACTTATAGATATGTTTAACGATGCGCTCTATACCTATTTTGATATCCCGGAAGATTTAATACCTTATATGCCTACATATGTAGCTCCGGTTGAAATGGCTCGCGACCTTGTTGGATTTCCAGTCCGTAAACTTGTAGAGAAAATTAGCTTGGAATCTCTATCTAGTGAAACAGTTGACTGTTAGCGCCTCTGATTGTTCAGAGGAAGAACTAGTCCGTGCCGCGGGAAAAGGCGGCCTCTTGATTAGAGAAGGACGGAAACACGTCAAGGTAAAAACTGCCGACGGTAAATTTGTGACAACGATACCCCGTAAAAAAAGACTTAAAAGAGAAACCGTGAAAGGAATTGTGGAAGAGTTGAATAAAGCGGGTTGTAATATTCTAGCTGTTTGATTCTTAACGCTTGATACCTGCCGTCTAGCCGTATGCTATAATTTACCTATGTCTAAGAAAAAGGGATTTATCATTTTTTTGGTCGCAGTCGTTATTCTGCTTGGTGTCGCTTATTTCGGCGTCCGGACCGATTTCTGGGGAATTTTCGCTAAGCCGGGCAGTTGTTTGGTTTTGCCGGAGAAATACTGCAAAACCGGAGTTGATTTTGAAGAGGGAAGCGCCTTGGTCGCTTTCAAATTACCCAATTGGACGCCGGTTTTCGCGCCATTTGACGGGGAGGTTCTGGACGCGGGGATTTCCTTCCTAAGCGGCAGAAACCAACAAAGCATTTTGATGGAATATTTTGGTAATTCCGTGCCGCGACAGAAAGAAGGGGGAGTGAACTTTTTTATGGCAGGCGATTATCGATTGAAAGGCAAAATCGGGGGTATGATTAAAAAAGGCGAAAAATTGGCCATTATCTCGAAACAAAAAGAAGCAAAGGGCATACCGGATAATCTGCTTGTTTCTTTCAGCGATTTTGATTCTTCAATACGAATTTTCTCTCCGACTCTCGAAGCAACGAGAAGAATGCTTGGTCTCTAAAAAGAGGGCGCGAGGTATTTTAAAAAGAGCGGCAAATGCCGCTCTTTTTAGTGGGGATAACTGGCACTTGACAAAATTGGGAAGAGTGTGGTGTACTTATGTTGTATCCATTCGGGTACGTTGGTCTTTCCTAAAAGAGAAACAATCCAAAAGGGAGAGTCCGGCGTGCTCAAATTCGAGAGGAGGTGAGAGGAATGGCAACAAGGGCAGCTAGCGAAGCATATCCGCGGCAGCGGGTAGGGCGACCAGCTCATCCTCGGCGGTTTTCCATCGTAACCATACTCCTCATCGCAGTTCTAGTCGCCACATTGGTCATACTCGCGGTTATCGGATTGCGTTGGTATGTAAGCCGACAGGCGCCAGCGCCGCCCGACACGACCGAGGACACGACCCAGCCGCCGGTGACCGATCCGGTCACGGTCGAGCCGACCCAGCCGGTGACTGACCCGGTCGTCACTCCGACCGAGCCGGCCCCGCCCCCTCCCCCGGAGGGGTACCCTGCCTTACCTGACGGGTGGGAGTGGAGGTTGACTAGTTCGGGGAAGAAGTATGTGGCCTTCGGCAAGATCGGGACTCCGCGCGCTCCTTGCGCGGGGACGGTCCGCAGCCTCTGGTCCAATAACGGAGCGGGGTTCCTCTTGGAGAACAGGAGGGGAGACCCTGTAGTTGCCATCACGATTCCAGGGAGTAACGAAGCTTCCCTTGGCATCAGAAGCGTGGATGTCGAGAAGGGAGAGACTCTTCCCTGGATAACCGATAGGTCGGCATGCGTTGAATTTGGTTTCAAACTCAACGACGCCAGCGCCGTCGCTTTCGCGAGAGAGGTGGTTTACTGGCTGCTCGGTGAGTAGCCAGTTTTCTTTTTAAATCCGAAGATATGCTATAATTATTCTATGGGGAAAATTAAACAAATAACAATAGCTTCATTAATTATAAGTTTGTTGGCAATCAGCGCGATTTTAAGCGGAATAAAGCCGGCGCAAGCAACAATACCTGATGTTCTTAATACAGTTCCTAATACAGTCAATTTTGGAGAAGTTGAGACCTGCCTCGGCGCATCTTATATTAATAATTTTTACATTTCCAACGTAGGAGAAGAAGTGACGGCTTCTATCCGTCTTATCGGGAGCAGAAGCGGCTTTTCGTGTTCCATTGATGGAGGGGAGATGAAAGACAATTGGTGTGGTGAGACGAAAATAATATCAGGGGGTAGAATAGGCGTTAGTATTAAATTGACCCCGCCGCCAAAACGGACCGGAATGGGCGGGACAATAACAGTTAAAATTACCGATTATGCGGGAAAGTTTGACACAGAAACAGTAAGTTTAAGCGCCACGGGAAAATGTACTTCAATAATTCCTGTCGCTGGCCCTAATGAGGTCCCGGTTCCACCGGAAGATTATGATGATGTATGTAACGTATCATTAGTATCTATTGATAAACAATGTTATGTCGAGGGGACAAAAGAAGAAGCTTTTTGCGGTGATGCCTGCCATGATTTTGTCAGCTCGGCAGACTTATTGAAGTTGGTTTTTTGGAATATATATAAGGTAGATTATTTTCCGGTAGAAGAGATAGAAGGAGGATGTGTTCTTAAATGGCGAATCGCGGCAGATGTTTGCTCCATTGCCGACAAGCTTGCTTCTGGTGCTTCAGAATCAACTCCTGACTCACATTTGCGGTATGGGAAGTGCCAGTGTGGTAGTGTAGGCGACGAATATAAAGAATGCTGTTCAATTCCATCAAGCGGTTCTAGTACATTACCCACATCGAGAAACGCCATTAAATATTATATTCAAGACAAATTTCCTCCTGTAGAAGGAACTTGCGGCGAAGAAAGCGCTTGCGGCAGAGCAGGGACGGGAACTATCTGTACGGTGATCGAACCGGATGTTTCTAAACGTCCGGCGAACTGCCCGATGACGACCCTTACTCTGACCGCGAGTCGGCTTGAGAATAATCCGACTACGGCTAAAGTTACTTGGAATGCCCCTACCGCCGATTGGTGCGGAGATGGAAACTTTGTAACCAAAGGCGCGATTAGCGGAGCTGTCGAAACAAGCAACATTCCGGCGGACAATAAATTCTTCGTGTGCTGTAAGGAAAATTATAATTATGCCTTCGAAAATAGTTCGCTCCCGGCCACTGCATATTTTTGCACATCCGCCATTGTCGGCGGGACAGATGGGGGAGGCTGCACCCCCAACTGCGGAAGATGCAGTAACGACCCTGCCAAGTTAGGGTCGTGGGTAGATTGGTATGATCCGGATAACGACTTGAGCTGTGATAGCGGTTTTAACAACTGCCCTACCTACATCTCGAACGACCCAAGATGCCGCTTTTACTACTGCCCCGCGCCCAGCGGCGCCTGCACGCAGACCAGTGGAAGTTACGCCACTCTCGAAGATTGCCAAACAGCTATCGGCTCGAGAGCTATCGACTCGACTTGTTACCAGGGACCTTTGGCTTGCGGCGACGCATGTGGTGATACGCCATCATTTTACTATTGTTCCGGAAATCAATGCGTCAATGGCGGAGCCACTTGTCTGACAGGAAATACTTGCTATAGCGGAGATTCGACTTGCGGAAATAATTGTGTAACTTGCGATGGTTTAACCAAGTCGAATATCAATTTAATCCTTAGTTCTTTTCCGCAATGTCTTCCGAAACATTTTTCTAACGGAACAATTACAAGGAGTTCTACCCTTACTTGGAGCGCGAACGTCAGCGATCCCTGCGGCATAATCGGAGGCGGATCCCCTTCGCCTTCGCTGACTCTTTCCTGCGAGGATGACGAAAGTGACGGGTTCACGTCTTGGCTGTCTTCCAGTCAGGCTGGCTCCGGAGAAGAGTTAACCGGGGATCTTACCAAAACCACCAAATATGGCTTGAAGTGTAGTCGGGGAGAGTATACTTGTAGCAATTCTGACGAATTTATCTCAATGGCAAATTGTGATACGTGGTGCGGTAATTGCGGGACTGATTGTGCTTCGTGCGGTTGCGGTTCTTCCTTTAATTCTATCACCGGTGGAGGTTGTCAGATTGATGCGGTATGCGTTACAAGAGAGTGTGCGAAATGGACGATGGTGAGTTGCAATATCGGTGAACAAGACTGCGTATGCGATGCTAATGGGCAAAATTGTAAAAAAGAGATTCCTCCGTGCACCGAATATGGTAGATGCATTGAATACAGTTGCAGTTCCCCATATTACGAGGGCACTCGAACATCCAAGAAAGTATGCCCATTCACAACTCTACCGGGAGCAAAGGAAGAAACTGTCCGTGTCGCGCAGAGACCAAGAATTCTTTCCTTTGAGGTCAGACCCCAAGGAGCAGGAAGTGACAAACCCTTCTCATCTCTGGCGAGAATCCTTCTGACTAAACTTGCCGAATTTAAATTAGGGGCCAAGGCCGATTCATCCGGATTTTTCACCAAAATGGCCTGCGAGCTAAGAAGAAAGATAGCGGATACCGGCACGTTCACCACAATAAAAACAACCGGAAGCGTGCAGGGCAGTGATTCTTTAACCATCCAGAACCCCACACTTCCATTTACGGATAGTGCTTTTTATCAGGGTAGCGAACCTCCTTACAAAACATCTCTGTACCAGCTCTATTGTAAAAATCAGAGCAATTACAGCAATGAGTCGAACTGCTACGATGATCAAACTTCGGGAAACTTGAAAGTCGAACCATATGGCACGGATTTGGAACCGAAAGCCGGCTGGCTGAAGAGAATCAGGGATATTTTCTTGACGACGAGAGTGAACACAGGATTGGCTGGCGGGGAATAGGCGCCACTTGTGGCTTATACGCCTGTTTTAGGTGGATGATAAAAACTCATTTCTTGGTACGATCGTTGGAAGACGTGAGGTTTGCGAAAAAGAATGGAATAAAAAAACGAGGAAGCGAGAGAGCGATAGAAAACTCATTTCTTGGTACGATCGTGGGAAGACGTGAGGTTTGGGAAAACGAATGAAAAAAAAATGGAGGGGAAATGAAGAAAAATGGGGAGAGAACGAAAACTCACTTCTTGGTACGATCGTTGGAAAAAGTGAGTTTTCTTTGGGGGGGGTAAACCTTCCTTCGCCAAGGCTTCGGAGGGCAAGCGTGACAAATTCATAAAATAAGGTATTATAAATCCATGGAGAAAATCAAGGTTAACCTGCCGGTTTCTTTCCTGAAAGAAGGCAATAAATTTGTGGCTTACACGCCTGTTTTGGATATTTCCACTTCCGGAAGAACTTTAAAGGAAACTCAAAAAAGATTCAGCGAACTGGTTGAGATATTTTTTGAGGAGCTTATCGAAATGGGAACGCTTGATGAAGTTTTGAGAAATTTGGGGTGGACCAAGCTGCAGGCAAAGTGGACGCCGCCGGTTCTTGTTTCGCAAAACAGCCAATTTGTCAGCATTTAACAGATGTCGCGAGTCGCGCCAATATCCTGGAAACGGTTCGAGAAGTTTCTTTTGTTTGTTGGCTGTCAATTTAAGCGCGAAAAAGGAGATCACCGGATTTACTGGCGAGCGGATTTGAAAAGACCGATTGTCGTTCCTCGCGATGCCGCCCTGCCCATATTTATCATCCGCAACAATTTGCGGATATTGAATATTTCTTTCGAGGAATATCTTAAGATTTTGGAACGGATTTGATTAAATAAAAATAGGAATTTGCCGGTTCTATGATATAATTTAAAAATGGTTGGAAGTTCGCTAGGAGTGTCAAAAAATCCTTGGGAATCCGGAAAGCCCGTTTGGGAAACTTGGACAATCGGCGCGGCTGAAAGATTAGCTCCAGAAATCATTAAAATAATGGAGGAGGGAGAAATTTCTTCTCCGATTTTGGCGTTTCGGACCTATTTTGATGGACTTAAGGGAATTGAGGGAGAAAACCATTTCGATCGTTTCAGTAATTTTTTCAAAGAAGTTTTGGGTATAAAACAGGAGATGAGCGCCCAGATTCGCAAGATGTACGCATTCATTTATCCGGATAAAGTCGACGAAAGCAATCCTGGATTTACTGGCAATACAAAATCTGATAAAGATTTGCTTTATTTAATCTGGAAAAAAAGGTTAGGAGATGGAATTAATGAACCAGCGCTCGCGTTGGAATCCCTTATCAACGATGAGGTTGTGAAAGGAGGAGAAAAAGACAAAGAAGAAACGGAGAAAAGGAGGGTGGCCAACCCAATGTTTAAATTCAGGGAAGCCAGTTATTTCGAAATATTCCAGCGCGCTTTGGCGGGGTTGTTTAAAATTAGTGTCGAAAAAGTAAAAGGAGAATTTTTAGGCGGACTGCTTTTGCTCTGTGTTTATAATCCGGCTGAATTTCTGGAAGAAATTAAACGGCGGCGAGGGGTATCCGAACCCACAATCTAGATAATCTCATCAAAAGAACGAAAAGAGACGGCAAGCGTCGTCTTTTTCGGCTATAATTAGAGTATGGATAAGGTCGCCGCCAAAGAGCGGATTGAAAAATTAAAAAAGGAAATCAACCGTTATCGTTACGCTTATCACGCGCTTAATCAGTCGCTTATCTCCGATGAGGCGTTGGATTCTTTGAAAAAAGAGCTTTTCGATTTGGAGCAGGAATATCCGGAGTTTATCACTCCGGATTCGCCGACCCAGCGAGTGGCCGGAAAACCGCTTAAGGAATTCCGCAAAGTGGAGCATATCGAGCCGATGCTTTCTTTCAACGACGCTTTTTCGAGAGAAGATATGGAAGATTGGCTCAAGCGGGTGGAGAATTATCTGGGCCGGAAAGTAAAACAAGATTTTTACTGCGAGCTGAAACTTGACGGATTGGCCGTAGAGCTTGTTTATGAAAACGGGATTTTGATTCAGGGGTTGACGCGCGGCGACGGCAGGGTTGGGGAGGATGTAACCCAGAATCTGAAAACCATCGAGGCGATACCGCTCGCGATAGCGACCAGCGACCAACGACTGACGACTGACGACGGACGACCAACAAAAATTCGGAAATTGGTGGTGAGGGGAGAGGTGTTTTTGAGTAAAAAAGAATTCGGGAGAATTAATCGAGAGCAGAAGAAAAAAGGAGAAAAACCTTTCGCCAATCCGCGGAACATCGCCGCCGGTTCGGTGCGTCAGCTCGACCCGAAGATAACCGCTAGCCGGAAGCTTGATTCTTTCCAGTACGATGTCGTCATGGCGGATGGCTTGAAGTTTAAAAATCACAGCGAAGAGCACGCGTTTTTGAAATCGCTCGGATTTAAAACCAATCCGGACAACCGGCTCGTCCATTCGCTTGAAGAAGTTTTCGAGTTCCGCGATTTTTGGGAGAAT
>Ga0315273_10004804_pt1 | contig 16626 bp, 21 predicted proteins | sample YL17G02_0_MG_FD_205753 | JGI IMG/M metagenome (GOLD analysis project Ga0315273, IMG submission 205753) | Sediment microbial communities from Yellowstone Lake, YNP, Wyoming, USA - YL17G02_0 | ecosystem: Environmental > Aquatic > Freshwater > Lake > Sediment | place: USA: Wyoming | collected... | reverse complement strand
GGAGTTCACGAGCGCGATGGCGATGCCCGCCACCGCGTCCCCCTTCACGAACTTGAGCGCGCCGTCCATGGCCCCGTGCAGCTGGCTCTCCTGCTCGAGGAGGCGACGCCGGCGTCCGGCCTCGGCCGCGTCGATGGCGCCCGCGCGAAGCTCGGCGTCGATGGCCATCTGCTTGCCGGGAAGCGCGTCGAGCGTGAATCGCGCGGCGACCTCCGCCACCCGCTCCGCACCCTTGGAGACGACCAGGAGCTGGACCAGCGCGAGGATGGCGTAAACCACCGCCCCGGCCACCCAGTTGCCCTGGACCATCACCCGCCCCAGCGCCTCGATGACCCGCCCGGCCTCGCCCCTCGTCAGCACGAGGCGCGTGGAGCTGACGGCGACGCAGAGGCGGAGCAGCGTGGTGAGCAGGAGGAGGGCGGGAAAGGACGAGAGGCGCAGCGCATCCGGGGCAAGAAGGGTGGCGAGCAGGACCGAGGCGGAGATGCCGAGGCTCGCGGCGAGCAGCACGTCGATGATGCCCGGCCCAACGGGAATGAAGAGGAGGGCCACGATGCCAACCACGGCTGCGCCCGGCGCCATCTCGGCCGCGCCGAGAACCCGGCGCCGCCAGGGCCGGGACGGCGAGCCGTCGCTCACGGCCGGCCTCCGGGGACGAGGCCGTGGACGTAGGCGAGGACCGCTGCCGTGGCCTCGTACAACTCCTCGGGGATGGCTTCGCCCACATCCGCCAAACGGAACAAGGCGCGCGCCAGCGGCCGATCATGCACCACCGGGACGCCCATGCGCCGGGCCTCCCGGCGCAGCGTCGCTGCCCGCGCGCCAGATGCCTTGGCGAGAACGACCGGCGGTTCGTTCCCCTCGCGCCGATGAGCGAGGGCCACGGCGAGGTGGGAGGGGTTCACCACCAGGCAGGCCGCGCGCGCGCCTTTCCCGGCGAGCGAGGCGTGGAGGCGGCGGCGCTCGGACCGCAAACGAGGGTCTCCTTCGTCCTCTCGCAGGTCCCGCTCCAGCTCCGAGCGAGTCATCCTCAGATTTCGCAGGTGGCGGTGGCGCAGGAGCAGGAGGTCGCCCGCCACGGCCGCGACGAGAAGGGCGAGGAGTGGAGCGACCGCCGATCCGACGATGGCGGCCGCGGCGCTCCACGCCCCGCCGGGCAGGAAGCCAGGAATCCGCGCGAGGGCCCGAGCCTGCGCGGCGAGGACGAGGCCGGCGACGGCCAGCGCCGATGCGCCCACGGCCAGCGTGAACGCCGCTCGCCCCATCGCCGCGGGAGAGAAGGTGCGGCGAAGTCCCCTCGAGGGGGCGAGCCGGTCCCAGTTGAACCGCAGCGCCTCCGGCGAGAAGAGCGCGCCGGTCTGGGCCAGGCCGATGAGCAGCGCGCCCGCGCAGGCCGCCGCCGCCGGCGCGAAGGTGAGCCGCGCCACGCGTCCCAGGGCGGAGAGGGCGAGGTCGAGCGGCGCGGGATCGGATCCCGACGCGGCGATGAGGAGGGCGCGCCGCAGCGCCCCGGCCTCCTCCCGGGCCATCCCCGGGAGCGACGCGCCCAGCACGGCGAGCCCGAAGGCGGCCCCACCCAGGCCGATCAGGGCGCGGCTGACGGGGACCTCGCCGCGGCGGCGCGACTCCCGGAGGCGCCGGGGCGACGGCGGAAGGGATCGGCTCAAGGCGCCCCTCCGAGGGGCGCCGTCAAGGTGCCCCGCCGCTGAGCCGCCCGACGACCCCGGCGGAGAGGACCGCCATCTCCACCAGACGGCCGCCGATGGCCGCAGCCGGGATGGCCACCGCCGCGATGCCCAGCGCCGCGCGAACGGGCGGCGCCGCGTCCAGGAGCGCCGAGCGGGGCGCCAGCCGGGACGCCACCGAGAGTGCGAGGTCAGCGCAGAGCAGGGCCGCCGCGGCCGGTGCGCCCAGGCAGAGGGCCGCCGAGAGCAACTCGCCCGCCGCCGCGACCCCGCCACCGGTCCTGAGCGTCCCGTCGATCGCGGCGCCGACCGGCAGGGCGCGGTAGGTGTCGAGAAGCGCGACGAGCAGCAGCCGGTCGGCCCCGGCCCAGGCCGCGAGCGCCACCGTCCACTGCGAGAGGAGGTCGCCCATCGCCGTCTCCCGCTGCCGGATCGGGGCCACGTGAAGCTCCCCCAATGTCGCGCCACGGAGCGTGTCGACGAGCCGCCCGGCGCCTCGCGCCGCCTCCACCGGGAGGGTGGCCACGAAGCCGAGCACCGCTCCGAGCGCCAGTTCCGACGCCGCCACCGCCAGGAAGGGGCGCCCGGGAGGAAAGCCCGCGCCCAGAGCAACCTGCGCCACCGCACCCAGGGTGAGGGCCAGGGCCGCCCGCGCCGCCGGCGGGAGCATGGGACCGCCCAGGAAAGGGGAGAGCGCGACCACTGGAAGAAGGCGCAGCGAGCAGGCGCCCAGGTCGAGCGCCGCGGCGGCCAGTGTCTGTAGATAAGCCTGGCCGGTCACTGGGCCACCCGGAGGGCGGCCTCGAGGCAGGCCAGGCCGAAGCGGGCCACGCGCGCCGCCACCCAGGGGGCGGCCAGGCCGACCGCGGCGAGGACGGCGAGCAGCCGCGGGACCGCGCCGAGCGAGTGGTCCTGGATCTGGGTCGCGGCCTGGAGCGCGCCGGACACCAGGCCGGCGAGGAGCGCCGCTGCAAGGGGTGGCGCCGAGACGGTCAGAGCGACCAGGAGCGCCTCGCGTCCGGCGGCCAGGACGGCGGGATCCACGCCGTCCTCAGCGGAGATAGCCGGCGGCCAGGCCGCGGGCGAGAAGGCCGAATCCGTCGACCGCGACCAGCAGCAGGAGCTTGAAGGGGAGGGCGACGGCGGTCGGCGAGAGCTGCGTCAGGCCGAGCGAGAGGAGCACGTTCGCCACCGCCAGGTCGACGACCAGGAAAGGGAGGAAGACCAGAAAGCCAATGGTGAAGGCGCGCCGCAGTTCCGAGACCACGAAGGCCGGGGCCAGGACGCCGAAGCCCTCCTCGGCGGCGGGCGCGGGGGCGCTTCCCCGCGCGCGCGCCGCCAGGTCGGAGAAGGCCCGCCGGTCGGCCGGAGTCGCGAAGCGGGCCAGGAAGACGCGAAGGGGCTCGGCGGCTCGGGACGCCGCGGCGATGGTCTCCTCGGGCCCGCGCGGCGCCGGCCCGTCCTGCCAGCGCGTCCAGCACGCCTCGGCCACCGGTTGCATGACGAGAAGGGTGACGAGCAGCGCAAGGCCCGTGACCGCGGCGTTGGGCGGGACCTGGGGCGCGCCGAGGGCGGAGCGGAGCACCGACAGGACCACCACCACTTTCAGGAACGAGGTGAGGGTCACGAGCGCCATGGGGGCGAGCGCCATGGCGCCGAGCAGGACGAGGAGCTCGAGAGGGCGCTCTCCCGGGAGCCCCTGCGCGAGGACGGGGGAGATCACGGGGCGTCCTCCCGCCCCAGGCGCGAGAGGAGCCGCACGCCGTCGCGCCCCCAGCCCACCAGGAGCGACTCGCCGCGGGCGCGGACCAGGGCGACCCCCGTGTCGCGGGCCAGCCAGGCGCGCGACTGAACCTCGAGGTCTCGCGCCACCGGGCGCGACGACCAGCACCTTCGGGCGGACGCCGCCAGCGCGAGGAGCGAGCGCCTCACGGCGATGGCTCCATGGCGAGAACGCGCACTCCCACCGCCCCGTCCACGTCGACCAGCTCTCCGCGGGCCACGGCGCGCTCCCCGATCCGGAGCGTGACCTGCCCGTCCCGGTCGAGCCCGAGCAGGAGCACGGCGCCGGGCGCGATCCGGGCGATGTCGCGGAGCGGGACGGGAACCGACGCCAGTTCCACCTCGAGAACCACCGGCAGGTCGCCGGCGCCGAGGTCCGGATGGGCCACGTCCACCTCCCGTACCTCGAGCGAATCGCCCTCGAGCCGGCCCTGCGCACGGAGCCCTCCAGGCAGCAGGAGCGCGGCGGCATCCCCGGGTGGCGCATCGAGGATCACCACGTCGCCCGCGCGGATCGCCGCGACCTCGGAGGCCGCCAGCGCTGCGCTGCCGCTCCGGAGCGAGGCGGCGACCGCCACGGCGCCGAGTTGCTCGGGTAATTCCAGCGTACGTGAAAGGGCGCGCAGGGCCTCCTGGGGGAGGAGCAGCAGCGCCCGCCCCTGGGTGTTGGCCGCGGTGATGGTGAGTTCCACGCAGAGCGGCCGGACGGGTGTGCCGCCCCGGAGCCCCAGGCGCGGCGCCAGTGCGGCCTCGATGTCGGTCTCCGCGGCGATCCCGTCGAGCGCTCCCAGGACCGCCAGTTCCACGACGGCCCGCTCCACCGGCGTGAGGGACGTGGCGACGGGGACGCGCCCCGCGGCGCCCGCGACCCGCTCGGCCAGCCGCGCGGCAAACCCGCAGTCCACCGCGAGTGTGGCTTGCCCGGCCAGCGCGGTGAGCTCCACGGGGACGAGGGCGGACGCTCCCGGTTCGGGGACGCCAGGAAGGACGCGTCCGCGGACGGCGGCCTCCCCGCCCAGGACGGAGGCGAGCCCCACGGCCGCGGAGCGTGCGGCTCGCTCGCCGAGAGCCCGGAGCGCGCCATTCACCTCGGCGAGGGCCGGCGAAACCGTTCTCAGTTCGAAGGGGAGCACGTGGCTACCGGACAGCACGCGCCATGCCGGAGGGGGATCCTCGGCCCCGGCACCTTCGAGGTTCCTCGGTGGGTCCGCCCCCCGCACCAGCGTGTTTTCGCCGGACCCACCCTCCGGCTGTCCGCGAGCGCCGCCTGGGGTCGTCCGAAGCGCCTCCGCGAGGGCGCGCAACCGGTCGGCCCGGCCAGAGGAGATCCGCTGGCTGGCGTCGCTGGGGTCGATGCCCAGGTGGCGCCCGAGGAGGCTGGTTGCGCGTCCGGGGACGAGGGTGGCGGCCAGGGCCACGACGCGCCGATGGAGGTCCTTCACCGGTCGTCCGGGCGCTTGCGCCCCAGCGAGAGGGCTCCGGCGCCGAGAACCACGGCGAGCGCCAGAGCCGAGCCGGCCAGCCAGGAGCGTGAGACGGCGCGCTCCGGGGGCCGGGCGGGGGGAGGAGCGGATTCGGCGACCACGATGGCCACGGCCGCCGGCTCGAGCCCCTCGGCGGCCCCGGCCACGATCCGGCGCAGCCCGTCGGCCTGCTCCTCGATGCGGGCCCGGGCGTCGGGCCGGCACTTCACGAGGACGGAGGCGCGCGGGGTCTTCCGGGCCTCCGGGCGGAGCGGGTCAGGGACCGGAAGGGCGAGGTGGACTCGCGCCCCGATGACGCCGTCGAACGCCTCGACGGTTCGGGAGAGCTCCCCGGAGAGGGCGTGCAGGTACCGGGCGTGCTCCTCGAGCGGGGATGGGACGAGCCCGGCGCTCCCGAAGAGGTCGGAGAAGCCCGGGGAGCGTGCGCGCGGAAGGTCGCGGGCCGAGAGGACGCTTCGAGCCCGGGACGCCTCCGAGGGGCGCACCGCCACCTCGAAGGCCGTCTCGTCTCCGTCGTCACGCCCCTTTCGCGCGGGGACCCCGGCGTCGCCGAGCGCGACGAGCACCTGGTTCGCCTGCCCCTCGTCCAGCCGGTGGAGGAGCACCTCCTCGCCGCAGGCGGACATCCCTGGAAGTACGAGAAGAGCGAGAAGGCCAAGGGAAGCGCGGGGCACGGTCAGACCTGCGCCTGCAGGGCCTGGCGAAGCCCCTGGACGCCGTGCTCGACCGCCCGGGCGGCGAACTCCACCGACTGGGCAAAGCGGTGGGCGTCGGCCTGGAGACAGAGGAGTTCCTGGGCGCTGAAGGCCCGCCCGCGCCGGGCCTCGGCGAGCAGCCCGTCGAGCCGGACCCGGGCGTCCTCGATGTCGCGCAGCGGGGCGGTCCAGGTCGCGGCTGGCCCGGGCGGCGCCGTCGGGAGGAGCGCGCGCCGCGCCGGGGCCGGGGCGAAGATCTCGAGATGGACGAAGGGCGCCGCCAAGGCCGCCGGCGAGGGCGTCGTCGACGCGAGGTCGACGACCCGGGGTGAGGCGACGGGGTTCACTGAACGTTCTGGATGGCCGCGCGGGCGGCGTCGTGCCTGACCTTCATCACGTTGGAGAGCGCGGTGAACTCGCGCGTCTCCCTCTGCAGCCTCTCCTGGAGCTCGAGGTAGCGCAGGTTGAAGCTCTGCCCCTCCTGCTGGAGGATCCGGGTGGCCTCGAAGGCGTCCCCGCTTCCGGTGCCCCCTGCGGTGAGCGACGTGGTTGCCGGCTGGGCTCCTCGCGCGGCGCCGGCCGCCGCCTGGGCCACGCCGCGAACGGCCCCGGCCAGGACCATGCCGGCAGGGGCGAGCGGGGCGAGCAGGCCGGCCGCGGCCGAGAGCCCCTCGACGGCGCCAGCCGCGGCGGCGCGAAGGGTTGCGCCGAAGCTCGAGGGTGCGGTCTTGCGATCCGCGGTGGGTGCGACGATGACCGACGTGATGGGTTCCATGTGGACCACCTCCTGCGGCCAGGCAGGAGCACGAGGCGTGCCGCTCAAGAGCCGCCAAGGTCGTGCGCATCGCGCTTCCGGGACGGCCGTCCCGGCACCCGTCGTCCGCGCCGCGGCCCGTGGTAGCTTCCCCGGGGTGACGCGCGAAAACCTCCGCCGCCTCTCCGATCAGCTGATCGCGGTGCAGCGTCCCATCCGCATCCTGAAGGCCATCAACTGGGGGCCGGGCGTCCACGCCCAGTTCTTCAAGAGCGGGTGCCGGGAGCTGCCCCGCCCCGAGTACGCGCCGCTCGGCTTCGACGTGAAGGGCAAGCTGCGCGAGCTGCGGGAGCTGAAGAGGCAGATCCGCGGGAAGAACCCGGCCGAGGAGCTGCTCCGCGAGAAGTGCGACGAGTTCGCGCTCGTCGCCGAGATGCTCTCGGCGCGGGGAACCCGACGATTCTACGAGCTCTCTCGCCGCGTCTTCGGCGACCCGAGCGACCGCTTCCCCGACGTCCAGGCCGACAACCTCGCCATCGCCAGGCTCTGGGCGTCGCGCCCGCGGGCTCGCGACGAGGAGCAGACCCTCTCGGCCGAGAAGGCCGCCCGGCGGGTCCACGACATCTGCGACCCGCTGCTGGGCGGGCAGGTGAAGGTCGTGGTGCGCTCCCGGCTCACCGCCAACGCCGCCGCGGGGGCCACCCGCATCACGCTCAAGAAGGGAGCCCGCTTCTCGCCCCGGCAGGTCCGCGCGATGGCGCACCACGAGGGGCTCTGGCACGTCCTCACCTCGCTGAACGGCTTCCGCCAGCCGGTGCTCACGGTGCTCGGCGTCGGTCTCGCCCATCACACCGAGTCGCAGGAGGGCGGCGGGATCGTCGCCGAGTACCTGACCGGCAACATCACCGACGAGCGCTACATCGAGCTGGGCGAGCGGACCATCGCCATCGACATGGCCGCGCGCGGCGCCGATTTCCTCGAGGTCTACCGGTACTTGCTGGCACGCTTCGCGCCCCCCAGGGCCGCGCAGATGTCCGAGCGGGTCTTTCGGGGCGGGGTCGTGGAAGGCGGAGCGCCGTTCACCAAGGACGCCGCCTACCAGCGCGGCTACTGCCGGACCTTCAACTTCCTGCGCGCCGCCCTGGAGCAGCGCGACCTGGACCTCGTGCGCGCCTTCTTCGCCGGCAAGATGAGCGTCGACCACGCGGCGCTGGTGCGGGAACTGGTCGACGAGGGGCTCGTGGCGGGGCCGGTGTACCTGCCCGAGTGGTTCATCGACGTGGACCGGCTGAACGCCATCGTCACCCACTCGGTGACCATGAACCGATTCAGCCTCCCCAAGGTGAGCCGCTACTACGAGCGCCGGCGGGCCGGGGTGGCGGCCCGCTCGGCCCGGGCGCACGGCGCCGCCGCGCCGGTCGAGGACGAGCTTTCACCCCCGGTCAAGGTCGGGAGCGACGAGGGAGACGGCAGCGAATAGCTCAGCCCACCGCGGCGCCGAGGAGGCGCCCCACCGCCCAGGTGGCGCCGGCGGCGAGCGCCGCGAGCCCGACCATGCGCGCGGCCGATTTCCAGGCCGGGGTGCCCGCCAGGAAACCGACCAGGCCGCCCACGCCGGCCAGCACCACGCCGGCGGCGGCGGCGGCCACCACCTCCGCGGTCGTCCCGTGCAGGAAGAGGAAGGGGATGACCGGGATCGTGGCACCGATCGCGAAGGTGGCGAAGCTCGATCCGGCCGCGCCCCAGGGCGAGCCCAGGTCGTCCGGGTCGAGCCCCAGCTCCTCGCGCACCAGCGTGTCGAGGGCGTGCTCCGGATTCTTGAGCAGCTCGGCGGCGATGCGCGCGGCCTGGTCCGGGGAGAGCCCCTTCTGCTGGAAGATGAGGGCCAGCTCGGCGGCCTCCTCCTCGGGCGCCTCGGCCAGCTCGCGACGCTCGAGGTCCACCTGCCGCGCCAGGATGTCGCGCTGGGAGGCGACGGAGGTGAACTCGCCCACCGCCATGGAGAAGGAGCCGGCCAGCAGCCCGGCGAAGCCGGTCACCAACAGCGTGTGGGATTCGACGCCTGCGCCCGCGACCCCGAGCACGAGCGAGAGATTGGAGAGCAACCCGTCGTTCACGCCGAAGATGGCGGCGCGCAGCGATCCGCCTCGTCCGCCGCGGTGCCAGCCCTCGCGCGTGGCGATGGCGGCGCGCGCCTCGAGCGGCCGGTCTCCGCCCATTCCGGTCAGGACCACCTGGTGGGCCCGCTCCTCCGCGGCCATGGGGGCCGCCTCGGCGCCCTGGCGCGAGTACTTGTCGGCGTCCCCGGCCTCGGTGGCGACGACGTACGGGATCACCGCGTTCGTGCCGAGCCGCTTCGCCAACCAGATCAGGGTTCGCACGCGCGAGGAGGGCCGGTCTGGAGGGACGGGAACGCCCTCCTTCTCGAGCTTCTTCAGCCAGACCTCGGCGTGGCGCCGTTCGCCGTGGGCCAGCTCTGCGAAGCTGGCGGCACGCTCGGCGTTCTTCTCTGCCGCGGAGAGCCCCTCGTAGAGCGCCGCCCCGTCCCGCTCGTCCTGGAGGTTCTGCAGCCACACGTCGGTTCGAGGAGCCATGGCCGGGGAATGTAGCGCGTCGCGGTGAATTTCGTGTAGAAACGAAGCTCTTTCGAGCCCTTCCGTGCAGATTCTCCACGCCAACGCCCCCGACTTCGAAGGCCGCTGGAAGCGGCTGTGCACCCGAGGCTCGGACGAGGACGAGGCCGGCGTCCGCGAGGCGGCCGGCGCCATCGTCGCCGACGTGCGCGCCCGCGGCGACGCGGCCCTCCTCGAGTACACGCGCCGCTTCGACGGGTGGGCGCCCCGCGCCGCGGCGGATCTGGTGGCAGATCCTGCGCACCTGGCGGCGGCCTGGCGCTCCCTGCCGGCTGCCGGGCGCAACGCCCTCCGGGTGGCCGCCGGCCGGATCGAGTCGTTCCACCGGCGCGAAACGGACGCCGTCGTCCGGCCTTACCGGGACCGGCTCGGGGCAAGGCTCGGCCAGGTCTCGCGCCCGCTCGCCAGGGTCGGCCTTTACGTCCCGGGCGGCACGGCGCGCTACCCATCGAGCGTCCTCATGACCGCCATCCCGGCCCGGGTGGCCGGCGTGGGCGAGGTGGTGGCGGTGTCGCCCGCCGACCGGGCCACCGGGAAGGTCGATGCCTGGACGCTCGCCGCCTGCCACGTGGCCGGGGTCTCGCGCCTCTTCCGGGTGGGCGGAGCCCAGGCGGTGGCTGCGCTGGCCCACGGAACCCGGACCGTCCCCGCGGTGGACAAGATCTGCGGCCCGGGCAACGCCTACGTGGCCGCCGCGAAGCGGGTCGTCTTCGGCACCGTCGACATCGACATGATCGCCGGGCCGTCCGAGGTCCTGGTCCTGGCGGACGGGAGCGCCAGTCCGGCCCAGGCGGCAGCCGACCTGCTCGCCCAGGCCGAGCACGACCCCCGCGCGGTCCCGGTCCTGGTGGCCACCAGCGAGGCCATGGCCCGGGCCACGCACGCCGAGGTCATGCGCCAGCTCCGGGGGCTGCCCCGCGAGGAGATCGCGCGCCGCGCCATCGCCGACCGGGGCGCCATCGTGCTCGCGCGAGGACTCGCACATGCAGTGAAGCTCGCCGACGAGTTCGCGCCGGAGCACCTGGTGTTGCTGGTGAAGGACGCCGGGAAGCTCGTGCCGCGCATCTCCCGGGCCGGCGCGATCTTCGTGGGCAGCCGGACGCCCGAGGCCATCGGCGACTACGTGGCCGGTCCGAGCCACGTGCTCCCCACCGCCGGCACCGCCCGCTTCGCCTCGCCGCTCTCGGTGGCGACCTTCCGGCGCCGCATGAGCGTGGTGGAGATGAGCCCGCGCGCGCTCGCCGCGCTCGCGCCGGTCGTCGAGGCGCTGGCCGCCGCCGAGGGGCTCGAGGCCCACGCGCGCGCGGTCCGGGTCCGCCTGCCGGATCGAACCGATCGAAAGGTGCGCCGGACGGCGCGAAGGGGTTGACCATGGCGGCTCGCAAGTCCCGCAGCGCGAAGCCCACCCTCCGCCGCGGCGCGGTGGCTCGAAAGACCCGGGAGACCGACATCGACGTGTCCCTGGCGCTCGAGGGCGGCGAGGTCCGCGCCGAGACCGGCGTGCCCTTCTTCGACCACATGCTCGACCAGCTCGGGCGCCACGGCGGCATGTCACTCACAGTGAAAGCAGCCGGCGACCTGCACGTCGACGCGCACCACACCGTGGAGGACGTGGGCATCGCCATCGGCGAGGCGCTGAGACAGGCCACCGCCGACAAGGCGGGGCTGGCCCGCTACGGCCACGCCGTGGTGCCGCTCGACGAGGCGCTGGTGGAGGCGGTGGTGGACCTGTCCGGCCGCCCGCACCTGACCTGGAACGCCAAGCTCCCGTCGGGCAAGCGCTTCATCGGCGCCTACGACGTGGACCTCACCCAGGACTTCTTCCAGGCGCTCGTCAACCACGCCCGCATCACGCTCCACGTGAACGTGCGCCAGGGACGGAACCTCCACCACGTGGTGGAAGCCATCTTCAAGGCCACGGCCCGCGCGTTGCGCGCGGCGCTGCGCCGCGAGGGGGATGGGATCCCGTCCACGAAGGGCGTGCTGTGAACGGAGGGGCCATCGCGCTCGTCGACTACGGCGCGGGCAACCTCCGGTCGGTGGAGAACGCGCTCCGGGCGGTGGGGGCCGCGGTGGCGGTCACCCACGACCCGGACGTGGTGCGCCGGGCCGGGAGCATCGTCGTTCCCGGGCAGGGTTCGATGCCGGTCTGCGCCGAGGCCATGCGGGAGAGCGGCGTCGCCGATGCGCTCGTCGAGGCGCTCGGGCGGGGCGCCAGGATGCTGGGAATCTGCGTGGGGTTGCAGATCCTCTTCGAGCGGGGCGAGGAGGCCGGCGGCGCCCGGGGGCTCGGGCTCATCCCCGGGACGGTGTCCCGGCTTCCATCTGGCGTGAAGCTCCCGAACATCGGCTGGTCCCCGGTCCGGGCCGTGGGATCGCGCCATGCGCTCTTCGCTCCCCTCGACGGTCAGTACGTCTACTTCGCCCACTCCTTCGCCGCGCCCGCCGACGCGGAGGGCGTGGAACTCCTGGCCGAGCACGGGCGCCCGTACTGCGCCGGCCTCGCCCGCGGCAACCTCTTCGCCGTCCAGTTCCACCCGGAGAAGAGCCAGAGGGTTGGGCTGGCCTTCCTCGATCGATTCGTGAGGCTCTGAACCGTGCTCGTCATCCCCGCCATCGACCTCATGGACGGCAAGGTGGTCCGCCTCTCGCGGGGCGACTTCGCCACCCGCACCATCTACTCCGACCGGCCGGCCGAGTTCGCCGAGGCCTTCCGCAAGGCCGGGGCCCGCCGCGTCCACGTGGTGGATCTCGACGGCGCCCGGGCCGGACGCCCCGTGAACACCGACGTGGTCCGCGCCATCGTGGCCACCGGCGTCGAGGTGGAGCTGGGCGGTGGGCTCCGATCCATCGAGGCGGTCGAGGAGGCCATCGCGATCGGCGTGAAGTTCGTCGTCCTCGGAACCGCCGCCGTGGAGCGGCTCGACCTGGTCGAGGAGGCGTGTCTTCGCTTCCCGGGCCGGGTCGTGGCCGGAATCGACGCCCGCGACGGCGAGGTGAAGGTGGCGGGTTGGGCGCAGGGCACCGGGCTCCCCGCCGTCGACGTGGCCCGGCGCGTGGCCGGCGCCGGCGTCACGATGATCGAGTACACCGACGTGGCCCGCGACGGCATGTTCACCGGAGTGGACGCGGCCGGCGCGGCGCGGCTGCAGGCCGAGACGGGCGTGATGGTGGTGGCGAGCGGTGGGGTGGCCTCGCTGGCCGACGTGGGGGTCTGCAAGGCCGCCGGACTGGCCGGGGTCATCGTGGGCAAGGCCCTCTACGAGAAGCGAATGGACCTCGCCCAGGCCATCGGCGTGGCGGAGGGGTAGAATTCTCCATGCCCGCCAGGCGAATCATCCCCTGCCTCGACGTGAAGGGCGGACGCGTGGTCAAGGGCGTGAACTTCCTGAACCTCCGCGACGCCGGCGATCCCGTCGAGGCCGCGGCCCGCTACGACGCCCAGGGCGCCGACGAGGTCACCTACCTCGACATCGCCGCCACGCTGGAGAACCGGGGCACGCTCCTCGACCTGGTCTCGCGCACGGCGGCCTGCGTCTTCGCGCCTCTCACCGTGGGCGGGGGCGTGCGCAGCGAGGAGGACTTCGTCGCGCTGCTCCGCGCCGGCGCCGACAAGGTGAGCGTCAACTCGTCGGCGGTCGCCGATCCAGAACTGGTGGACCGGCTCTCGGCCATCGCCGGGGCCCAGGCGCTGGTGGTGGCCGTGGACGTGAAGCGCCGCCCGGGGAAGCGCCCCACCGAATGGGAGGTCCACGTGGCGGGCGGCTCGAAGCCCACCGGCCGGGAGGGCATCGCCTGGGTCCGCGAGGTGGCGCGCCGGGGCGCTGGCGAGATCCTGCTCACCAGCATGGACCGGGACGGCACCCGCGCCGGCTACGACCTGGAGCTCCTCGAACGGGTCTGCTCGGAAGTGGACGTGCCGGTGATCGCCTCGGGCGGCGTGGGCACCCTCGAGCACCTGGCGGAAGGGCTGCGCATCGCCGACGCGGCACTGGCGGCCTCCATCTTCCATGACGGACAGTACACCGTGGGTGAAGCGAAGCGTTACCTGGCCGAGCGAGGCATCGAGGTGCGGCCGTGAGCGGGACGCCCGGCCTGGTCGAGATCCCGCTGGCGGCCATCCGCTTCGACGAGCGCGGCCTCGTTCCGGTGATCGCGCAGGAGATCGACGGCACGGTGCTCATGCTGGCCTGGGCGAACCGCGCGGCCCTCGAGGCCACGGCCCGCACCGGTCGAGCCCACTACTGGTCTCGCAGCCGGAACGAGCTGTGGCGCAAGGGCGACACGAGCGGCCACGTGCAGGAGGTGGTCGAGGTGCGGACCGACTGCGACGGCGACGCCGTGCTCTACCGGGTCAGGCAGACCGGCCCGGCCTGCCACGAGGGCAAGAGGAGCTGCTTCGACCCCGCGCCCTGAGGGCGCAAGGAGGAACCATGGCGAACGAGCAATTCCTGGCCCAGCTCTGGGCGACCATCGAATCGCGCAAGGCAGATGCGGGGCCCGAGAAGAGCTACACCCGCGAGCTGCTGGCGAACCCCTCCAAGGCCCGCAAGAAGGTGGCCGAGGAGGCCCACGAGGTGAACGAGGCCCACCAGGCGCTGCTGGCGGGGCAGGACAGCAAGGACCACCTGGCCCACGAGGCGGCCGACCTCATCTACCACCTGTTCGTGGTGCTGGCCTCGGCCGACGTGACGCCGTCCGAGGTCTACGCGGTGCTGCAGAGCCGGCACCTCGCCAAGGGCCCCAGGGCAGCGAAAGTCCCTTGACACTCAGGGGTTTTCCCCCTAAACGAGCGCATTCAGCCATCGTCCGAGCCGGGGGGTCCGCCGCCCGGCTCCACGTCTTTCCAGACCCCTTATCCGGTTTCATCGCGCGAGGTGTGCATGACGGGAGTGCGAGTCAAGGAGGGCGAGTCCTTCGAGAACGCCATGAAGCGTTTCAAGAAGGCTTGCGAGAAGGCCGGGATCCTCTCCGAGGTTCGCAAGCGCGAGCACTACGAGAAGCCAAGCGTGAAGCGGAAGAAGAAGGCCCTCGCCGCCAAGAAGCGCGCGATGAAGAAGGCGCGCAAGACCTGGTAGCCGCAGCGCCCGGGAGAGATGCCATGGCGCTCCGAGAGCGGCTCGACGAGGATCTGAAGTCCGCCATGCGGGCCAGGGACTCCCTGCGGATGAACACCATCCGGGGGCTCAAGAGCGCCGTGAAGTACCGCGAGATCGAGCTCATGAAGCCGCTCGACGACGCGGGGATCCTGGGGGTCGCGGCCACCGAGATCAAGCGCCGGCGCGACTCGGTGGAGCAGTACCGGGCCGGCAACCGCCCGGACCTGGCCGACAAGGAAGAGGCCGAGATCCGACTCCTTCAGGATTACCTCCCCCAGCCGCTGGCCGCCGCGGAGCTGGAGGCCAAGGTCGACGAGGTGATCGCCCGCGTCGGCGCCAAGGGGCCGAAGGACATGGGGGCGGTCATGAAGGCGCTCCTGCCCGACGTCCAGGGGCGGGCCGACGGCAAGGTGGTCAGCGAACTCGTCAAGCAACGCCTGGCGGGGCGCTGAGCCGCCGGCGGAGCGCGACCGGCGAGGATGATCCCGGAATCCACCATCGAGGAGATCCGGAACCGGGCGGACGTGGTGGCGGTCATCGGGCGCCACGTCGACCTCCAGAAGTCGGGACGGACGTGGAAGGGCTGCTGCCCGTTTCACGGGGAGAAGACGCCGAGCTTCCACGTCTACCCGGAGGACAAGCACTTCAAGTGCTACGGCTGCGGTGAGTACGGCGACGTCTTCAAGTTCCTGCAGAAGCTGGAAGGAAAGGAGTTCCCCGAGGTGGTGAGGGCTTTGGCCGCCGAGGTCGGCGTCGAGATCCCGGAGGAGACCGTCGAGGACTCCACCGAGGCGCGCCGCCGGCGCAAGGAGCGCGCGGAGGCGGTAGCCGCCTGCGACGCCGCCGCCCGCTACTGGCAGGCGCGGCTCTGGAGCTCGCATGGCGAGTCCGGCCAGGCCTACCTCGCCTCCCGCGGAATCTCCGAGGAGGAGTCGCGCCGCTTCCGGCTGGGCATCGCCGCGCAGGAGTGGAACGACCTGCCGCCGCGGCTGGCGCAGAAGGAGATCTCGCTCCCCTCCATCGAGCGGGCCGGCCTGCGCGTCCCCAGCGACCGGGGCGGCTACGACCGCTTCCGCGGCCGGCTCATGTTCCCCATCGCGGCGCTCGACGGGCAGACCATCGGCTTCGGCGCCCGGGCCATGGGGGACGAGAAGGGGGCCAAGTACATCAACACCCCGGAGACCGTGCTCTACAAGAAGAGCCGGGTGCTCTACGGCCTCGACCTGGCGCGGGAGGCCATCCGCAAGACCCGCTCGGCCGTGCTCGTGGAGGGCTACTTCGACGTCATCGGCCTGCACCAGGTCGGGGTGCGCAACGCCGTCGCGGTCTGCGGCACCGCGCTCACCCCCGAGCACCTCGAGCTGCTCGAGCGGTGCGACTGCCGCGAGGTGGTGATCCTCTTCGACGGCGACGTGGCCGGCCTCGCCGCGCCGGCCAAGGCCGCCCACGTCCTCCTGCCCTCGAACGTCTCCGGCAAGGTCGCGGTGCTGCCGGCCGACGCGGGCAAGGTGGATCCGGACGACTTCGCCCGGGCCCGGGGCAAGGAAGGGGTCGACGGGCTGCTCGCCTCGGCCGTCCCGCTCACCGACTTCCTCATCGCCCGGGCGGTGGACCGACACTGTCAGGGCAACGCCGCCGACGCGCCGGTGGAGGCCAAGCTGGCCGCCGTGCGCGAGCTCGCGCCGCTCGTGCGCCTGGCGCCGGAGGGGCTGGCCCGCACCACCTTCGAGGAGCGCATCGCCCGCCGCCTCGAGCTCGACCTCCAGGCGCTCCGGGAGGAGATCCAGGGTCGCCCCCGGGCCGCGCCGCCAGGGACGGACCGCAAGGCACGCCCCCCCGCTGGGCCGCGCGTGGCGCTTCTGCTTCCCGGGCCGGCCGTGGACGCGCTGGGCATCTTGGTCGGCCACCCGTCCCTCGCGCCCGTTGCCGCCGAGGAGGACCTGGCCCGGCTCTTCCCCGAGGGGCCGCTCGCCGACCTGGTCCGCGACCTCTGCCGCGATCCCGTTTCGCTCGAGGCGGTCCTGGATCGGCTCGAGCCAGCCGCCGACGCCCGGGTGGGACAGCGGGTGAGGGCGCTCGCCGGGCCGGCCGCCCCCCACGCCGACGCCGCCGAGCGGGAGTTCCGCCGGGCCGTTGTCGAGGCCAAGATCGAGGGCATTCGCCGCGACCTGTCCCGCCTGGAGGCCCTCGTGGCCCGGGCTGGAGCCACGGGCGCCGACGACTCGACCAACGAATACCTGACCCTGCAGCGGCGCCGGCTGGATCTGGAACGGCGGCGCGAGGAGCTGCGCCGGTCGTGAAGACAATCTGCGAGATGGGCGCGCCCCTCCGCGTTAGAAATCCCCATGCCCGCCCGGGAAACCGGAGGAGCCCCCCGAGATGACGAAGAAGCCCAGCCGCAAGAAGAGCCCCAAGAAGGACCCGAAGGCCAAGGTCCCGGCCGCCAAGGCGAAGAAGAAGGCGGCCCCGCCGGCGAAGAAGCCAGCTCCGGCCA
>Ga0315273_10004803_pt1 | contig 16627 bp, 13 predicted proteins | sample YL17G02_0_MG_FD_205753 | JGI IMG/M metagenome (GOLD analysis project Ga0315273, IMG submission 205753) | Sediment microbial communities from Yellowstone Lake, YNP, Wyoming, USA - YL17G02_0 | ecosystem: Environmental > Aquatic > Freshwater > Lake > Sediment | place: USA: Wyoming | collected... | reverse complement strand
GTAATTTATCAGCAGATTCTTGAACCAAATATACAGAAGAAACGTTAACATAAGCAACCTTATGTGCTGGGACATTTCTTTCTCCAAGACCGGTCTGTCGCGCGTCTTTACCAGGAAGGGGACTAATCCCTCTTTCACTCTTTCGGTTGATTGTACTTTTGCTTTCTCGGACGTAGATTCAAAGCGGAATATTTGCAGCCTGGCATCCGGTCGCTCGTTGCTCTATTTCCTTCTCTATTGTATTGTCCGAGATGATAGCGGCCATCCGAAGACCAAACATGAACAACAACACAGGAGACCATCAACGATGAAACACAAACACCTCACACTTTTCTTCGGGCTGGTATTCGGCGTCCTCGCTGTGGCGCAGGCCGCAGACAAGAAGCCGAACATCGTCATCATCTGGGGCGATGACATCGGCCAGTCCAATATCAGCGTCTACTCGCACGGCGTCATGGGTTACAAGACTCCCAGCATCGACCGGGTCGCAAAGGAAGGCATGATGTTCACCGACTACTATGCCGAGCAGAGCTGCACGGCCGGACGGGCGTCGTTCATTACCGGGCAAAGCGGCTTACGCACCGGACTGACGAAGGTCGGCCTTCCTGGCGCGACACTCGGTCTTAAGAAGGAAGACCCGACGATCGCCGAGCTGCTCAAGCCCCTTGGCTACGCGACCGGGCAGTTTGGCAAGAACCACCTCGGTGACCGGAACGAGTTTCTCCCCACCGTCCACGGGTTTGACGAGTTCTACGGCAACCTGTATCATCTGAACGCCGAGGAAGAACCGGAACTACCGGACTATCCGAAAGACCCGGCGTTCCGGGCGAAGTTTGGACCGCGTGGCGTGATGGACAGCAAGGCCAGCGACAAGGACGACGCGACTTTGGATCCGCGCTTCGGCAAGGTCGGCAAGCAGATCATCAAGGACACCGGCCCGCTGACAAAGAAGCGGATGGAGACGATCGACGACGACGTTGCAAACCGGGCCGTGGACTTTATCCAGCGCCAGAACAAGGCCGGCAAGCCGTTCTTCGTGTGGGTGAATTTCACGCACATGCACTTCCGCACCCACGTCAAGCCGGAGAGCAAGGGCCAGTCGGGGCGCTGGCAAAGCGAGTACCACGACGCTATGATCGACCACGACAAGAACGTCGGCACGGTCCTCAAGGCTCTGGACGAGTTGAAGATTGCTGACAACACCTTCGTGATGTACTCCACCGACAACGGTCCGCACATGAACAGCTGGCCGGATGGCGCGATGACGCCATTCCGCAACGAGAAGAACTCGAACTGGGAAGGGGCCTACCGTGTGCCCGCCATGGTTCGCTGGCCGGGCAAGATCAAACCGGGTCAGGTCGCCAACGGGATCGTCGCTCATCAGGACTGGATGCCGACGCTTCTGGCGATGGCCGGCGACACGCTGGTGACGGACAAGTTGCTCAAGGGGTACCAGGTCGGCGACATGACCTACAAGGTCCACCCGGACGGCTACAACCTTATCCCCTACCTGACCGGGCAGGCCGATAAATCTCCGAGGGAGTCGTTCCTGTACGTCAACGACGACCAACAACTCACCGGTTTGCGCTACGACAACTGGAAATTCGTGTTCATGGAACAGCGGGCGACCGGTACCATGCGTGTCTGGGCAGAACCGTTTACCACGCTCCGCATTCCCAAGATTTTCAACGTCCGGACCGACCCGTACGAACGGGCGGACATCACCTCGAACACCTACTATGACTGGATGCTCGACCACGCCTTCGCGTTTGTCCCTGCCCAGGCGTTTGTCGGCCAATTCCTGATGACGTTCAAGGAGTATCCTCAGCGGCAGAAAGCCGCCAGCTTCAACCTCGATGAGATCATGCAGAAGATGCAGGAGCCCCAGAAATAAGACCATGTCTCCTCAAGGCGGGCGGTCCGAAAGGGCCGCCCGCTCTTTCTTTTGCCTGCTTCGGTTCTTGCGGTCTCAAGACGCCGTTATCGAAGGAATTCAATCTGACGGAGATTTGGTAATGTCCAGATCAATGAAAACAATCAGACTTACCGTACTCGCGACAATTGCGGTGCTTGGATTGACCCCGAGCATGCAGGCCGCCGACCCGCTCCCCTCGTGGAACGACACCGCGCCTAAGAAGGCGATTCTCACCTTTGTTGAGAAAGTAACCAAACCCGGCTCGCCGGACTTTGTTCCGGTCGCCGAACGCATCGCCGTTTTCGACAACGACGGCACGCTCTGGAGCGAGCAGCCGATGTATTTCCAGATCCTGTTCGCACTGGATCGTGTGAAGGCGCTCGCCCCACAGCATCCCGAGTGGAAGGAGAAGGAACCATTCGCCTCGCTTCTCAAAGGTGACGTGAAGAGCGCACTCGCCGGCGGCGAACCAACCATCATGCAAATCGTAATGACTACGCATGCGGGTATGACCACCGGGGAGTTCGACACGATCGTGCGTGACTGGGTTGCCACTGCGAAGCATCCAAAGACCAAGCGGCTATATACCGAGATGGTCTATCAACCTATGCTGGAACTGCTCGCCTATCTCCGCGCCAACGGCTTCAAAACGTACATCGTCTCCGGCGGGGGGGTCGAGTTCATGCGGCCGTGGACTGAGAGGGTCTATGGCATTCCGCCAGAGCAAGTCATTGGCAGCAGCATCAAGACGAAGTTCGAGATGCGTGACGGCAAACCGGCACTGGTGCGCCTGCCCGAGATCAACTTCGTTGACGACAAGGACGGCAAACCGGTTGGTATCAATCAGCAGATCGGCCGCCGCCCGATTGCGGCATTCGGCAACTCAGACGGCGATCACCAAATGTTCCAGTGGACTACCGCCGGGGGTGGTGCCCGCCTCGCGGTTATCGTCCACCACACGGATGCCGAGCGCGAAACTGCCTATGACCGTACCTCCTCCATCGGCCGACTGGACAAAGCACTCGACGAGGCACAGGTGAAAGGCTGGACCGTTGTAGATATGAAGAACGACTGGAAGGTCATCTATTCTCTCCAAACCAAATGACCATCTCGTGAGGACAAGTCATCAGACGGGCATCCCGCCTTGCGGGACCTCAGCAACTCGTCCAAACCCACGAACCTGTCAGGCGAGAGCGGCGCTGCGGCATCGGGCATAGCGATGACCGGATATCCGAAATTGACTTCACTATTCCGAACCCGACTCCTGCATTTGACACTGTCATTACTGAGAGGTATCTTACCTCCCTGGCATGACTTTCCCGTCCCCCCTATTCAAGGACCACCCGTTCCTACGGGCATGACACAGAATCTAGAATACGATGGTAATCATAGTAGAAAGGGCTCAATGCTATGAACAAACTCTTGATGCCACTATTGTTCGGCGCATTTTTCTGTGCCTGCAACAATCAACCCAAAACGGAGAATGGTACATCCACGAAAGCAGGTGGTGGACTTGACCGTACCGTGCTCCCCATAAGAGAGCCGAAGCGGCAAACCTCTAAAGAACTTGATGTGCGCAATGCCACTGCACCACCACGGTTTGAAGTGAAAGCTCCGGCAGGTGCTCCTAATGTTCTGCTTGTACTAATTGACGATATGGGTTTTGGAGTCTCCGAAGCTTTTGGCGGCCCGATTACCACACCAACCATGGACAAACTTGCTGCAAACGGCTTAAAGTATAGTCGTTTTCATACAACCGCCCTTTGTTCGCCTACCCGGGTGGCATTGCTTACCGGGTATAATCATCACAGCAACAATATGGGTTGTATTGCCGAAGCTGCCACAACCTTTCCGGGAAATACCGGCGTAAGGCCTCAGACCATTACTCCCATGGCGGAGGTGTTGAGACAGAATGGATACAATACCGCGGCCTTTGGAAAATACCATGAAACCCCCCCCTGGGAAATATCCAATTCGGGTCCACAGGACCGTTGGCCGACGCGTTCGGGCTTTGAAAAGTTCTATGGTTTCATAGGCGGTGAAACCAATCAGTGGGCTCCACTTGTCTATGACGGGGTTACGCTGGTCGAAACGCCGGAAGATCCGAATTATCACTTCACCACCGACATGACCAACCAGGCTATTTCGTGGGTTCGTTTCCAACAGGCTTTATCACCTGATAAGCCTTTCTTTATGTATTTCGCACCGGGAGCAACCCATGCGCCGCATCATGTTCCAAAAGCATGGGCCGAAAAATACAAAGGGAAATTTGACCAGGGTTGGGATAAGATTCGTGAACTGACGCTTGAACGCCAGAAGAGACTGGGAATAGTTCCCGCAAACACAACGCTTGCACCAAAGCCAACCGATATCAAAGACTGGGAAAAACTCTCCGCCGATGAAAAGAAATTGTTTACCCGTCAGATGGAAGTGTATGCCGGATTTGCCGAACATACGGATTACGAAGTCGGACGACTTATATCATCTATTGAAAAATTGGGTGTATTAGATAATACGGTAATCATATTCATTGCCGGTGACAATGGTGCAAGTGCCGAAGGACAAATGAATGGAATGTTCAGTGAAATGACGTACTTCAGCGGCGTGCCGGAAACCGTTCCGGATATGTTGAAACATTATGACGATTGGGGTGGACCAAGCACCTATCCACACTTTTCAGCCGGATGGGCTGTTGCTATGGATGCTCCCTTTTCCTATACCAAGCAGGTAGCTTCTGATTTTGGAGGCACAAGGAACGGAATGATCATTCAGTGGCCGGCAGGTATCAAAGGTAAGGGAGAATTGCGTTCGCAGTTTGGCCATGTCATTGATATTGCTCCTACCGTTTATGAAATCGCGAAGATACCAGCACCAAGAATGGTGAATGGTATAGAACAGGACCCGATTGAAGGCACCAGCCTGGCCTATAGTCTTGGTAATGCTAATGCCAAGGAGCAGCATTCTGTTCAGTACTTTGAAATGTTTGGCAACAGGGGAGTGTATCAGGATGGCTGGTTTGCCCGGACAATTCACAGGCCGGCCTGGTTACTGAAACCCCTCAACCCGCTGCTGCAGGATAGATGGGAGTTGTACAATAGCAGCGAAGATTTCAGTCTGGCGAATGATCTGGCCTCAAAGAACCCCGACAAACTGAAAGACATGCAGGCATTGTTTATGAAAGAGGCTGAAACATACCATGTTCTGCCCCTCGATGATCGCCTTCTGGAAAGAACAAATGCGGAATTGATGGGCAGACCAACGGTACTCGGAGACCGGAATTCCCTGACGTTGGGTGAAGGAATGAAGGGAATGGGCGTTGATGTTTTTATTGACCTGAGAAATACCGCTTACACTATCACTGCAGAAGTAGCAGTAAATGCCAATGGAAACGGTGTCATTGTTTGCCAGGGCGGAAGATTTGGTGGTCTGTCTTTCTATCTGAAAAATGGAAAACCTGCCTTTAGCTACAACTACCTGGGCATGGAATCAACGCAGATAATATCTTTGCAGGCACTGAAACCAGGGAATTATCAATTGGTGTATGACTTCAAGTACGATGGCGGTGGAATGGGTAAGGGAGGCGTTGGTACCATCACAGTAAATGGGAAGAAGGTAGCAGAAAAGCGGATTGAAAAGACACAACCAGGCATATTTTCGGTTGATGATCTGGCGGATGTAGGCACCGACGATGGTACCCATGTTGCAGATTATGGCGCTTCAGCAAAATTCAATGGAAAAATCGCCAGCGTGACCATTGAAAGGAAGAAATAGGGCCATGAAAAATAGTTTTTTGGCATTCCTAGTACTATCGATGAGCTTGTTAAATTCTCCTGTGTTTTCTCAAACAGAGAGTGATACGACATCATTAGGGTTGCCTGGTGATAACCTGGATCTCTATGGAGTTTTGGATCTTTTTCAAAAGTCAAAGACTATTGAGGACTTTGAAAAAGTATTAAATGAAGAAAAAACCGGAATCAATAATCTTGATTTGAATTTGGATAACAAAGTTGATTTCATCAAGGTTGCAACAAAGCAAAAGGACAATGATTTTACATTTATTCTTCAGGTTGACGTCAGTGAAAAGGAAATACAGGATGTTGCCGTCATTTTAGTATCAAAGGATAAAGATGGAAAAGTTACTATGCAAATCGTAGGAGACAAAGATTTGTATGGTAAAGATTATGTTGTTGAACCCAAAACCACTCCAACTCCCGCAGTTACTGCTAATCCCGGGTATACCGGTACCGAACCTGTTCCTGTGAGTGCTCCGGCAACAACAACTGTTGTTGTGGTTGAATCAGCACCGATAGTGCAGTATGTGTATTCACCTGTGTATGTGCCCTATTATCCTCCATATCATTACGGATATTATCCCCCCTATTTTGCAGCTTTCACTGTAATGGCGATTGGGGTCTATCATCATAATAACTATTATCATCATGGTGGTTATCATGGTGGTCATGGTACTACCGTAGTGGTTCATAATACCAACAATTACAATAACTATAATAATTCCAGAAATAGTTCGAATACCGTGAACCATAATAATGCTAGCGGTAATTACAACAAGAATAACGCATCAGCTCGTCCGTCAACGGGATCTTCTGCATCGACACGTCCGTCCACATCACCATCAACGAATCAGTCAAAAGGATCTTCAGCCTCGGCCAAGCCGTCGACATCACCCTCAACGAGTCAATCAAAAGGATCTTCGGCCGCGGCCAAACCTTCCACATCTCCGTCGACTAATCAGTCAAAAGGATCTTCGGCCTCGGCCAAGCCGTCAACATCAAACTATTCATCTTCATCCAAATCAAATGCAATGGGAGCGTCCCGTTCAAGAAGCGGAGGAGGTGCCCGCTCTGGTGGTGGTGGAGGCAGAAGACGGTAATGAGCGGTATTTCATTTTAAGGCTATGCTAGAAATAAAAAGAGGCTACCCGAAATGGATAGTCTCTTTTTGTATATTTGCGAGAGCTCTTTATTCCATTGGCATATCAGAAGCACTCATATCTCTTACGCTGAAATATTTGCCGTTTCTTTTTTCAAACAGACTCATGTAATTCCCCGTATTGACAGCAGTATTAGTAGGATCAACTACTTTATAATAGCCAATTTCAACCACCATATTTCCGTCACTTGATACAAAGACTTCGTTGGTTGTAAATGAAATCCTATTTGATTTATTCGTGAGATTCAAGTCTGCCATCAAATATTCTACAATTGCTGCTTTGCCTACTAATGGTGCTCTGTTTTGGGCGAAGGTTTTCGCATCATCTGCATAATAGCCTATAGCCTTTGCTATTCCAGAATTGTACGTCTCCGCAAATTCGTTTTCCTTGGCCTGAATTTCCTTCTTTATCTGTTCTTTGTCAATTACTGCTGCATTGGGTTGTGTTTGTTTTGTATTACAAGCGAAGAGTAATGACATCAAACATAGGAGTAATACGCCTGCGAGAATTTTTGTTTTCATGGCTCTTGTGCCTTCAATGAATGTAGTAAGGATTGACTTGAATAGATGACATGAGTAAAGAGAAGCGCCATTGTTTGCGAACAATACGAAGATATTTTCTCATATCATAGCTGTTTGATAATCCAGATACATTCCCTTCAAGAGGAAGCGGGATCAGAGGAACGAAAGAAATCTTGATGCTCCGACAAGGAGAACTCCGTCGACATTCATGCGGCTCCCTCCCCGTCCGGGATTCCGGACAACCTGAACAACGTAACGAGGCTTGAGGCGGTCAGCAAAATAGCGGAGACTCGGGTCAATGTCGCTCCCCGAGAGCTTGGCCTCGATCAGGGCATACGGCTTGTGTTGTTCCGTCAACAGAAAATCCACTTCACGTTTCTCCCGATCGCGCACATAGTGCAGATCGAATTCCCCGTACCCCCAATCATTCCACGCATCGACAAGCTTTCGCAGATGCACAGCCACAAGATTCTCAAAGCGGGTCCCCGGATTGCTGATTTCCGTATAATCGAACAGGTAAATCTTCTCCGCCTGCCGCAGCGCTCTCGTCAGCCGGCCTGCAAACGGGCGCAGCGCGAACAGGTAGTAGAGGCGGGAAAGCGTCTCGAGATACCCCTTGACCGTGGCGAAATTGACCTGAAGATCTTCGCTTAACGCGTTGATCGAGACGGGTGCGCCGACACGTTCAGGAAGGAGGAGGGCAAGTGTATCAACAATCCCCAGATCGCGGATTCGCGTCAGATCACGCAGATCTTCCCTGAGCACCAACGTGCGATGGGCCTGCCGCCAACGGCGCAGTTTCATCTCGCTGGAAGAGAACAGCGGCTCTGGAAATCCTGAATATGCTTCGATATCCCCGAGACCTTGCTCTGCTCCTCTGACCACGTCGTCCCCCATAACCCGCTGCCAGAAAACAGCCGGCTCGAGCACATATCCCCGCTTGTCCGAGAGCATCTCGCCGAGGGTGAATGGATGGAGATGATAGAGATGGTATCGGCCGAATAGTGAATCCCCGCCTCGTTGATAGACATCGAGGCGCCCACTGCCCGTAACAATGATCTCGATGTTTCGCCCATGTTCATCGTACAGCCCTTTGAGAAACCGTTTCCAGCGGGGGAACTTGTGAATCTCATCGAGTACCATCCGCGGAGGGGTGCCCACGGAGGTGTGTTCTTGTCGCTGCCAGAAATCTCCAGGGTGACGGACGATCTGTTTGCGATGGGCATCGATGTCCCAGTTGAAGTACAGTTGTTCAGAGCCTGACAGTGTCAAAAGGTGGCGACCGAGCGTGGTTTTCCCTGCCTGTCGGGGCCCTGCGACAAATGCCATGGTGTGTTCCTCGCGCAAAAACCGGAGGATTTCTGGGGTCAGGTACCGGACGCCGAATGTTTCCATATACCTAGAACATTGTCATGACAATTTTATATGAATATATAAACTTCTGGACGCGGTGTCAAGATCTCGACATCCGGTGGGCGTTGACGGGCGAAGGAAGCGAAAATAGACACCATCCTCGTCGAGCCGGGCCAGAAATGCGCATAGACGGTGTCCTTCTTACATACTTGCAACTTACAGTAGTGTAAGGTACATTGGTCTAAGATATTGGAGACTTTATGCACAGTCCTTTCATGTATGGCAAGGTTGTTGCCGGCGAGACCTTCATCGACCGGGAGGATGAGCAGAAACGGCTCTCCAATAACGTTGCTTCGCGCATCAACACCATTCTGATTTCCCCGCGCAGGTGGGGAAAATCGTCACTCGTTGCCAGGGTGGGGCAGACGCTGCAAGAACGGAACCCAGCCCTGCGATTTTGCTTTCTCGATCTCTTCAACGTGCGTAGCGAAGAGGAGTTCTACGCACAATTGGCAAGAGAAGTGCTGCGTGTGTCCTTCTCGAAATGGGAGGAACGCGTCGAAAGCGCAAAACGTTTTTTCAAACGTCTCACTCCGAAATTCACCTTCGGCATCGATCCGCTCAACGATTTCTCCGTCAGTTTTGACTGGGAGGAGGTCCGCAAATCGTCGGAGGAAATTCTTAATCTACCAGAGAGGGCAAGCAAAGAAAAGAAAATCCAGATTGTGGTTTGTCTCGACGAATTTCAAAATATCGGCTACTTTGAGGACCCTCTCGGATTTCAGAAGCGACTGCGCGCGCAGTGGCAACGCCATACACTTGCAACCTATTGTTTATACGGAAGTAAGCGACATCTCATGGCCGAATTGTTTGAACAGAAGTCCATGCCGCTGTACAAGTTCGGCGATGTGGTATTCCTGGAGAAGATTCCGGAGGAATACTGGGTTCCCTTCATCACTGCAGCATTCAAGAAGACGGGGAAGCACATCAGCAATGACCTTGCTTTCCGGATCGCCCGTGAAATGGAGAACCACCCCTACTTCGTACAACAGCTGGCACACGCCGTCTGGAACAATACAAAGAAGAACTGCACCTCGCGGGAGTACAAAGTCTCGATCGATGAGCTTTTGACGCAACATACTATCCTGTTTCAGCGCGAGGTGGACGGCCTGACAAACCCGCAGGTAAATTTCCTGAAGGCCCTCTGCGACGACGTACCGCAGTTCAGCGCCGCTGAAACCTTGCGAAAGTACAAACTGGGGACATCGGGCAATGTCAATCGCATCAAGACCTCGCTGGTGAACAAAGAGGTCATCGATATTACGCCACAGAAGATGGAGTTCATCGACCCTTTGTTTAAGCTGTGGTTCTCGACTTTCTACATGAAACGATGACGGGCGCAAGGAACTGGAATGGCAGCACCAGATAGGAACGAGCGAGAGGTAGGCACTGCAGTCCATCTGGAGTTTGAGATGCTCCTTACTGACATCTCGGCCCGCTTCCTCGGCATGATCCCGCAGGATGTGGACGCAGAAATCGACGGCGCACTCCGGAGGATCCGTGAGTTCTTCGATTCGAACATGTGCGGTTTGTTTCGCGTCAATCCGCAGCGCGAAGAAGTGTTTCTGACACATGTCCAGGTTACTGATGACATCCCGGTGGTGCCGGAGAAGGTGAACTATGCTCCCCGGAGTCCGTGGAGATACCCAAAATTGCTTCGAGGGGAGATCGTGCTAGTGAACAGCCTCGATGAACTTCCGGAAGAAGCAGAGGTAGACCGTCGCTCAAGTGAGGCATTGGGGATTCAGGCGTACCTGATCATCCCTGTGCGGATCGGGGGAACAACGCGGTATCTCCTCCAATTGGCATTTACGCGGCAGGGACCGGCCTGGCTAATAGAATATGTCCCCAGGTTGCGGGTGCTTGCGGAAGTTCTGGTGACAGCACTGGAACGGAACCGGGCGGTCATTGCCCGGGAGGAGGCGGAAGTCCGCCTTGCCCTCGCTGCAGGACTGGCCGGTGCCGGACTGTGGGACCTCGACTTGAAGACCAACACCTTCTGGGGGACTCCCCGGACGAGGGAACTGTATGGAATTGGCCGGGGAGAGACGGTCGATCTTGAGAAGTTACTTAGAATCGTTCATGCTGATGACGCGGAAGCCCTGAAACGGGATCTGGAGAATGCATTGCAGTCCGGGACGGTGCTCCAAACGGAATACCGCATCGTGCTTCCCGGGGGAGAAATACGCTGGCTTGCCGTTCAGGGTGCACGGTCGCCTGAATCATTCGGCGGAGGAAACCACTTCCTGGGCGTCTCCATCGATGTCACGGAACGGAAGAATGCGGAGGAAGATGCCAGGCGTTCACACGAAGAGATCAAGAGACTGAAAGAACTGCTGGAAGTTGAGACCAACTATCTTCGGAAAGACATTGGCCTTACACATTCGCACAAAGAAATCGTCGGCAGAAGCAGCACGATCAGGACCGTGTTGCGCCGGGTGGAGCAGGTTGCCCCGACAGACACCACAGTCCTGATTGCGGGCGAGACGGGAACCGGCAAAGAGCTGGTGGCACGAGCGATTCATGGTATGGGTGGACGGAAAGATAGATTGATGGTGAAAGTTGATTGTGCTTCGCTTCCCTCCACGCTGATCGAAAGCGAACTCTTCGGCCGAGAACGCGGGGCGTATACCGGAGCCATGACACGGCAGATCGGTCGTTTCCAGCTTGCGGACAAGGGCACGATCTTCCTCGATGAGATCGGTGAACTGCCCAGAGAGACCCAGGCAAAACTTCTTCGTGTGATCCAGGAGGGATGTTTTGAGGTCCTCGGCAGCCCGCAGACTGTTAAGGTAGACGTGCGCATCATAGCGGCGACAAACCGTGACCTGGCGAGAGAAGTCAGGGAAGGACGATTTCGGGAGGATCTGTTCTATCGTCTCAACGTCTTCCCCATCGAGGTTTCCCCTCTCCGGGATCGGAGAGAGGACATTCCCATGCTGGTCTGGAGTTTCATGGAGAAGTTCTCCAGGGAGATGAGAAAAGACATCCGCCTCATTCCGAAAGAGACCATGGACGCCCTGGTCAGGTACCACTGGCCGGGAAACGTCCGGGAGCTGAAGAATCTCGTCGAACAGGCATTCATACTTAGCCCGGGAGATGTGCTGCTTGCGCGACTGCCCGAGGCCGGTATTGCGAATGTGATTACTGCGCAGACGCTCCAGGAGGTTGAGCGACAACACATCCTCCGTGTCCTTGACCAGACACGTTGGCAAATCAAGGGAGCAGGAGGGGCTGCATCAGCTCTAGGTTTGAATCCCGCGACTCTCTATTCAAGGATGAAGAAACTCGGTATCCTCCCAAGACACAAGAAAGACGAAATAGCGTCGTAGGGTCGATATTTCAACCCTCCTCACCCCTTCTTGATTCGCAAATACCCCTACCATCCTTCCTAACCCGTTGTTTCGTAGTAAGTTCCAGGAAACATGTCTCCTGCGTGGGGAGTGGTACGCAAAGTGCATATTCACCAGACATGTTTCTCACCATGGTGCGTATCTTTCCCCACTCCAGCGACGAAGAAGCAGTACGAGGGTTTTTAGCGGGCGTCCTGGGGCAGACACGCGTGCAACCCGGTTGCCTTGGCTGCACGCTCGCCACGGAATACGAGCCGGATGCGATTCTTCTTACGGAAACCTGGCAATCCAAGGAAGACCTTTTGCGGCGTCTCCAGTCGGATGAATATGCGAAGATTCTGGCAACAATGGAGCTCTCTGCAAGCAGACCCGAAGTCTGCGTCTATGAAGTCACCGGTCAAGAGGGGTTGGAGTTGATTGAAAAGGTCCGAATGGCAGGTCAGGATGGAGAGGGAGCGAACTGAATTCAGAAACGAAGAGGAAATACAACGATGAGGCGACGGTCGATCTTCACGCTGTTGATTGTTGTTGCGATGACATGCAGCGCGCAAGACACAACCCAAACACCCGGCAGATGGAAGTTCCTTGTCGAACCCTATCTGATGTTTCCGAACATGAAAGGGACCGTGGGGGTTGGTGATCTGCCGGATGGAAAGGTCGACGCAAGCATCGGGGATATCTTCGAAAAGCTGCAAGCAGGCTTCATGCTCTATGCAGAAGCAGAGAACGGAACCTGGGCGTTGTCGTCGGATTTTCTCTACATGAATTTGAAGCAGGACGCTACACCCACCAAGATCATCAATAGCGGCAACGTCTCCGTGTCTGAAACAGCATGGGAGCTGGCCGGTTTACGGAAGTTTCTCCCGTGGCTTGAAGGCGGAATTGGCGGCCGCCTGGTGAGCCTCAAGGTGGATATGGAAGTTGTCCGGAATGTGCCCGGGGGAGGCACGGCCGGCCAGATAAAGGCCGAGACAAAAACCTGGTTTGATCCGGTTCTTGTTGTGCGAATGAAACTTCCGGATTCCGGGAATTGGCTGCTTCAGCTTCGCGGAGACATCGGGGGATTTGGAATTGGTTCGGATCTTGCGTGGCAGATACAGGCATATGGTGGCTACAGGTTCTCGGATCTGTTCCAGTTAACTGCAGGGTACCGTGTCCTCTCCATTGATTATCAAGATGGGGCGGACCAGGCACGTTTCCTATATGATGTCACCACGTTCGGTCCGGTAATAAGACTAGGATTCAATTTTTGATTATTGAACGGAGTAAGTGATGAACGCGACCCAACCTTCGCCCGGCCTGCTTCGGCGCTATTTCCCGATCCTGGACTGGGGGGCCAAGTATAACGGCAAGATGTTCGATGCCCTTACTGCCGCGAGCGTTCTTGGCAACCGCGCCGGTAACGACGTTTTGGTAGGTGCGGCATGAACATTCCCATTCTCTCCAAGATCCGCTGGCCCCGCCCGTTTGCGGGACTGCGGGGGATCACGCTGGCCGACGTCCCGCGGGAACTCTCGGCGGGCGTTACGCTGGCCGCCCTGATGATCCCGCTGAACATCGGCTACGCGCAGGTGGCTGGTCTGCCCCCCGCAGCGGGTCTCTACGCGGCCATCATCCCGTTGGTGGTCTTCGCCCTGCTCGCCAGCTCGCGCCACCTGGTCACAAGCCCCGACGCCTCCATGGCCACCCTGGTTGGGGCCACCCTCGTTGCCTTCGCTGCGCCCGGGGATCCGCTGCGCCTGCAATATGCCCTGGCGCTGGCCGTTCTCTGCGCATTGGTGTTCTTCGTCTTCTGGATCTTCCGGCTGGCATTTCTGGCCAACTTCCTCTCGCGCGCCGTGATGGCGGGCTTTATCACCGGGCTGGGCGTCGAGGTGTTCACCAACCAGGTCAGAAAGATCCTCGCTGCTCCCCATGTGGTGGACCCCACGTCGGGCTTGCTGCTGGCGGCGGAGAACCTCAAGGAAACCCTGGCGACCTCCTTGAATACCGAGGGCTACTTCCTGGAGGTCCTGGCCATGTTCCACTCCATTCCGCACGCGAACCTCTACTCGGTGGCGGTCGGGGTGAGCGCCTTCCTCATCATCCGGTTGATGAAGCGGTATGCGCCGAAAATCCCGGGGGCGTTGGTGGCTCTGGTGTTGCTGACGATCATCGTCGCTGTGCTTGACCTCCCGGCGAAGGGCGTCGCCGTGCTCGGCAACGTGATCCCCTCGGGCCTCCCGACGCTGACCCTGCCCAACATCCCGCTGGCCGATTACCTTCGGCTGCTGCCGGGCGCCCTGGCCATCGTGGCCATCCTCCTGTGTGAAGGCCTGCTCGTGGTCCGCAGCTACAGCAACAAATATGGCTACAAGGCTGATGGCGACCAGATGTTGTTCGCTTACGGTGCGGCCAACCTGGCCGCCGCCTTTACCGGGTCCATCGTCACGGGCAACAGCCCGTCCCGCTCGGCGGCGATGGATGCCGCCGGCTCACGCAGCCAGTTGCCCAGCCTGATGGCGGCCGGGACCATCACCCTGGTGATGCTTTTCTTCACCAACCTGCTGGCTTACCTGCCCAATGCGGCCCTGGCCGGGATCGTTGCCAACGCGGTGCTCTCATTGATCGAGGTCCACGAATTCCGCGAGCTGTGGCGGATGCGCCGTTCGGAGTTCTGGATCGCCACGGTTTGCCTTCTCAGCGTGCTGGCCCTGGGTCCGCTGCGCGCCGTCATGATCGCTTTTCTCCTTTCGGTCATCGACGTGATCCGGCGGGCGTCCCGTCCGGACACTGCGGCGCTCCTGGAAGCGTCCGACGGCAGTCATTTCCTCCCGGTGAGCGACGGCAAGGCCGCCGGCAGTTCCGGTTTGATGGTTTACCGTTTCGGCGCTCCGCTCTACTTCGCCAACGCGACCCTGTTCCTTGACGACGTCGAGCGGTTGGTCACTCAGGCGCCCACCCCCGTCCGCTGGTTCGTGCTGGATGCGCAGGCAATGGTGGACGTTGACACGACCGGTGCAGGGGTTCTACGTCGAGCGATCACCCTGCTGAAGAAACAGAACATCACCTTCGCCGTCAGCCGCGCCGACCGGTCCTTCCGCTCGTGGCTCGAGCGGTATCATCTGATGGAATTGATTGACCCGGCCCGATTCTACCCGACCAACCGGCACGCTGCTCAAGCGTTTCGCCAATCTCCAGAGAGCGCGATTGAGGAGCCGGACTCAAGCGCGGTGGATAAGCGTAACGAAGGAGACACTTGATGCTGATCTCGACGACCAGAACCGTGGGTTCGGCGGTGAAATGATTTTGTGTTCGAGATACCGCAGTACAAGACCAGGCGACCGGGCCCGGCTCTAAGGAAACGGCCATCACGTCCGGTCCGGTGATGCGCAAGTATCAGGGAGAACAACTATGGAAAAGAAAACTCAAACAAAGAAGTTTGAGGTACGTTGTGCGTGTGCTATTGGTGATCTTTCTGAAATGGCAGAAGTAAAGCCGGTAATACGACCAGTCGTAAAGACTCAAACTAAAGTTCCCGCTAAAGATCTTAATGAAGACAACACTCAGAAGAAAAGTGATCAAGCAAAACAAAATGAGACAATTGTCAAACACAAAAAGAGTTAGTCATGTCCAAAGAAAGAGTCTCTACCAAAGTGCCATTGAATTGGAAAGAAGTGTGGTTCACCAACTGCCCGATGGTGTCTGCCAACAATGTGGACCAGGAGCTGGGGTGGTGCCGTGAAGAGTTCAAGAAGATCGGCGTCGAGTACGCCTACTTCCGCCACGCACCCGAGAACAACTGGTACCCGCACTACGTCCACAACCTCGACAACCTGATCCGCTTCGGTGGCCTCTATCCGCCGATTCACGTCCACGCAGACATTCGCCGCACCCGATTGCTGGGCGCGACGTGGGTATACGAAGGCGGCGGCATGGCCGTGCGCGCCAGCGACAAGATCTTTCGGATAAAGGATCTCAAAGGCAAGAAGGTCGGCATCTCAAAGAGCTTGAACACCATTAAGAATGACTGGTGGCGCATCCAGGAACACATGGGCATCGAAAACATGCTGATGCTACACGACATGACCATGGACGATATAGAGCTCGTGGAGTTCCCTTATCCCGACGACTGGTATGACAAGCCCGAGATGCTGGTCCCGCCGATGAACAACCCGTCTGAGCTGTGGATGCGCCGCGACCACAAGCACGACCTGGCTTTTCGTCCGCTGGAAACTGCTCTCTTGAAGGGGACAGTCGATGCGATCTACACCCAGAGCAAGGTTTTCCAGCATCTCCAGGAAGCTACAGGCCAGATCAAGTTGATCGAAGACCTGTCCAAGTACCCGGACTGGACGATACAGGTCGCTAATACGCCGGCGGTCATCACCTGCACTGACGTGATGGCCAAGGAACACCCCGAGCTGGTCATCGCCTATATGAAGGCCATGGTCAAGGTCGGCCGCTGGGCGAACGAGCACAAGCGTGCTGCAGG
>Ga0315273_10004802_pt1 | contig 16627 bp, 18 predicted proteins | sample YL17G02_0_MG_FD_205753 | JGI IMG/M metagenome (GOLD analysis project Ga0315273, IMG submission 205753) | Sediment microbial communities from Yellowstone Lake, YNP, Wyoming, USA - YL17G02_0 | ecosystem: Environmental > Aquatic > Freshwater > Lake > Sediment | place: USA: Wyoming | collected... | reverse complement strand
TCAGAATGATCCGCCGTCGCCTTCCATCCCGAACTCGCCCGCCGACTTGATCCCCCGAGAAAAAGCAAAGAGCCGGCCCCGAAGGACCGGCTCCGTACTTGACGGGTCAAACCATATCAGAAGACGATGACCTTGTCCGCATCCACCGTGAGCTGGGTGAGCTCGTCGAGGCTGCTGCGCCGGGCGCCCTCGGCGATCTCGGCCTCCTTGATCCCCCGGGCGTCCATGCAGGTCCCGCAGAGGAGAACCCGGCCGCGCCGGAGGATCGGCTTCAACATCCGCTCCAGGTTGTAGTAGCCGCTCGGGGTGGTCTGGCCGGCCTTGGCGCAGGCGACCGCGTCTCCCATGAGGAAAACGTCGACCTCGGTGGTCTCGTGCTTCGTGACCATGTTCCCGGCCACCCGGAGCCCGTTATAGCTGCGCTCCGTACCGTAGGGCGGGTCGTTCAGGATGAAGAGGACCTTCATGGCAATCTCCTTGGAGTCGTGGGCTTAGAGGCGCTCGACCTTGGTCTCGAGCGGTACGGCGTTGGCGATGGTGAAGGCGAACGGGCACTTCTCCCGGGCTGCCTGTTGCCATCTGGCGAGCGTGGCGTCATCCACGGAGGCCTTCACCTCCACAGTGACCGACACCTGCTCCATGAGTGGCTTCTCGGCGATCCCGAAGACGTGCGACACGTCGACACGGTTCTCCGCGACCACCTTCACCTCGGCGATGTCGATGCCCTCCATGGATGCCACCGTGACCAGCGTGGCCGCGTAGCAGGCACCCAGGCCGAAGAGCATGTATTGCAGGGGATCTGGCGCCAGGCCCGCGCCACCGAACGGCGGCGCCACGTCCGCGTGAAGCACGGACTTCCGGTCGCCGTGCGCCATGGTGGCAGAGAAGGCCGGGGCTCCTTCGGCGAAGCTCCAGGTTCCTTCCACGCGCTTCTGGAGCTTGAGGACGCCAGGGTCGCTCTTGGCTCGCTGGAGGATCCCCCCCAGCACGGACAGGTCGATGTTGTTTCGCTTCATGGAGGCTCCCTGTATTTATTCAAGAGATCTATTGAATACGAGATAGAACCCCAATCGCCCCGTGCCTGTCAAGTCAGGATGGCTTGCGCGCCCGAAGGACGAGGAACGCCCCACCCAGGGTCGTGAGCCGCCCCATCCACGGGTCGAGGGGCGCGACGAGCGAGGCCGCCCACCCCACCGGCGGGTAGTAGATGGATCCCTCCACTGAGGCGGGAACGAGCCCCCCGCTCCTGGCCAGCGCCCGCATGCTTGCCGACGTCCAGAAGGTCACCGAGGCCCAGATCCGGTTGCCGGACCACCCCTTCAGCCTTCTCCAAGCGGCCCAGGTGCTCCATCGGCCCAGTTCCCCGACCACCAGGAGGCCACCGGGGCGGAGCACCCGCTCCGCCTCGCCGAACACCTTCTCCGGCGACATCACGAAACAGAGGACGGTGACGGCCGTGACGATGTCGAAGGTCTCGCTGTCGAACGGGATGCTGCGCGCGTCCCCCTCCGCCAGAGACACGTTCACGCCAGCGTCTCTGGCTCTTCCCCTCGCCATCTCCAGGGCAGGACCAGACGGGTCGAGGCCGACGACTCTCCCGCCGCGCCGAGCCAGGGCGATGGCGTAGCGGCCGTCGCCGCATCCGATGTCGAGGACGTCCTTTCCGGACATCTCTCCTACGGCCCGCAGGACCGACTGGAACTCCAGTTGCTCGGTGACCCTCCCGAGTCGGCTCTGGCTCCACGCCGCGTAGTCCAGCGGCGTTGGCTGGGTCACGTGGTGCCGGTCCCCTTGAGTGGGCGGACGTTCGCCGTCCAGTCCATCACGCCATCGGGGAGCCGCACGGCCTTGAACCCCTTCTTCCGGAGCAGGTCGACCGCCTCCACCGACAGGACGCAGTAGGGGCCCCGGCAGTAGGCGACGACCTCCGTGCGCCGGGGGAGCCCGTCCAGCCGCTTCCCCAGTTCGCCGAGCGGCACCGAGATCGCCCCGGGAATGTGGCCCGCCTCGAACTCCTCCTTGGGTCGGACGTCGAGAAGGGTGACCTCTCCGGTGCGCACGCGCCTCCTCAGCGCGGCCTCGTCCACTGGCTCGAACTGCCGGTGCTCGGAGAGGAACTCCCGGCTGATGCGCTCCACCTCGGCGAGGCGGGCCTCCGCGGTTCGCCGGAGCGCGAGCAGGAGCTCGGCCACGGCGGGGTCCGCGAGCCGATAGGTCACGAACAACCCGCTCTTCGTGGCTTCCAGCAGCCCGGCTCCGCGCAGGACCTGGAGGTGGGCGGAGGTGTTGGCGAGGCTCATGTCGGCGAGTCGGGCCAGGGTTTCCACAGAGCGTGGACTCTGCGCCAGGAGCTCGACGAGCTCGATGCGGTGGGGACTCGCGAGTGCCTTCGAGACCCGGGCGAACTGCTCGTAGATGGCGCTCTTGAAGCGCCGGCCCCGCGTTGCTGTGGTCTTTTCAGCCATTCCGTCCTCCCGTGCAGCGCGCGCAAACGAAGGTTTCGCCCTGCTCCTCTTGTACTCAATCATATTCTTGACCATGCTGCGACCCATGATGAGCCAGGCAAACGTCCTCATCCTCGGCGGCGGCATCGGAGGCGTCGCGGCCGCCAACGCCCTCCGGAAGCTCCTACCTCGACGGCACCGCATCGTGCTCGTGGACCGGGAGGCGTCGTTCACGCTGGCCGCGTCGTTTCTCTGGGTCATGACCGGGGCGCGCACCCCGGCACAGGTATCCCGGCCTCTCGATGGCCTCCGCCGCAAGGGCATCGAGGTCGTACACGGCGAGGTCGAGCGCATCGACCCACGCCTCCGGGAGGTGGTGGTAAATGGCGAGAGGCTGCGCGCCGACCACCTCGTCGTCGCACTCGGCGCTGAGTTCGCGCTGGACGCAGTCCCCGGCCTGGCCGGAGCCGGACATACATTCTGCACCCTGGATGGCGCTGTCGGCCTCCGGAATGCGCTCCGCGATTTCCGGGGAGGGCGAATCGTCCTCCTGACCGCTGCGCCCGCCTACAAGTGCCCAGCAGCACCGTACGAGGCGGCCATGCTCATCGACGCCGATTGCCGCCGCCGCGGCATCCGCGGCGCCACCGAGGTGGCCCTGTACTCGGCGGAGCCCGGCCCCCTGGGCGTTGCCGGCCCGGAGGTGTCAGCGGCGGTCCGTGGAATGGTCGAGGAGAAGGGCGTCAACTACTTCCCCGAGCACCAGGTCGCGCGAGTCGAGGGACGCAAGGCCATCTTCACGAACGGCATCCATGCCGACTTCGACCTGCTCGCCTACGTGCCCCCGCTCCGCCCGCCGAAGGCCCTCGCCGACTCGGGTCTCGTCGATGGCAGCGGCTGGGTGCGCGTCGACCGGAAGAGCCTTGCGACCTCGTTCCCCGGGGTACACGCCATCGGTGACGTGACGCTCATTCCGCTCGCCATGGGAAAGCCTCTGCCCCGTGCCGGCGTCTTTGCCCACGGGCAAGCGGAGGTGGTCGCCCGGAACATCGCCCGCTCGGTGCTCGGTAAGGGGTCGCTGGCGCTCTATGACGGCCACGGCGCCTGCTTCATCGAGACGGGCGACGGGAAGGCCGGCTATGGGTCTGGCGACTTCTACGGGGAGCCGCTCCCGGCGGTTCAGGTTCGCGAACCGAGCCGGGCTTGGCATGCCGGGAAAGTGCTGCTGGAGAAGCAGATTCTCTGGCAGTGGCTGTAAGGCTTCCCCTCTGCTCAAGGCGGAACATGCGTAACAGTCGGCGCGGGCCAGCGTTTTTCGTTACCCATGTATCCGGTCTGTACCGGGGGTCTACCTCGCCGAGGCGCTCGCGAAGCTCGAACTCGCTCGACCGGGCCTGCGCTGGTACCAGGCGACGCGTCACACCTTCGCGTCGCAGTGGGTCCTCGCCGGCGGCTCCATCGAGAAGCTGAAGGAGATCCTCGGCCACTACTCGGTGGTCATGACCGAGCGGTACGCCCACCTCCGGCCGGACCTCTTCAGCGCCCGCGACCTCGCCACCATCGACCTGGACTTGAACGCCGGTGAGCCCGATCCGCGGCCATCCGGCACGGAGAATGGCCGCGAAATGGCCAGTCCCCGTCAGCTCCCCGGTCGCATCCAGTTGAAACTACGAAGAAAATGCCGGAGCCGCCCTGTAAACCGGGGGCGATACACTGTCGGTATGGGTCGCGATCCGGAGCGACCGGGCGCGACGACAAGGGGGCGGAAACACTGGAGCGAGCGCGACTGGCGGCGACGGGGCGTGACACCGAAGCGCCATCGTAAGGCAGATTACGTCAGAGGAACTTGCCGGATAGTGAACGGCACTCAGTCGCTCATTGGCCACGTCCTTCGGAACACCCATCTTGAGCCGAGGCGCGAGGCGGACCGACCGATTCTCGTCTCGCACCTGCCACCCGCCGGGACCCTGGCTGCCCGTGATGGGTGATCAGAGCCTCGCATTCACGTACTTCGCGAGGATCATCTTGGCTGCGGTCTGGTACCCGACTCCCAGCTCGCGGCCACGCCGTCGAAGGGCATCCTTCAACTCGTCGCTGAGCAGGATGGACGTCGGCCTCTGAGGACGGACGACGACGGCCGCTCCCGCCGACGCGATGTCGCCACCGAGGTCCTTCCGTTCGAATTCGCGCAGTGTCGCGTCACGGCGAGTGGTCGCGTTCTTCATCTTCCGCGCACCGGCGGTCTTCTTACGTCCCTGCATCGTACGCCTCCTTCTCCTTCTTCCGCATCGCTCGGCAACTGATCGGGCGGAGCTTCTCGCCACGCCGCGCGAAGACCAATGCCGCCCCGCGACCATCCTTCGTCACTCCAAGGAGCAGGTAACGTGGCTCCGCGTGTGCCGGCTCGACGATGCGCCCGGCGAACAGCACGGGCGCGTCGAGCAGTGAGTCAACGTCCGCGATGCTGAACCCATGCTTCGCCTGGCTCTTCGAGCTGTTGCCGGCGTCCCACTCCGTCGCGGGACGCGTTCCCAGCCAGGCGGCGACGTCTGGGTCGGCGGTCAGCTTCACCGGACCGAGTATAGCTATGTCATAGCTATTCGTCCATGCGGACGAAGGTGGGAACCCCATCGCGGCAGTGGCCGCTCGGCTCACGTCCCTCAAGTTGGTGAAGGATGCTCGCCCGGAGAGGGCGCCAGGCCTGGAAAAAGATCACAGCCCGACTGAAGCCAGTTCCCAGTGATCTCTGGATGTTGACGGGCCCGTGAGCGGCTTGCCGGCGCTTCTCTGACTTACCAACGGTCGAGATCGGGGGCACAGACGCCGCCAAGATACCGATAACACTATACAAATGCCGGAGCCGCCCTGTAAGCCGGGTTCGAAACACTGTCGGTATGGGTCGCTTCCCGGTGCGACTGGGCGTGACAAGTGGGCGGATTCTCTCGCGGCGACGCGACTGGCGACGACAGGTCGTGCCGTTCGCGCGCCATCGTACGGCAGATTACGTCAGATGCGTTTGCCTTACAGTGAATTGCGAAATGGCTCGGCGATCTCTGCACCTACAGGACCAGAATCTCGGCACTGGGCGTGACCTGTGCTGCCGCGGACTCTTCAGCGGGGCGCTGCAGTCCGTCGCCAAGGAGCACTTCGGCAATCAACGCGGCACCCAACGGCAGTGGGGCGATGATGGTGACCCCTACGGGAGGGGCGGCGCAACCAGCCTCCTCGGTTTGCCAGGCACGATATCTTTCTCCCAGGTCGCGGTCGGGCCGTTCTGGGATACAAACCCTTCATGGCCTCGATCGCGCGCGGCCGCCCGGCCAGGGACTACGCGCCTCTGCTCGCCGCGGCTCTCCTCGCAATTCCGTGCACCGACGCCACCGCGTCGGACTTCTTCGGCCCGTCCGAGGGGCTCCAGATCCAGCCGGAGCTCGACGTCTTCGAGCGGCTGAGCGACGACTTCCGGCTCATCCAGAGGGTCCTGCCGACGTTCATCCCTTCCCAGGGCTACTCCGAGATGGGCCTGGGCGCCTACGTGGGGTGGCTCGTGGCGCCCATGACCACCCGGACGATCTCGCCCGACTTCGCCCGGCGCAGGCGCCTCGACGTCCGGCTGGGCGTCGAGTGGTACCCGTCGCTGGCGGAAGGGACCGCGCCGGCCTCGAACGTCATCCTGGCCGCGCTGGAGGGCACCCCTCGCCTCGTCGTCCCCGGCGAGGTCCTCTTCACGGTGCGCGGCCGCGTCGAGGCTCGCTGGCAGCTCGCGGCCCCCACGTCGTTCGCCTGGCGCCTGCGCATCCGCCCCCAGCTGGAGCGGGAGTTCGACCTGTCGGACACCGTCTCGCTCACGCCGTTCGCGAACGCCGAGTGGATCTGGTCGACCTCCCGGGACATGTGGGACCAGTTTCGCATCCAGGTGGGGTTGCAGCTGGGTGTTCACTGGTTCGGCGCGGGGCAACTGATCGAGGTGAGTGGCTCCGTGTTCACCTACCTCCAGCCCAGCCGGAGCCACGCACCCGTCCTGGGGGCGGCGTTCTATCAGTTCTTCTGAGCCGCCCTGCGGTCTCGAATCACGTCGATTGTCCCCCGGCGGAATCGACAACCTCGGGCGCGCGATCGATGTCGCCGACCCACGCCACGAGCAGCGTCCACGTCACCGCGAGCAGCACGGGCCCGATGAAGAGGCCAATGACCCCGAACCCGATCACCCCGCCGATGACACCCGAGAGGATGAGAACGAGCGGTAGATCGGCCCCCTTCTTGATGAGGATGGGGCGAAGGACGTTGTCGAGCGTCAGGGCGACCACCGAGATGACGAGCAGCAACGTACCTCGTCCGACCGCCCCGGACGAGTAGAGCCAGATGGTCGCAGGCACCACAACCAGGATCGGGCCGATCTGCGCGATGCAGAGCACGAAGACGATGACCGCGAGGACCCCAGCGTGCGGGACCCCGGCGAGGAACAGCCCGGCGCCGGCAAGCACCGTCTGCGCCACCGCCGTGACGATGACTCCCAGGGCCACCGCCCGCACCGCTTTTGCGGCAAGGATCCCGGAATTCTCCCCCCGCTCGCCGGCGAGGCGACGCAGGAAGCGCAGTACGCCCCGCGCAGCGGTCTCACCGGAGGCGTAAAGGATGCCCGCGACGCCCACCATGAGCAGGAGCTGGACGATCACGCCGCCGACATCCCCTGCCTTCGACCCGATCCACTGGATCGCCTGCTGGGCGTGCGGCTGAAGCCGCGTGACGACCGCCTCGGGATTGCCGGTGTAGACCTGCCACCTCTCCACCAGTCGCTCGCCCAGGAGCGGAACCCGATGCAGCCATTCCGGGGGGGGAGGAAAGCCGTCGGTCGCGAGCGAGTGCACGAGCTCCCCGATCCGATCGGCTTTGCTGACCACCGCCTCGATGCCGGCCCATATCGGAGCCACCACCAAGGCGAGGAGTGCGCCGACCATGACCGCAACTGCCGGTCCACGGCGCCCTCCCAGACGAGCCTGGATGGACAGGAGGATGGGCCAGGTCGCGATGACGATGGTCGCGGCCCACACCACCGAGAGGGCGAACGGGAGCATGACCCAGAGGCTGGCGGCGATCATCCCGCCGATGGCGAGGACGCCCAGGGTGATGCGGGGGAGGTCGAATGCGGGCGGTTGGGTGTTCATGGAGGGTCCCCGACGTCGGTGGGCTGCGGACAGGTCCTGCTTGAGACTGAGGGTGAACCTACAGGTAGAACCGCATGAGGACTGAATGACTCTTGCAAGCGGGGGTGTCGCTCACCCGGTCGGGCCGCCCCCAGGCGCGCAATCGTCTCGCGCCGAGGGGCACTGCACGGACCGCCGCCGACCTAGCCGATCCTCACCGCCGGCGTGGGGAGCTTGTCGCCGGTGACCTTCTTCCAGCGTTCCTGGACCAGTTCCTTCGCCGCGCTCTCGAGGAACTCCGGCGCAGCCCACTTCTTCACGTCGAAGTCTTTCTTGATGTAGCCGTGGCTCAGCATGAAGTCCTTGCCGATCTCCACGGAGACCAGGTTCTGCGGCGACAGGTTGGGCACGAGATCGATCGGCAGGATGCCCCGGTAGGTGTCCTCGACGTCCAGGTAGAAGGTCTGCTTGTCGAGGATGGCCGCCGCGGCGTGCTTGTGCTCGTTGGCCCAGCGCCCCACCTTGATCATTCCCTTCATGAAGGTGACGACGAGTTCGGGGTGCTTCTCGGCCATCACGTCGGTGCAGGTGATGACGGCAGGGATGTTGGCCACCTGCAGCGTCCAGTCCGGGTAGCGGGACAGGTCCTCGATCGCCTTCATCTTGCCGGTCGCCTCCTGAAGGTGCTGGAAGGGGCCGGACTGGGTGTAGATGGCGTCGACCGTGCCCTTGAGCAGCGCGGTCTCGAGCGGCCGGAAGGCCAGGTCGTGCTTGTGATTGCGCTTGAGCCAGAGCTCGGAGGCGTTGTCCATGGGCGGGCCCATCATGTCCGGCTTGTCGTACCAGTCGTCCGGGTAGGGAAACTCGACGATCTGGACGTCGGCGCGGGTCATGCCGTTCATCCGGAGCATGAGCTCGATGCCCTGCTCCTCCTGGATGCGCCACCAGTCGTTCTTGAGCGTGTTGAGGCTCTTGGAGAGGCCGATCTTCTTCCCCTTGAGATCGACCATCCGGTAGATGTCGTCCCGGGCACGCACCATCATGCAGCCGCCCTCGCGCGGCGCGTGCGTCACGCCCAGCAGCCGGGTCCGGCGGATGTCCGCCTGGACGTGGATGGGCGGGAACAGGCCGCCGAAGCGGATGAGGTTGTCGAGGTTGTGGATGTAGTGCGGGTACCAGTCATTCTCCGGGACGGAGCGGAGGAAGCCGTACTTGACGCCGATCTTCTTGTATTCCTCGCGGGTCCAGCCGAGCTCCTGGTCCACGTTGCTCGCCGAGATCAGCGGGCAGTTGGTGTAGTAGACCTCTTTCCAGTCCAGCTTGATCGTGCCCTTCGTCCGTTGCGCCAGCGACATGGCCTGCTCCTTTGTTGGTGTGAGTCCACAAACCCCTGGCGCTCAACGCCAGGTCACGTCGACCGGCTTCCGCACGGGGACCCGGTGGTACTGCTCGGCTGGGTAGCCGATGAGGAACGTGCCGTAGGGGACGTACCCGGGCGCCAGCCCGAGGAGCTCCACCAGCGGCGGGTAGGACTGGGCCGCCGTGTTGATGGCGCCGACGAAGGTGGACCCGAGGCCGAGACCGGCCGCCGCGAGTTGCGCGCAGGCGATGGCGATCATCGCCGCCGGCGCCGCCGTCCTCTCCTCCTTGGGGGCGCTGGCCACGACGACGCACGGCGCGCCGCGGGAGATGCGATCCTTCCCCTCATCCCAGGCCTCGACGAAGATCTCCAGCTTGGCCTCCTGGTAGAGCGCCGGGTTGGCGCCCTTCACCGCCTTCATCCAGTCGATGGTCATCCCGGCGATCCGCTGGACAGCGGCGAGATCGTTGATCACCACCCAGCGGATGACCTGGCGGTTCGCGCCGTTTGGCGCGTAGCGGGCCACCTCCAGGACCTGGAGGACCTTCTCCTTCTCCACCGGCCGGCGGATGTAGCCGCGGATGGAACGCCTGGCGATGAGGAACTGCCGGACGCGGTCCCACTTCGGCACGAGCTGGATGTCGAGGGGCTCGCAGTCCTCCGGACCCATGGTCCGCTGGCGCATGGCTCCGGTGGGACAGATGGCCACGCAGTGCCCACAGTCGATGCAGAGGTCCCAGCCATTCTCGATGGGCGTCGGCGGCAGCCCCTTGGTGATGAGCCCGCCGGGGCAGGCACGGACGCAGCTGCCGCAGCCGATGCACAGCCCCTCGTCGGCCTGGATGAAGAGCTTCGCTGCCATGAGGTCGTTCACGTTGCGCCCTCCGCGGTGGTCTCGGCTCGGCGCGGGGCCTCCAGTGTCTTCCGCGCCAGGTCGGGGTCGATGCTGGCGACAGCCTGGTACTGGGTGAGGTGGACCCGCCCTGCCATCTCCTCCAGGAAGTGGGACCGCCTCAGGCGGTCCATGATGGGGCCCTTCACCTCCGACAGGTGGAGCGTGATCCCGCCGTCCGCCAGCCGACGGTCGATGGCCTCGAGGCTCTCGAGCGCCGACCAGTCGATCGCGTTCACCCCCGGGCATTCGAGGATGACGTGACGGATATCCGGACTCGCCGCGACCGCCTCGTTGACCCGGTCCTCGAGATAGCGGGCGTTCGGGAAGTACAGGCTCTCGTCCACCCGGAGCGAGAGGATCTCCGGGGTGGTCACCACGTCGTGCCTGTCCACGTTGCGGAAGTGCGCGGTCCCCGGAATCTGGCCCACGACCGCCACGTGCGGCCGCGACGTGGCGTACAGGTGGAGGAAGATCGAGAGGGCAACGCCCACCACCAGCCCCGCCTCGACGCCCGCCACCAGGGTGACCAGGATGGTCGCCGCCATCGCAGCGAAGTCGGCGCGGGAGTAAGCCCAGGTCCGCTTCAGCGCGCCGAGGTCGATCAACGACACGACCGCCACGATGATGGTCGCGGCCAGGGTCGCGTTGGGCAGGAAGTAGAGCAGCGGCGTCAGGAACAGCGTGGCGAGCGCGATGCCGACAGCCGTGAAGGCCCCGGCCGCTGGGGTTTCGGCGCCGGCCTCGAAGTTCACCACCGAGCGTGCGAAGCCGCCGGTCACCGGGAAGCCGCCGGAGACGGCGGCGCCGAGGTTGGATGCGCCCAGCGCGATCAGCTCCTGGTCGGGGTCGACCCGCTGGCGGCGCTTGGCGGCGAGCGTCAGGGCGACCGAGATCGACTCGACGTAGCCCACGATCGAGATCAGCAGCGCGGGGACGAGGAGCGTCTTCCAGAGCCCCGGGTCCATCGGAGGCAGGGCGAGCCGGGGCAGGCCTTGCGGCACGGTGCCGACGATGCTGACGCCACGCGCGGAGAGCCCGGCGCCCCAGACCAGCGCGGTCGTCGCTGCGATGGCCACGGCCGGCCCCACCTTGGCCAAGATGTCGGCTGCCCGCTCGCCAAGACCGAGTCGCCGCAGCAGGGGCTTCAGGCCGCGGCGAACCCAGAAGAGGAAGGCCAGGGAGGCGAAGCCGATGGCCGCGGTCCACGGGTTGACCTGCCCGAGGTTGCGCCAAAGCGCGCCCACCACCTCCGGGAGGTTCTCGCCCCCGGCCCGGATGCCGAGGATGGGGCCGAGCTGGCCTGCCGCGATCTGGATGCCCGAGGCGGTGATGAACCCGGAGATGACCGGGTGGCTGAGGAAGTTCGCGAGGAAGCCGAGCCGCAGGAGCCCCATGGCGAGCAGCAGCAACCCCGAGATGGCGGCGAGCGCGATGGTGGCCCCCAGATACTCCGGGGTTCCCTGGGACGCGACACCCGCGGCGGCCGCAGCGGTCATGAGGCTCGCCACCGCCACGGGACCGACCGCCAGCGTGCGCGAGGTGCCGAAGACCGCGTAGAGGATGAGCGGCGCCATCGATGCGTAGAGACCCACCTGTGGCGGCAGCCCCGCCAGCAGCGCATAGGCCAGCGACTGCGGGATGAGCATGATGGTGACGATCGCCGCCACGATCAGGTCGTTGGCGAACGTGCGGCGGGAGTACTCCCTCCCCCACCCGAGGATCGGCAGGTACTTGCGCAGCGTCGCGAGGCCTCCGCTGGCCGCGGTCACGGCTCGGCCCTCTCCTTGAAGAAGAGCGTCCGGATCGTCTTCTCCCCGAAAACTCGCCCCAGCTCCTTGACGCCGAAGTAGGGGACGAGGGCCACGAAGACCAGCAGGCTGTTGGCGAGCAACTCGTGGGAGTCCTTGGCCAGGAGCGCGTCGAGCCCGCCCGTGAACCCCTGGCCCGTGAGGAGCCCCTTCAACCCGAACTCGACGACCTTGAAGACGGCGCAGAAGACCGTGAAGACGGCGGTCTTGTAGAGGGTGGGGTAGATGAGGGGCTTCGCCTCGAGGCCGCGTCCGAGGCGGAAGACGCTCCCGATCATGACGACCTTGCCGAGGATCAGCGCCTCGATGAGGGCCACCCAGTAGTGGGTGTAGGTGATGTCATACGCCGCCAGCAACAGCCGCCGGTAGATGGTGAAGGACGCGAACACCAGCGTCAGGTAGACGACGTTGATCCCGTACTCGACGAGCTCGTGCTTGGCCTTCTCCTTCAGGCTTTTCTTCGTCATCTCGGATCCGGCCATGGGTCCCTCCCTGCCGCTCATCGGACCGTGAGCGCCCGCGACAGCATGCCGCCGGAGAGAGTCCGGGCCTCGAATCCGTTCTGGAGCAGGATGCGGGTCACGTAGTAGGCGCGCTGCGCGGAGCGGCAGATGACGAGGATCTCGCGGTCGCGCGGGAGTTCACCGAGGCGCGCGCGTAGCTCGGCAAGCGGGATGTTGACCGCCCCCGGCACGCTCTCCACGGCCAGCTCGACTGGCTGGCGCACGTCGAGCAGGAACGCGCCATCGGTGGCGTCCCAGTGGGCGATCGGCATGTCGCCGCGGAGGACGTCGGCCGCGACCATCCCGGCGAAGTTGATGGGGTCCTTCGCGCTGCCGAACTGGGGCGCGTAGCAGAGCTCGGCCTCCTCGAGATCGTAGACCGTCGCTCCCATCTGGATGGCGATGGCGAGCGCGCTGATGCGCTTGTCGACCGCGGGCCCGTCCTGGCCCAGCGCCTGGGCACCGAGGAGGCGCCCGTCGGACTTCCGGAAGATGACCTTCAGCCCGAGCATCTTGGCGCCCGGGTAGTAGCCGGCGTGCGAGTTGGGGAACAGGTAGGCCTTCTCGAAATCCTGGTCGCCGATTCTTCTGAGCGTCTTCTCGCTCACCCCGGTCCAGGCGGCGGCGCCGCCGAACAGCCCGATGATCGAGGTGCCCTGGGTGCCGCGGTAACGGGAAGCTCTTCCGGCAATGACGTCTGCCGCGATCCTTCCCTGGCGGTTGGCCGGACCTGCGAGCGCCACGAGACCCCACTGGCCGGTCACGAAATCCTTGACCTCGATGGCATCCCCGACGGCGAAGATGTCCGGGTCGCTCGTTCGCATCTGGTCGTTCACCCGGATTCCGCCGCGCTCGCCAATTTCGAGACCGGCAGTCCTGGCCAGCGTCGTCTCCGGCCTCACGCCGAGCGAAAGAATCACGATGTCGGCTGGATAGGCCTTCCCGGACTTCGTCCGCACCTCGAGCGCGCCGCCATCCGCCTGCCTGAACTCGGCCACGCCATCGCCGAGCGCCATGTGAATCCCATGTCTCTTCAAATGCTCTTCGACGAGGAGGGCGAGCTCGCGGTCGAGCGGCGCCAGGACCTGGTCGAGCATCTCGAGGAGCGTGACGTCGAACCCGAGATGGACCAGGTTCTCCGCCGTCTCCAGCCCGATGAACCCGCCGCCGATCACCACCGCACGCCGCGCGGGCTTCACGAACTGGATCCCCGAGTAGTTGGACATGCCGGCCAGGAAATCGGTTCCCTTCTCGATCCATTCGCGAATCGCCCGGGCGTCGGGCACGGTCCTGACCTGGAAGATCCCGGGAAGGTCGATTCCAGGGAGAGGGGGGCGAATGGAGGCCGCCCCGGGAGACAGCACCAGCTTGTCGTAGGACTCGGTCGTGCCGTCGCCCGTCTTGGTGTCGCGAAGCTGAACCGTCTTCTTCTGAGGCGAGATGGAGATGGCCTCGCAGCCGGTCCGCACGTCGATCGCGAGGTTCGTGCGGAAGTACTGCTCGTTTGCCACGAGCAGGCTCGCCTCCTTCGGGATCACGCCCGAGACGTGGTAGGGCAGCCCGCAGTTCGCGTACGAGACGTACGGTCCCCGCTCCACCATCAGGATCTCGGCCTTCTCGTCGAGCCTTCGCAGCCGCGCCGCACACGACGCGCCACCGGCGACTCCCCCCACGATGACGACTTTCATGATTTCTCTCCTAGTGGGGTCGAAGAGTACACCGGCGCCGCGCAACGCACGGCCTCTTCGTCGTGAATCTCAGGGCCCGTTAGGCAACGTCCTGGAGCGACGCCTCGTCCGCGACCATGTCCACGGTCAGCAACACGAAGCTTCGCTACCCGCTCGACATCGGCTTCCCCCGTCACGCTGGCCGTTCCCGTCGCGATGACGGTGGCCACCCCAACGCACACGGAGGCTAGACGAAGACTGCCGGACTGCGACCTGGGAGAATTACGAGGTCATCCACTGACGGTCTACGAGGACCCTGAAGGGCGGTTAATCAGGAGCCGACGAGTCCGTTCTTGATGGCGAAGTGCATCAGCTCGGTGCCGACGGCGAGGCCAAGAGTCTCGAGGTGGTCATGAATCACTCGGAATGCGAACCCCGTCTGAGGTCTACAAGCCTTCCGCCACCTCGTACGTCGGCGCCAAGGTCGAGCTGCTGTATCCTGAGCGCATGTTGCCGAGGACCGTGAGTGGCACAGGCTTCATCAAGTACCAGAGCCAAATGGTCCCGCTCACGCAGGCCCTTGCCGGTTACACGGTCGCCATCGACCCGTTAACTGGGCCTCCCCACGAGCTCTGGTTCGCTCATCGTCGACTTGGCTTCCTGTAGCTCGACGGACCCCGTGCCCGCGTCGATGTCGAGCCCCCTTCCTGCCTTGCCCTAAATGAACTCGACCGAGGAGACACAAAAAAGTAACCCCATCTGCCCTCAAACCAACCTGACCCTGTACCAGACTGTTACCGAACTCCTGACTGCACCCCCACCACCCCGGCCCCGCCACCCACCACTTTCTCATTTACTTGGGTGACAGCTGCCCGACCCCTCTCCCCAGTGGTTGGGGGAGAGGGGTCGGGCGGATGGCACCCCGTTCGTCGGTGTGCACGCCAGGTGAAGGGTGGCGGGGCCGGGGCACGAGTTTCGCGGGGTTACGAGCGCAGCCCTGCCTTCAATCCTGCCAGCGGCCTCGTCCTCAATCCTGCCCTCTCCGCAGGGCACCCCGGAGGGCACCCCAGGACGCCGATTTCTCAGATTTCTTGCTCGCTGGTCCGCGCGGACCAGGCGGCCCTTTTTTGAGGGGCACGTGCGTCGGACTTCGCCGGGGGGCCGCGTGTGGTGCCGTCCGCAGGTCGAATTTCCGTGCTCTGGTCCGCGCGGACCAGGACGCGCTTTTCTGCAGCGACCCCCTCGCTGGTCCACGTGGACCACCCACGTTCCCATCTCGGAGCCAATCGTCCCGCTCACGTTGGAACCGCCCGCGCAGGCGCCGCCAACGCGACCGCGTCGAGCACGTCCCGGGGCCCAGATCTGCCGCGTCTCGATCGTCTTCACCATTGCTCGGGCGACTGCCACTGGACCCTCCAGTCTCGGTCTTGGTATGACTGACACTTGACTCTCATACGAACGCCGTATATTGGTATAGCTGGAGGATTTCACATGGCCCCGAGACCGAAGAAGAGCGCTGCCCCCGACCCCTACTCCACGACCGAGCGCATCATGCAGACCTTCCGGATGCCCAGGGAGCTCGTGGCGTTCCTCCGCGAGGAGGCGACCAGCGCCGGCCGCGACCTCACGCCGCACGTGAATCGTTACCTCGACGGAATCCGAACGTGGTTCGGCCTCCCGGAGGCGGCCACCCGGATGCTCGAGGAGGATCGAGCCGCGATGAGGATGGGGCGCTACGAGTACATCCTCCACCTGCTCTTCACGCGAAGCTTGGAGCTCCGGCAGAAGGGCCCAGGCTTCGAGGCCCCCGGCAAGGACCGCAAGAGGTAGCCGATGCGCGACCACATCGCCGGTCCGGAGTCGCCGCCGCCACTGCCGTCGAGGGAGCACGATACGGTCGCGCAGGTCATGGCGGAGGCCGTTCGAAAGGTGGTCCGTGAAGAGGTCGCTCCCCTGCGCCGCCAGCTGGAGGAACTTCGCGACGAGAAGCGGCCGCCGGAAACGGCGGTGACCGTGAAGGAGGCCGCCCGACGGATGTCCGTGTCGTCGCGTACCATCCAGCGCATGCTCCGCTCGGGCGAATTGCAGTCGATCCCCGTGGGTCGCGCGCGCCGTGTGCTCGTCGCGTCGCTCATCCAGGAAAGGTAGACGAGTCGAACATGACCAAGCGACGTCCGCGCGGGACAGGGACCGTGTACGAGGAGGGCAACCGGTGGGCCGTCCGGTGGCAGGAGGGGAAAACCAGGCGGGGGTACGCCGGCGGATTCAAGACTCGTGAGGAAGCAGAGCGGCACGGGACCATCGCCCGCGCCACCTTTCTGGCGAAGGGCTCTTCGCCTGTCGCGCTCGTCGCCGGGAAGCTGACCCTGTCCGACCACGGCAAGGCGTTCCTGGAGCGGCGCAAGACGACCCATGAGGCCGGCGAGGAGGACGCGTATCGCTGGAACAGGCACATCGCCCCCGGCCTTGGTCACCTCCGCCCGGACGATGTCGATGCCGCGGAGATGCGCCGCTTCATTCACGACCGACTCAATGCGGGCTGTTCGCCGGGTCCGAAACACTGTCGGTATGGGTCGCGATCCAGAGCGACTGGGCGCGACAAAGGGGCGGAAACACTGGAGCGACGCGACTGGCGACGACGGGGCGTGACACCGAGGCGACATCGCAAGGCAGGTTAAGTCAGAGGAACTTGCCGTAGAGTGAATGGCACTCCCCACCCTCACACCTGCATCGTCCTAGCCGAGACGCTACTTCCCTTCCCTCAGCAGTTCATCGGCCACGTCAGAGTCTCGAATTCACGTACTTC
>Ga0315273_10004801_pt1 | contig 16628 bp, 10 predicted proteins | sample YL17G02_0_MG_FD_205753 | JGI IMG/M metagenome (GOLD analysis project Ga0315273, IMG submission 205753) | Sediment microbial communities from Yellowstone Lake, YNP, Wyoming, USA - YL17G02_0 | ecosystem: Environmental > Aquatic > Freshwater > Lake > Sediment | place: USA: Wyoming | collected... | reverse complement strand
GCGCCGATCTCCATCGACTACGGCGTGATCGAGAAGGCCGAAGCGGTCTATGCCATCCAGGGCGAGTTCGGATGGAACGACGTGGGCAGTTGGACCGCGGTTTACACGCAGAGCCCCAAGGATGCATCGGGCAACACATGCAGGGGCGATCTTCTTGCCGTGGAGGCATCGGGCTGCCTCGTGGATGCTCCTCCGGACAAACTCGTCGCCCTCGTTGGGGTGAAGGATCTCGTGGTTGTGGATGCCGGAGATGCTCTGCTAATCTGCCGCCTGGACAGATCCCAGCAGGTCCGGGAGGTGGTGGAGCGGCTGAAAAAGGATCGAGACGGGCAGTGCCTCTGAGAGGGCCAAAAACGTCACTCCTCAATACCTTTTTCACGGGGTACCCTGCAGGTTTTTCGATGCGCAGATCCCGGGTTCTTGGGTTGTTCGTTTGGCCCTTGGGCCTCCCGGGGCCCCGCATCCCTTTAACCCCTTGATCCTTCTGCTTTCTGCTGTAGTTTTCGGACCCAACTCCGCTTCGGAAGGCCTCAAGCCGCTGGTGGCACAGGATTTGCTCACCTCACCCTGCAGGGAAGCGTGTTCGGTCCAGCGCCGCAAGTTCTCCGTAAGGAAATCCGGGTGGCTCCGTTTCCCAGCGTGCATCGTGCAACCAGGAGAGAGGGTGAAGGGCATGTATCCTGCCGAACCGAGCCCCAGGTTGGGTGAGCATCCGAACCAATCAATCGCTGAGAAGAAGATCCTCGTCGTGGATGACGAGCCCTTCATCTTGAAGTCCCTCACCTTCGTTCTGAAGAAGGAGGGCTTCCACGTGGAATCGGCCACGAACGGCGTCGAAGCCATGGAGACCATCCAGAGAGAAAAGCCCGACCTCGTGTTCCTGGACATCATGATGCCCAAGATGAACGGTCTTGAAGTCTGCCAGTGGATTCGACAGGATCCCGTGCTCCGAGACATCTATGTGATCATTCTGACCGCAAAGGGGCAGGAAGCGGACCGGGAGAAAGGGCTCAAGATCGGTGCAGACGAATACATGACGAAACCTTTCAGCCCTTCCTCCGTCGTCAGGAGGATCAAGGAGATCCTGGGGTAGGACACACTCTTCTCTGCGGGCGGGTGTCCGGCCACATTTCCTTTGGTCCGCCTGAACGAGGCTGGATGGATGGAAATTCACTTTCTTGGATTCCCCCCCCTGTTTCTCCTGGCGGTCCTGCCCGGCGTCCTGAGCATCCTTTTCGGTTTGGTCTCCTTCTTTCTGCTCCTGGAAGTGCCATCCGGCCGATGGACCCTCATGCTCTCCTGGGCGGTGTCCATCTGGGCATTCGGATATGCCCTTACCGTAAAGGCACAGGCGCCTCCGGAGGCCCTGTTCTGGGCAAGGGTTTCCACTGCCGGGCTCCTCTTCTTTCCCGCTCTCCTCTACCTCTTCAACGCATCGTTTGTGAAACCCGAGAGTCTATCCAATCGGTTGAAGCTCCTTTTGTTCCTCCTCGTTCTGGTTTTTCAGGCCGTTCACTGGTCCACTTCGCTTTTCGTGCCCGGCGTCCAACGTCTTTCCTGGGGCTACTGGCCTCGCTACGGTCCCTTCTTCGTGATTTTTTGCGTCTCCTTCGTGACCACCTTCTACATCATTCTCCGCGACACGTGGCAGCACTTCCGGAGGACTGCGAAGGGGCCCATCCGGTCCCGGGATCGAACGCTGCTTCTGACCTGGTTCTTCTGTTTCTGCGGAGTCTCGGATGTCCTCATCGGGTTCGGGGTCCCGCTGCCTCCGATGAGCTTCGTCCCGGTCACGTGCTTCATCCTGGCGGCCTTCTGGCTCCTCCTGCGGTACGGCATGCTCGGGTTTCTCCAGCACTGGAGCCTCGAATCCATCCTCCAGTCCACTGCGGATTCCGTCTTTCTCACCCACCGGGACGGCACCCTCAGCCGCCTGGACAGGCAGACCGTCACGACGCTGGGCTATTCCAGCCCCGATGATTTGAAGGGCAGAGCGGTCAACGATTTCTTTTCCCCCCGGACGCCCTTCCACTCGAAGCACGTCGTCAGCCGCCTCGGGCAAGGCCGGTCTCCCGAGTCCTTCTATCTCGAACTCAGACCCCGCTCAGGAGATGGCATTCCCATGCGGATGCGACTCTCCGGGATCTTCAACAGAAGGGGCGAACTCCTCGGCATCCTCGGAATCGGCCGCGACATGCGTGGTGAAATCGAGAGGAACGAAGAGCTCAGAAAGGCAAACCTTTCTCTCCTCGAGAAAATTGCGGAGGTGGAAGAGAGAACCTCCCAGCTCGCCCTCGCCAACCGGGATCTGGAGGAAAACCGCTCGGCCCTCATGGATGTCCTCAAAGACATGGAGGATTCGCAGAAGAAGCTCGAAGTGGCCTATCAGAGACTGGCCGAGATCGATCAGACCAAAGACGCCTTCCTTTCATCGGTCTCCCACGAGCTCAGAACCCCCCTGTCCTCGATCCGTTCCTTCTCCGAGCTGCTCATTCAGTATCCTGACGAAGCAGAGGAGACGCAGAAGGAGTTTCTCTGGATCATTCATCAGGAGAGTGAAAGGCTCACCCGGCTCGTGAACGATCTGCTGGACCTGTCCAAGATCGAATCCGGCAAGCAGCAATGGCGGGACGAGAAGGTCGATATCCGAGAGGTCCTCTTCGCCGTTCACCAGAACTCCTCGGTCCTGGCGAAGGACAAGAACCTTTCCGTCACGATTTCTGCAAAAGAGGGCTTGCCTGCACTCTTCCTGGACAGAGACAGGATCTATCAGGTCATTTCGAATCTCTTCACGAACGCCGTCAAGTTCACTCCGCCGGGAGGGAGCATATCGCTCCTGGCAGAGCTCGTGGAGAAAGGAGAGCCGAAGGATGGCGGGAAGCCCTTGCTCGCAGTCCACGTGTCCGACACCGGCATCGGCATCCCGAAGAAGGAACTCCGTCGCATTTTCGAGAAGTTCCATCAGGCCGGGGACACCCTGAAGGACAAGCCCAAGGGCACCGGATTGGGCCTTGCCATCTGCAGGGAAATCGTTCAACATTATGGGGGCCAAATCTGGGCGGAGAGCAAGCCGGGGGAGGGAAGCTGTTTGTGTCTCACGCTGCCCCTTCCCTCTCTGCCGGCTGAGCGTGCCCGCAGGTTCCGGCAGGACACCGGAGAAACCAGCGGGCATCCGGTCTTGGCCCGGCCTCACAATGCCGGGGAAAACGGAGAAGAAGTCTCCGTAGAATCGTTCGAGACGTTCCCGGGGTAACCCTTTCGTCTACCCAAGACGATGTTTCAAGGCCGGGCCTCTGCCTGGCTGCATCCAGGAGGAGATCGATGTCCGTAAGCCTGGGGGGGCGAGAGATCCAGGACCTGCTGGCCTCCTTTTCCGACGGCATCGTCATCTCCGACGACTCCTCCTGCATTGTCTGGATGAACCCTGTGGCCGAGTACCAGCTTGGGATCTCCGCCCGGGACTGGGTCGGAAAGACCACCCTCTCCCTCGCGGAAGGAAAGCCCGAGCTCACCTGGATCTTTGAAGACGAGAAGGCGGTGGTGTCCCGGTGCTGGGACGTCGTGGGCTGCGAGATTCGTGAGTGTCCTCTCTGGGGTGAGGACGAAACGGAGTGCTGGACGACAACGGCATGTTCCGTGTGCGCCACCCTTTCGGATGACGGCAAGCCGGGGCGACCTCCCCTGGAGAAGTGCTCCCGGTGCCAGGTCTACAAGTCCCACACGCTCCTGCGGGAAAGAGAGGTCGTCCGGGCACCGAACGACAAAATCATGCTGCAGATCTCGAACAATCCCATCCGGAGCGCGCGGGGAGCCCGCATCGGGAGGCTCCGGATCCTGAGGGACGTGAGCCAGGAGCGGGAACTTGCCAGGCTGAAGGACGATTTCCTCTCGGGTCTGTCCCATGAACTGCGCACTCCCCTCACCTCGATCCGTTCCTACGCGGACATCCTCCTGAACTACCCGGACACGGATCCGGATACGCAGAAAGAATTTCTGCGGATCATCCGGGGAGAGAGCGAACGGCTCGACCAGATGATCGATGACATGGCGGAGCTACATCGTCTGGAACTGACTCGCTCGGTCTGGAACAACCGACACATCCTGATCCAGGACGTGGTCCAAAGCGTGCTCCGGGATCAGGAGCAAACTCTGGAGAAGAAGAAAATTGACTGCCGGGTCCAGATGGATCCGAATTGTCCCGTCATCTGGGCCGACTTTGACAGACTCCACCAGGTTCTCAGCAGCCTGCTCAGGAATCTTCTGAAAAGAACGGATCCGGCCGGTTCGATCTCCCTCAAGGCAGCCTCCGTGGAAGGGAAACGGGAGGGCGATCAGAAATCCCTGATCCATGTCACCCTTTCGAGCAGAAATCCGCGTGCTGGAGGTCCCGGAAGCATTCCAGAGGCATCCTCCGGATCTTCGGAGAAAAAGGCAAAGAGCATGTCCCTGGGCAGGGAGAAGAGCCTGGGACTCGGGATCGTCCTCTGCAAGCAGATCCTGGACCAGTGCGGAGGCAATCTCTGGATGGACAACGGCGACACCGACCTCGGGCACACGATCCACTTCGTTCTTCCGACCCGCGGTTCGATCGGAAAAATCGAGCCTGAGGAAATCCTGAGCCGGGAGATGCTGGCCGGCCCGATTCCCTACCAGATCCAGAAAGGGAAGAAAGGGATCCTGGTCGTTGACGACGATCCGAGCCTGGTCAACGCGCTCGTCTTTGCCCTGACGAAGGAAGGCTACCACGTGCACTCCACGACCTCTGCCCGCAGAGGTCTGGAGATCGTCAAGCAGGTGAAGCCGGACCTGATCATCTCGGACATCACCATGCCGGAGATGGATGGTTATGCCTTTCTCCAGGAGCTCCAGAAGGACGAGGCCGCAAAACTGATCCCCTTCATCTTCATCTCCGCAAAAGGAGAGCCCGGGGATCGGATCAAGGGCCTGAAGACCGGAGTGGACGACTACCTGAGCAAACCTTTCGAGATCAAAGAACTGGCAGCCCGGGTGGAGGCTCTGCTGGTGAGGGTGGAGCGGCTGAAGGATCTTTCTCGTTTCGATGGCCTGACCGGCGCCATGACACGAAGGGCCTTCGAGGAGATCCTTCCCCGGGAGCTCCGCAAGGCCCAGATCAATGGACAGCCCCTTTCGCTGGCCATGGCCGACCTGGATCACTTCAAGGATGTCAACGACAATTACGGCCACCTGATTGGAGACTTCGTCCTGAGTTCCTTTGTCCGCTTTCTCAAGAAGAACCTCCGGGAGGACGCAACCCTGGTTCGCTACGGCGGCGAGGAGTTTTGCATCGTGATGCCCGACGTGCAGAAGCACGTTGCCTACGAAATCCTCGAAAGGGTCAAAAGGATGCTCGCCGGGACCTCCTTCGTTTACGAAAAGGACAACCTGCACATCCGTGTCACTTGCAGCTTCGGCGTGAGCGGCTTTCCGGAGGACAGCGGAAACCCGGAGGGGCTCATCGAGAAGGCCGATGAGGCCCTGTATCGGGCGAAAAGCCTGGGCCGAAACAGCGTCGTACTGTATGGGGAGATGCCGCCCCCTCCGTCTTCCGGCGAGGACGCGAAGCGACGAAACACCTCAGGGCACCCTTGAACGGAAGGATCCCCTTGAGAGTCCCCTATGGTTCCCCTCTGGAAAAGGCCCTCCTCTCAGGCGGCTTCCTCCTTGCATCGGCTGCATGCTTTCTGCTGCTGCGGATCGCAGGAATCCTCCTCTCCCCTTTTCTCGGGCTGGCCGTGTATCTGGCGACGAGCGGTCTCCTCCTGGCCCTCTTTCCCCTGGAGGCTCTGGCCCGATGGGCCTTTGGAAGGCTGGTGTACCGCTTCCTGCCCGCCTTGCTGCTTGCAGGCGGAATCTGCATCGCATCCTCCCTCCCCATGGGTCCGAACTCCTCCCTTACGGTCCCGGACTACCTGCTCCATGGCCTCGAGTTCGCCGCCCTCGGCTTTCTGGTGATCCGCATGTTGCATCCGGGCTTCCAGGAAGCTCTCCGGCCCTCGGCCTTCGTGCTGGCCTTTCTGCTCTCGCTTCTGTTCGGAGGGCTGGACGAACTGCGCCAGGGCTTCGTGCCCGGCAGGGACCCGAGTCTCGTGGACCTGGCAAGCGACACAGCCGGGATTCTTGTGGGGCTCCTGATCTATCGCAACCTGTACTCGCCGAGCACGGGACCTGCAGCTCAGCGGCGTGCGGCCCCTGGGAGCTGATGGCTGAATGCTGACCGCTGAACGCTAAGTCAGAACTCCGCGCTCTTGGGCGTCCGGGGAAATGGGATGACGTCCCGGATGTTGGCCATGCCGGTGACGAACTGCACGAGGCGCTCGAACCCGAGACCGAAGCCTGCATGGGGAACGGTGCCGAACCGCCTCAGGTCCAGGTACCACCGGTATTCCCCAGGATCCAGACCCGCATCCAGAATCCTCTTGAGGACCCTGTCCTCACGGTCTTCCCGCTGGCTGCCTCCGATGATCTCACCGGTCCTTGGGACCAGGACATCCATCGCGCGCACCGTCCTGTCGTCCTCGTTGAGGTACATGTAAAAGGGCTTGATCCGTTTCGGGTAGTCGTAGAGGATCACCGGACCCTGGAAGACTTTTTCGGTGAGGAACCGCTCGTGTTCGGTCTGCAGATCCAGCCCCCATTCCACAGGGAACGTGAAAGGTTCGCCCGATCTCTCCAGGATGCCGATCGCCTCGGTGTACGGGATGCGCTGAAAAGGCGACTGAACGATCTGCTCCAGGGTCTCCCGGATTCCCTTCTGGATGCGCTCGTCGAAGAATTCCATGTCCTCCGCGCACTCGGAAAGAGCCGTCTGGAGAAGATGCTTGAGAAAAGCCTCGGCCACCTCCATGTCGCCCGCAAGGTCGCAGAAGGCCATCTCTGGCTCCACCATCCAGAACTCGGCCAGGTGCCGCGGCGTGTTGGAGTTCTCGGCCCGGAAAGTGGGACCGAAGGTGTACACGTCGCCCAAGCCGCAGGCAAGAGCCTCGGCCTCGAGCTGTCCGCTCACGGTGAGGTACGTGGGCCTTCCGAAGAAATCCTCCTGGAAGTCCACGGGCAAACTCCGGCTTCTCATGGTCTCAGGATCCAGGGTCGTGACCCGGAAAAGCTGGCCTGCGCCTTCGCAGTCACTGGCCGTGATCAGGGGTGTCTGGATGTAGAGAAAGCCCCTCTGCTGGAAGAACGCATGGATGGCCCTGCTCAGGACATTTCGCACCCGCAGGACGGCCCCAAAGGTGTTGGTTCTCGACCTGAGGTGGGCGATCTCCCGGAGGAACTCGAAGGAGTGGTGTTTCTTTTGCAGGGGGTATTGCTCCGGATCGACCCATCCGATTACCCGGATCCGGGTCGCGCGGAGTTCGACGGCCTGCTCCTTTCCCGGGGACTCCACGATCGGACCCTCGGCCTCGATGCTGCACCCCGCAGTCAGGCGCTGGATCTCGCTTCCGTAGTTCGGCAGTTCACGGTCAGCCACGATCTGGAGATTCGCCAGGCAGGAGCCGTCGTTCAGGGCGAGAAAGGAAAAACCGGCCTTGGATTCCCTTCGGGTACGCAACCAGCCTTGGACGACCACCGGCTCCGGCCCTGCCGGTCGTCTGAGGGCACCACGGACCTTGAGCCGTACCATATTCGCCTCCTCCCACTTTTTCTTGGCCTTCGAACGTCTTCGACCCGCTCTTTTTCATTTTGCACGGGAAGGCACAGCAACCGCAAGGAGGCGCCGGAGAGCCCTGCCCGCGTCCTCCATGTACGTGTAGAAGAGCGGGACCACGAAAAGGGTGAGCAGCGTCGACAGGGTCAGGCCGCCCATGACAGCCTTGGCGAGAGGAGCGAACATCACGACACCTCCGATGTTCGACCCGCCGAAGGCCAGGGGGAGCAGGCCCAGGATCGTCGTGGCAGCCGTCATGAGAACGGGCCGGAGCCGGTCCAGCCCGGCCTGAACGATGGCCTCTTCGAGGCTCGAGCAGGAGCCTCTGAGTAGGTTGATGTGGTCCACGATCACAATGGCGTTCTTCACCACGATGCCCACCATCAGGATCAGGCCGATGAAAGCCGCCACGTCCATGGCCGTACCGGTGATATACATCACCCAATAGGAACCGATCAGAGCCAGGGGTACCGAAGTCAGAATCGTGAAAGGATGAACGTACGATTCATAGAGCGCGCCCAGAAGGAAGTAGACCAGGACGATCGAAAGAAGGATGGCGCCTCCAAAGCTCTTCCTGGTTTTCTCCAGGTCCAGAATGCTCTTGCCGAACTCGAGCCGGTAGCCCGGAGGCAGCACGAAACCATCTAGGGCTTCTTCCACGCGCTTCTTCAGGATGCTCAGGGCCTCTCCAGAGGTCTGTGCACGGACCTTGACGATTCTCTTGCCGTCGCTCCTGCGGATGACCTTGAGACCAGGCGCCTCCCGGAAGCGACCCACCACGTTGAGTGGAACGAGCTGTCCCCGCTCGTTGAGGAGTTGTAAGCCCTCCAGCTTGGCGAGGTTTTCCCGGTCCTCCTTCTCGAGCTGGATGTACACGGCCGTCTCCCTTTCCTGTGCCTTCATCTTTTTCAGCGAATACCCGCGGAGGCCAAAGGCAAGGGTCTGGGCAGCCACCATGGGACTGACCCCGTATTTCCTAGCAAGAGAGCGGTCCACCCGGAGCTGCAACTCGTCGAACCCGGGCTCCACGTCCGTTTCCGCCCTGATCACCCCCTCAACCCTTCTCAGGCGCGCGACCAGATCGTCGCCAAGCTCTTCCAGGCGGGCCGGATCCTCGCCCCTGAGCAGGATCTGAATCTCGTTTTCCATCTCGGACTGCGGGCCGTGCTGTTCGGGCACCATGAGGTCCACGTCCGGTATCTTCGGCAACCGACTCAAGATCTCATTCTTGGCCTCTTCCGTGGATACCCGGGCGCCTTCTCCCTCTTTGAGGAATACGTGGATCCGGTTTCGGTCAGCCATATAGCCGGACTGGGAGTAGACGTGCTCGATCTCCAGGGCGTCCCTCTGGCTGTCCAGGACCTTCTCGATGGAAACCAAGGCATCCTGAATCCTTGCCCGATCCTGAGCCCCGCGCACGCGCAGATCGATGATCACGCCCCGGATGTCGCCTCCTGTCTCGCCCTTCTGGGGCACACGCCGCATCGGGATGAGGATCGTCACGACAATCAGGATGAGCAGGATCGCGGCAACGTGGCTTCGATGATGGAGGGCCCACTCGAGCTGCCTCCGGTAGTGAACCATCATGGAAGACAGGATCCGGGAGGACTCCTTCTTGCTCAGAGGAAGGCGGGCGGCCAGCACGGGAATGAAGGTCAGGGCCACAAACAACGAAGCCAGGAGGGAAAGGGAGATCGAAATCCCAACTTCCCTCGTATACACCTTCATGACCCCGCTCTCCATGAACACCATGGGTAGAAACACGACAATCGTGGTCAGTGTTGAAGACAGGATGGCCATCGTGACCTCCTGGCTTCCACGAAGGGAGGCCTCCCGGCGCCGCACACCCAGCTCCCGGAGCCGCATGATGTTCTCCGAGACCACGATGGAGTCATCCACCAGCATCCCGACGCCCAGCATGAGGCCCACCATGCTCACGATGTTCAGGGTCATGCCCAGAAAGTACATGACCATGACGGCAACGAGGATCGAAACCGGAATGGAAAGCGTGACCACCCATGTCGGCAGGATCCTGCGCAAGAAAAAGTACAAGACACAGACCGCAAAGAACCCTCCCCAGACGCCGGAGTCCCGGAGGTCCTTGAACGAGTTCAGGATGTATTCGGACTGATCGAAAATGGTCGTGGTGCGGAGACCCGAATAAGCCGGTTCGCTGGAGATCTTCTCCATCTCCTTCAGGACGGCCCTGCAGACCTCGACCGTGTTTGCCGTGGACTCCTTCTTGATGCCCACGGCAACCGCGTTCCTGCCGTCCATACGGGTAATGACCGTCTGTTCGGGATAGCCGTATTCGACCCTGGCAACATCCCCCAGCCGAAGACCTCTCTCGTTCACAGGCGTCATCCGCAGATCTTCCAGACTCCGGTACTCGTTCGTTACCCGCACGAGGTACCGCTTGCCACCCTCCAGGATTTCGCCACCGGCGAGATTGAAGTTGTTCCGTTCGAGCCCGAGGACGAGATCATAGAGGCTCACCCCGTACGCCTTCAGGTTCTCCTGGTCGAGGTCGATATGGACCCTCCGGGGTTCCTGGCCCCAGACCGTGGCGCTGCCCACTCCATCGACCCTCAGCAGCTTCGGCTTCACCCGGTCGCTGACGAGCTCGTAAAGCTCCTCCAGGCTTCCGTCCCAGGAGAAGCTGAGAAACATGACCTCGATGTCGGTTGAGCTGAACCTCCAGACGAAGTATTCCTGGCTCTCCCTGGGCAGTTCTGCCTTGAGCCTGTCCAGGCGGTCCTTGACCTCCAGATAGGCATAATCCATGTCGGTCTCCCAGGTAAATTCCAGGAACAACGAGCACGAGCTGCCCTGAGAGAACGAGTCGACCCGGGTCAGGGAAGGCACGGTCTGGAGAAGCTCCTCGGCCGGAATGGCGATGGTCTTCTCCACCTCCGCAGGCGTGGCGTTGCGGTAGGGAATCTGGATCAGGAAATGCGGCCCGGCAAGGTTGGGAAGGAACTCGAGGGGCATCCGATCCGTGGTGATGCCACCCAGGATGAAGAGGGTGGCATACACCATGAGGAGCGTCACGGGCCTCCGGAGGGCCAGTCCCGAAAGGCTCATCGCGACCGATCCAGAAGGGAGTAAACGACCGGGATGACCACGAGAGTGAGAAGCGTCGAACAAACGAGACCTGCGATGACCGTGATCGCCATGGGTGCCCGGATTTCCGCGCCTTCTCCGATCCCCAAGGCCATGGGCAACAGGCCGAGCACGGTCGTAGCCGTCGTCATCATGATCGGCCGGAGACGGACCCGCCCTGCCTGGACGAGCGCCTCTTCCCGACCCATGCCCCTCCCCCGCAGGGTGTTCACATAGTCGACGAGCACGATCGCATTGTTGACCATGATGCCGCCCAGCAGGATCACTCCGATGAAGACGACGACGCTCATCGGGATCCTGAGGAGGAACAGCACGTAAACGACTCCGATCAGACCCAGGGGGATGGAAAAGAGGATGACAAAAGGATGAAGGAGAGACTCGAACTGGCAGGCCATGACGATGTAGACCAGGAACACGGACAGGGCCAGGGCGAACTTGAGGCTGTCGAAGGAGGCCTGCATCTCCCGGTTCTGACCTCCGAGGGACACCCCGTATCCGGGCGGCAGGCTGAGGGACCGGACCTGCCTGAGAATCTCTTCGGAGACCGACCCGAGGTCGCTCCCCGTCAGATTGGCTGTGACGACCGCTACCCGGCGCTGAGCGACTCGCCGGACCTCGCTGGGTCCAGGGCCGACCCGCATCTGGGCAAGCGAGGAGAGCGGAACGGAACCGCCTTCTCCCAGATCGATCTTCAGGTTTTTCAGGTCCTCCAGGGTGTTCAGGTAGTTTCGGTCTGCCCGCGCCCGGATGTCGTACCGCGTCTCGCCCCTGGCCAGACGGGTGGGCACGCTGCCGAGGACCTTGGCCTGCACCAGGCCGGCCACCTGCTTCACATCCAGCCCGAACCAGGCCAGACGGTCGCGGTCGAAGAGGATTTGGACTTCGGGGTTGCCGACCCGGGCGCTCGAACGAACATCGGCAAGACCCGTGATCTGGCGCATCCTCGATTCCACTTCCCCGGAAATGCGGCGGAGTTCCTCCAGATCATTCCCTTCGATCTCCACCTCCACAGGGGTTTTGAAGCTGAAGAGACTGGGCAACTCGAATTCGAACTGCACACCCACAAGGTCCAGAAGCCTTGCCCGGAGACCGTCCATCACCGCGTCCTCGGCATAGACGTCTCGACTGATGTCCCCAAGGCTGACCGTAAGCATCGCCGTGTTCTCTCCCCTTCGCTCCTGCAGGACCTCCTCTCCGGACGGTTCGGAGCCGATTTCGCTGAAGACCGTCTCCACTCGGCGTTCCTCAAGGACCCTCTCCTCGATCGGCCGTGCGGCCCGACTCGTCTCGTCGAGCGGAGTCCCTACAGCCTGTTCGATCCGAAGGTTGAACTGTCCCTGGCGGATCCGGGGGATGAGGTCCGTCCCGAGCTTCGGGATGAGAACGAGGCAGTGCACCATGAGAAGGACGCAGGTGACGACCACAGCCGGCCGGTGCTGGAGGGCCCACTGGAGCCACCGGGGGTAGTTTTCCGACAAGCTCCGATACCCCCGCTCGAACAGAAAGAGGAGCGGCCAGAAAACGAGGTGGAGAACTTTGCGCAAACCGGCCAGCAGAGGAGGGAAGAGCCTGGAAAAAACAACGACGAGCAGGGCCCCGGTCAAGGCCACCAACCCGAGGAGAACGCCGAGGAGGAACCGGAGCGCCTCGAAACCAGGATGAAGGATGCCATAGATTCTGAAGAGTGCTGCCCGGAGCGGCCCGGAAGGATGGAGATCGGCTTCGCCATCCGCTTGCTCCGGATCCGGTTGCCCCGTTCTCGGCGACCTGCCGGCGAGGTACACTTTTGCGTCGGCCAGCCAGCGGTCCGGCCTCCCTTCTCGCACCAGCCATGCCCTGCAGGTTCGGAGCGCGTTCGTGAGTACCTCGCCCAGTCCCTTCGATTCGCCCCCGGAGGGAGAAAAGCCCGCAATCCGGACATGGCGGGAGGCGATCATGGGGACCAGATAGAAGGCCACGAACAGCGAGCCCAGAAGGGAGAACGTGACCGTCAGAGCAAGGTCCTTGAAGATCTGGCCCGCGATTCCTTTCACGAAGACGATGGGAAAGAAGACGGCCACGGTGGTCAGCGTGGAAGCCGTGATGGCGGCGCCGACCTCCCCGGTCCCCCGGTTGGCGGAGTCCACCACGGAGTCGCCCTCCTCCCGACACCGGAAGATGCTCTCCAGTACGACGATGGAGTTGTCCACCAGCATGCCCACCCCCAGGGCCAGCCCGCCCAGGGACATGAGGTTCAGGCTCACGTTGGAGATCAGCATCGGCACGAAAGTCATCACCAGCGAAATCGGGATGGAGATGCCGATGATCAGCGTGCTCTTCACCTCCCGGAGGAACAGGAACAGAATCAAGAGGGCAAGTACCCCTCCCTGAATGGCCGTGGAACGCACTTCATCGAGGGCGCTTTGAATGAAGCGGGCCGGATCCGAGATGATCTTCAGCTTGACGCCCGGGTAGTCCTTGCCCAAGCGCGTGACGAAGTCTGAGGCCCGATCGGACCCGGAACGGGACGCAGCCGCCGCGGCAAGCCCGAGGATGTCTTTCACCTTCTGTGCGACCTGCACCGTGTTGCTGTCCGCCTCCTTGTAGACCTCCACCTCCACGCTTTCCTGCCCGTTGATGCGGGTGATCACCTCCTGCTTCTTGTGCGCCCACCGCACCGTCGCGACATCCTTGAGCCGGACCTCCGCCTCTCCCTGGCCCAGACCGCCGCCCTTGCCGAGCCAGGCCGGTAGGGATCCGCCGCCGGGAAGCTCTGCACCTGCCCGGATCGCGCTTTCCCCTTCCCTGCCCTTTCTCGCAACGACCACATCGCCGATCTCCTCGGGATCCACGAATTCGTTCAAGGTCCGCACCAGGTACTGGGCACTTCCCTCTCTGAGACTCCCTCCTGCGAGATTGATGTTCTCCTGCGCCAGCCTCTGGCCGATCTGCTCCATCGTGATCCCGGCCTGCGCCAGACGGCCCTCGTCCACCTCAACCAGGACCTCCTCCTCCAGCCCACCCTTGACCTTGACCGAGGCCACTCCGGGCAGGCCCTCGATGTCACGCTTCAACTCCTTCTCGGCGATCCTGCGGAGTTCGGAAAGATCCAGGCCTCCATAGATCCCGACTCGCAGGATCGGATCCAGGGCAGGGTTGTAGCGGAGGATGGTGGGCCTTTCCACCTCTTCGGGAAGCACGACCCTGTCCATCTTTTCCCGCACGTCCAGGGAAACGAAATCCATGTCGGTGCCCCAGGAGAACTCGAGCATCACCTCGGAAAGCCCGGCGCTGGATACCGAACGGATCTCCGCGAGGTTGCTCACCGTGCTCAGGGCTTCCTCGAGGGGCCGGGACACGAAGTTCTCCACCTCCTCCGGAGCTGCCTCCGGATAGTCGGTTCGCACGGTGAGCGTGGGATAGGAGAGATCCGGCATCAGGTTCAGGGCGAGCTGCTGGTAGGACTTCATGCCGAAGACCACGGCCCCGAGGAAGACCATGGCCATGGTGACAGGACGGCGGATCGAGATGAGGACCTTATCCCTGGGATTCATCGACGACGCGCACTCTTGTCTCGTTCTGGAGCCCGAGATGGCCCATCGCGACCACGCGATCCTCCGGGGTGAGACCCTGGAGCACCTCCACCCGGTCCGCCTCCTGGAAGCCGGTCACGATACCCACCTCGTACGCCACATCCCCGCGGACCACGTAGACGAGGTTCTGCTCTCCCCGGAGGACGATCGCCTCCTTGGGAAGCAGGAGGGCGTTGGGGTGAACATCGGTAACGATCTGGACGCGACTAAACATGCCAGGTCGCAGGACTCGCTCGGGATTCTGGACTGTGATGGTCACCCTTGCCATGCCGCTCGTCGGATCGATGACCGGATTCAGCCGTTCCACCGAACTCCGGAAAGTCCTGCCGGGAAAGGAATCCAGCGCGAGGACGACGGTCTGCCCCTGCCGAATCTTGAAATAGTCCCTTTCCGGCACATAGACCTGAGCGCGGACAGGGTCGAGGTCCACAATTCTGAACAGGGGCTGGGTCGCACCCACGAGGTCGCCCACCTTGATTTTGCGCTCCGTGATGAGACCGGAGATGGTTGCGGTGAGCGAAGTGTCCTCCAGGCGCTTGCTGGCCAGGTCGTAGTCCGCCTGGAAAAGCTTGAGCTGCAGGGAAGCGTCCTGGTAGGCTTGCTGGCTGCTCAATCCATCCGCGTAGAGCTCCCGGGTCCTCTCGAAGTCCGCGCCGGCCTTCTCGCGCCTCGCCTTTGCCTGCTCATATGCGAGCCGGATCTCCTCGTCCTCGATCTTGGCCAGGAGGTCGCCGGATTTCACCTGATCGCCCTCTTCGACGAAGACTCGTTCACAGAGCCCGACGAGTTTGGAGTAAACATCCGCCTCGCTCTCCGCTTCGAGGGAGCCCGAGGTGCGGATCGACTGCGAGATTTCGCCAAAGAAAGGACGAACGACCTTGACGGGTACGCTCTCGGGCGCAGCAGGTTTCGACGGGTCGGCGGTCGCCCTGGACCGCTCCTCCACGCCGCGCTGGTTGCAGGCCAGAAGGGCCAGCAGAAGAATGGGCATCCAGAAAGTCCGTTGAAGCAACCTGAGACCACAGAGCCTACAGAGCTCGTCACGCATTGCTTGCCTCAAGAAAATGATCACCGGAAGCAGCAAACCGCAGGCCTTTTCCATCAAGGGAGCGGCCGGTGGGGGGATTTTCGGAGCACCCGGGCGCTGTTGAACGTAGAGGTCTTTTCGGAGGTTCCCGCGGTCCGGATAAGCCAAGAATGATGTTTTACGCAGCAGGAGCTGAGAACAAATGTGATCTCATTTCAGCAACTTGTTTCCATGGGAAGTATCGCACACAACCTTCGAGGACACAAGGCCTGGGCAAGGGGGCGTCAGGGCAACGTCATGTTCCCCGTGAACTCTGTGTTCCGTCTGGCATTGCTTGGGCTCCGGCGTTCCGGCCTGATCCTCCCGCATCCCGGGCCTGCCGCACAGGGCGTCCATGCCCTGGGCGGCAGGTGCGGAACGTCCCTGTTCCGCACCCTTCGGGCCTTGTCGGGATTCGGGACGGGCCTCCACGAGTCGCCCGGCGCAAATGCCGCCGGAACACAGACGCCGGGGACTTTGACAGGGTCGTGAAGAAGGTGTTCTGGGCGTTTGACCCCCGGTTCCTAGTTTGTTATGATTACTATCTAGTATTGACTCCGAAGATGGAGGTCTATAGAATTGGCCAAGCTGAAAGGGACCGCCATGGCAGTTGAGGGAGAGCCCGCTCCCAGCGATGGTGACCTTGCGGGCCGTCTTCGAACCGTGGGGCTCAAGGCCACCCCGCAGCGCCTGCTGATCTTGAGGGAACTGCTGTCCAGATGCGATCATCCCTCGGCGGAGAACCTGTACAGGGCGGTCCAGAAGGTCCACTCCACGATCTCGTTCAACACGATTTATCAGACCCTTCAGACGCTGGCAGAAAAAGAGGTGATCAACGTCATCCGCCCTGTGGTGGACGCAGCCCGTTACGACCCGATCACCGAGCTTCACGGGCACTTCATGTGTTCTCACTGCAAGCGGATCGAGGACCAGCTCCTGGAGGATCCGAACCTCAAGCAGATCGATACGGAGGTGAAGAGTTCCGGAAAGTACTGGGTCGTTCAACGGCAAATCCTCTGGGTAGGCCTGTGCCAGGAATGCAAAGAGGCAGCCACGGAAGAGGCCGGCCGGAGTAAGGGCAAACAGTAGTCAAAAAACGCAAGAGAGTCCAAACCCAAGGGATCAACGGAACAACCACACACGGAGGGAAGAAAGACCCATGGCAGAGACGGAAAAGACCCCCAAAAGCGTTGACACCGCC
>Ga0315273_10004800_pt1 | contig 16630 bp, 20 predicted proteins | sample YL17G02_0_MG_FD_205753 | JGI IMG/M metagenome (GOLD analysis project Ga0315273, IMG submission 205753) | Sediment microbial communities from Yellowstone Lake, YNP, Wyoming, USA - YL17G02_0 | ecosystem: Environmental > Aquatic > Freshwater > Lake > Sediment | place: USA: Wyoming | collected... | reverse complement strand
TGTGCTCCTGTGTAACCCTGTGCTCCTGTGTAACCCTGTGCTCCTGTGTAACCCTGTGCTCCTGTTTCACCTGTAAAACCATTTGTTCCCTGTGATCCTGTGTAGCCCTGTGATCCCTGTGCTCCTGTGTAACCCTGTGCTCCTGTTTCACCTGTAAAACCATTTGTTCCCTGTGATCCTGTGTAGCCCTGTGATCCCTGTGCTCCTGTGTAGCCCTGTGATCCCTGTGCTCCTGTATCACCCTGTGCTCCCTGTTGGCCTGGTGGCCCTGGTGGTCCAGGTGGGCCTGGCGGACCTGGTGTTGGTGGTATCGGCGGTGTAGGCGGTGGCGGTGGGCCTGGCGGTGCTGGCGGACATGGACCGGGCGGACAACATGGTGGTGGATTTGTCCCAATCCGACAGGATTCACTTGTAGAAGGTGGGCATTTTGTTCGTAGTCGGAGAAGATCACTCGAGTTCATTATCAACTCCTACTATTCTATTATAGATTAACAAGTACAAGGCCCATTTTGCGGACACGCCGAGCACTTACTTGCAAAATTGGTACCCTGATAGAACTCAACAAGCGGGCAAATGACAGGCAGAATAAAAGTCGAGACAGGCGATTGAAGAGAGGTGGCCGAGCTTGTTGAGTAGGTTATTCCACCAACTGTATTATATGCAGTTGTCACGGTTGAAAGTGTAGTCTCCCATTGGAGATTGGAGATTTTACATTGAGTCTGTGCAGTTGATGTTGTATTAATTGCATTTCCACCTACTTGTTGTGCCAGCGTATAGGTATTGCATAAATATTTTCCTTGATTGACATCATTCGCCAATTGATAGGAAATAAAGGTCGGCATACACAAATTATTATAGATCACAGTGGAGCACACATTACTTTGCATTATTAGATCGACATCCAAACTAATGAATGTTGAAACAACAATGGTAGTGGTCGTAGTGGATGGTGTAATCATGGGGTGGTAATAGGCCTGAAACAATGTCCTGTTTTGTTTTGCCTTTACAATGTCGCTCGCATTCATTCTAATCTTATCATACAAATCGCTCCATGCCGCAAATTATACATTTAGATAATAGAGGATGTCATTTCCATATTCATTAGCGGCTACCACAGTGGTCATCGCGATCATTGCAGGCTTGATTGTTAATTTAATGTACTTTACCCCCAAATACAATCGCGTAGATGAAGGATTTTTTGGAGGGGTTGCCCGTGGAGCAGGGCACCCTGATTGTCTCCGGACTCTTCCTGAGGGCTCCGAGCTATTAGATCTACTCATGAGCCGCGGAGTAGATGGTGTCCCTCCAGGTGTATCGGATGCCTCCGCCGACTATAAGGAATTTCAGCTCATTCTCAGCAAATTGGGATGTCTGAAGAAGGATCTCATGTCACCCAGTGGGATTGTCGAGGCTACTCGCTACCAGGCGTTTGAAACCGCACATGATCGCATCAATGTGGCCGAAGTCTGCGCGATGTGCCTCAGCCAAACCATCCCCTCCCGCGATCTCGACATCATCTTTGCCACCTGGCGCGATCGCGGCCGTGTCCTCCTTCGAAAGCTCTGTACCGAGGCCTCTCTCTCCGAGCAAGAGGTGATTCGTGCAGAGAAGCTCTTTAAGGCCGCATGGGACGATGTCTATAACATTTCCACCAGCCGCTGCCTCAAGACGGACTTTAGCAAGCAGAACGGTGGTGACACGGGAGGTGATGTGAGCCCCTATTTCCCTGAGAATCTCAAGGATCGCCGCTGCTATAACAATACCTATGGCGGACTATCTGCCAGCGGCTGGAACGGTGCCGTCTAATTACAAATTGAATTCTATAGAGACTACGCATTCGTATTCTATATAGAAATTGAGTCATATCATAATGGTTTAAAGTACAGTGTCGCCGCCACTACTGCGGCTTAACAGAATTGGCAGCCCTCCTTCTTGCAGCGGCAACGGTTGCGTGACATACCACATCCACCGCATGATGACGGCTTTTGGCAGCTGCCACAACCACTGCGACTACTACCGCTACCACAACCACATGATCCAGATCCAGATCCAGGCATACCCGTGTAGCCAATGTAAATAATCACAGCAAGCAGGACAACAAGTAATGCAACAGCAACCTCCCACATTCTATGTAATACTGCTATTTTATGCCATTACCGAAAAAGAGAAATCAAGATCATAAATCCGATGATCTGCCAGACAGAGCGAACCGGGCGCACAATCGTAAACAACTCCGCCACCGTCGAATTCCACAAATACTTACCCACAAACGCCACAATCAGAATGGCAAGAATGAGAGAGAGGAGCGAGGCAATAATATCCTTATAGGACTCACGGCGCGAGGCTGAACCGGACAGGTCCGTGGTGCAATCTAAACCCGCACGACATAGATCACGCAACATTTCTACTTAGCTGTCCGTTTTTTCATAGTGAATGGACTCCTTTGTAACGACCTCACGGTGCTCCTTGATATAATTCATCAAGTGCTGCGCCTTCTCGTGTGACTCCAGGTGCTCCGCGATCAGGCGCTCCATTGTCTTCTGACCCAGACCCGCCTGTCGCTTCTGCTTCTTGAAGAGCACGCGCCCACCCGAATTTTTCAGATCCAGGGCGCCAATGTTATGACTCTTCATCACGCGGACAATGATGTCCTCCAGGGCCTTCATCTTCGTATTCGCCTCACGAACCTGTACCTTTCGCGTATCATTTTCCTCTTTGAGGCGGCGCCACTCGATAATGGAGTGCGTCAGCATCGCGAGCTCATTCTCTTGGGGCGTTGTCAGTGTATTGCAATCCATATCTTGTTCTGCGGCCATTTCCGATTATATAAAGTATCGCGAACACTGTTTAAATGCTTTTTAGCCAAATTCTTTTTAGCCAAATTCTTTTAGTAAAATTGAATCCATCCAATCGGGTAAATAAGACAACATGACGCCTGAAGAAGAAGCTCACACGATTCTCTACGAACTATGGTTCTCCGTCGCAGAGGCCATTTTCCAACGCGTATGTGTTGTCACGGAGCTCACCGAGGAGCAGATTCAGGCCCTTCAGTCTGTGGCACTTCGCCCCAATGATTTCCAGATTCAGGTGGATCATGTAAAATAAAGCTTCATGCGTTCGCGAATGTGTCCGCGGCAAATGTAACAACTGGTCGTTTGTTTTTTGGAACAGGTTGCACAAAATGTGTGCCCACATGGCACGATGGTATAGGAAATGGGCTCTGTAATACAAATGGAACAATGGGGCTCCGCCCCGTCATTTCGTATCATGCTTTGCGCGGATAAGATCTGCCGACACATGTTCCATTTTTTATAATTCTCGATCAACTCTTTGTAATTTTCCTCAAAATGAGCGGATTGATAAATGGACTCCGCATATTTAGAAAAAGAATCCAGAAGAGGAGGCAATGCATCATTGCTTGTGAGACTTGTGATCATGGGGATGCGATGATGTAATTTATCCAGCATTTCAATCTTTTCAAATAAGGTGGTTTCCAATCGTAATACCTCTTCGCCAATATTTTTATATTGATACATCATCCAGCGAATTTGCTTCATAAAATCATCGAGACCACCATCACTGCGATTATCACCGCCATTGCGTTTCAGACCCTCATTCAAATCATGTATGGTACGATCCAGTGATGCATCTAGATTGAGTTCTTTCAATAGGCTTCCTTTTGTTCCACCTTTTAGCGTTGGAACTTCGTGACCATATCGTCGAAAAATGGTCTCTGCGATTCCGAGCATGTGCGGCGTTTTTTCTGGATTTGACATAAAAGAAAAGATTTCATTATTATGTTTGGTAATGAGATCCTTTAGCTTTTTCTTAGAAATATGGGTCGAAGTCTGAATTGTTTCTTCTACTGTGGTTTTGACTTCAATGCAGTGCTTCGATAATAGATTCGAGACCGTTGATTTGTATTTTCCTGGTACATTTGTATCCAATATCATATCGGGTATGACATCACCGTCCTCCCATGCAGCAGGGGCATATTCAATACTATTTTGCAGCATAATAGGACTGGATGCCATTCTAATGATTTCATGCATTCCAATTACTTCATGAATTCCACACTGCTGCCCTATGGACCGGAACATTACATTTGTGCGGATCCTCGAGTATCAAGATCTTGCATATATTGCCGATATGCCTTCATACCGACTGTTCCAAATCCTGGGACAGATACGGATAGATCTTTACTGTCATCCGCTAGGATAGGAACCAATTCTAGCTCATCATCTACAATGCTTGTCTCGTAATCTCCACCCTTCATTGTGCGGTGTTTTGCTCGGCGTGTCTTCACTTTTCGCATTACTTTTCGCACTGACTTCACATTCCGCATCGCTTTTCGCGTCACATTCCGCATCGCTTTTCGCGTCACATTCCGCATCGCTTTCCGCTTTGACTTCCGCATCGATTTCCGCTTCTGCATTCTACTAAAAATAAGGTTATTTAAAACCTTATTTCATATAGACCACTCGCATCTTATTTAATTTTGCATACTCTTCGAATGTATAACGAATACTTAGTGTCTTTGATGATATCTTTCGATTCTTTGATGGTTTCTGTTGAAGTTTGATGGATCGCGCCGCCAAATACGCCGCAATCACTTTATCATTGTCCTCTATTTCCAGTAGGTGTGGTGGTTCCTCCCTAATGATCTTAGGAAGCAGCGTCCTCGAAGTAATCTTGTACTCCTCCAGATCACTAGGAGAAAGGAGCTGTTCCACATAGATCGGCTCCGTAAAGAGTCGCGAAGGCTTAGCAGGGCAATCCTTTGTTAAATGTCCATAATCCGCACAATGCGAACAATAGGAACTGATACGAAGCGGACATCGTACTTCAAGATGTTTTTCAGAAAAGTCCATAAGAATGGGTTTGCAAATGCTACACATGGGTTGCACCTTTTCATGATTACATTGATTTCAATTTTTATCAACACTATAGTAGACCCATGTCAGCCGACCATATTCATTTTTTCTTGAATCTGCGAGATCAAATTAAATTGTATCACTGGCAAACACGGGTGTATGCCCGACACATTGCTACCGACCAACTTCTAGAAAAACTGGAGAAATCCATCGATTCCTTTGTTGAAGTCTATATCGGCAAATATGGTCGTCCTCGTATCACTGGTTCGCGTGCCAGCATTACTCTTCACAATCTAACAGAGGCAGGTGCCTCTCGTCTTATGAAGGCCTCGGTGAAACATCTGTTGGGACCCCTTAGCCGATCTCTGCGCCATGGCGTCGATGCTGATTTGCTAACTATTCGTGATGATATGGTAACGGAATTAAATCAGCTCCTCTATTTATTTACGCTGCATTAAAGCGGAAAAGGAACAACCCATGATAATTGTGGAATGGATGGAACATTGGAGATTGTACTATTTCCATTTGCCATTGCATTAAATGGGTATAACTTATTAATAAGAGCAACCGATGCCTTGTATTGTGTATATTCTTGATAGGTTATAAAGCGATAATATATCGGTGGCTTACCTGTTTGTGTATAACCCACATAGGCATTTGAATTATAGGCATACACTTTTTTAAATAGAGAAATCTGATTGGAATATTGTAGTAACTGTTGCTGAGATAAGGTGGTGACAAATGGGGCTAATGGAACATTAGCAGCATCATATTCACCATTAAATGTGGTGGATATGGATGATGTCATCGGGAACAAATAGGGCGAGACATCCGTTTGACCTACAAAAAAGTATTTATACGATGAATTCTGATTTAACCATCCCGCCAGTCCCTGTATGTTATAAAAAGAGGCAGGAGGGATGGACGGTGTGCTCGGAAAGGTAGACATGATGATCGGACTTTGCGACATCTCTATCTTATTTTAATATAAAGATATGATTGTACTATACACATAATGACTGATGCACTTCCTGGAAATACCATTTTGCCTATCGAAGAAAGAGAGGAGACCTCCTTAACATCATTATCCCTATCGGTAGATCGTCGTATGATCATTTTGGCATCCAATGATGTCAATGATCAGAGCTTATTTTTGAATGGCCTCACTCAAAACATTTTAATTTTATATCATTTATTTGAGAGTCTGGGGTATTGCGTCTATTTGTTGCAACATGGATCAAATTCAACATCCGATCGTCGTGCATTTATTCACTCCTATCGAACCATCAACACCCAAGAACTAATCATGAAACCTCGAAACATCAAGGCTCTGATTGAAATTGGTATGAGTCTCGATGCCATTTCTCGAAATTACCTTCGCTCTATTGGCGCAACCATCGTAAAATTATATCTTGGAAACATTTTGAACATTGATATCGAAACCATTCAGAATTGCAAGAGCATTTTCTTTCATCATCACATTGTTGGGGAAATTGATGAGATTTGGACGAGCCCCCATTATCAGCAACATATTGACTATGCAGCACTATTAAACCGTACGGAGTTGGATCATGGACGCGTTGTACCGTATGTATGGGATCCCTGCTTCCTTACCCAATATGGAACCAAAGAGACCATGGAATGGACTCCTCCTTCCTCATGGGAACAAACCGATTTCATCATCATGGATCCGAACATTTCCTTTCAAAAATGCTTTTTCTATCCCCTATTGCTTATTGAGGCCTTCTCGAAACGACATCCCGAATGGAAGGGAAAGGTCCATGTCATTAATGGAGATCGTATCAAATTGTCGGGAAATGCCCAGCATAACTTCTTATCCTCTTTGTCCCTTTTTCAAGAGGGGCGTATCATGTTATATCCGCGCAAAACCATTCATACCGCTCTGAAAGAGCATCGATCTGCCTGTTTTTTTACTCATCAATGGAACAATGAGTATAATTACATGACACTGGAACTCTTATATTGCAATTATCCCATTCTTCATAATTCGGAGGGTTGGGCATCTTATGGATACTATTATTCGATAAATGAGTGGGAGAAGGCGATTGAGCGAGTCTATCAGGCCATTTCCGCCCATCAGGTCAATCGCCATATCTATCAGACTCATGCTGCGCAGCTCATTTGGAAGCACAGTGTTCATCATCCGCGTATCCAAGAACGCTGGCGTACGATTCTCGCTGACATCTAAAGATCATGTGCATATACCAAGTAATCCCCCATGTTACAAATTGGAATCTCATATGCATCCCATTCCGTTTTATTTGATCATGGTGCAAATCAAACAGCATGTACTCTTGCAGAAGTCTTTACATCTCTCGGACACTCTGTCACCTTCCTATCCACCTCCGAAGATCCTCTGGCGTATCCATCCAATGGTACAGTACAATCTCTCTATGACGCCAAAGGGTTTGATTGGCTATTTGACATCGACGGGCTCCTCTCACCTGAAGTTCGTGCTACCATTGCATCGAGAACCATTGTCTTTCTCCGCACCTTTTTACAATTTGCCGAAATGGATCGCGTCGTCTATATCGAATCCCCTTATGTTCCTCGTAGTATGAAAGGAGTTCATGAGATATGGTGCTGGGACATCCTTAACCCTGTAGAGAGTCTCCCTTCCATTCAAACGCTGTTTCCATGCCCTATTCGGCGCGTTCCCTTCATCTGGTCAACAGAGCTTGCCGATCATATTTCTCAGAAGAAAGTGGCCACATCGGATGGATCATGGGCCCGTTGTCCAAAGGACAGCACATACTGCCCCGCTGTAAGCGGGGCATGGATCATCCATATCGCCGAAAATTGTATCAATAATATGAACTCCTGTGTTCTTCCCATGGTTGCGATTCGAGAGCTCCATTTGAATAAGGTTATCTCTGCCAAGTATCTGGTTCATGGTGTAGAAGGTATTCAAGAGAACCGCTTCTTTAAAGAGAATGTGCTGCATAATATTGAGATCGATAAACTCCCTATCACATTTGTTAAGAATGCGCCGTTTGCGGAGTGGATTGACTGTCAGCAGGCTGACAGTATCCTTCTATCCCATTCCCGTTTTACCCCTCTTCGTTTATCCTTGTTGCATGCCCTCTGGTCAGGCATTCCTCTGATTCATAATAGTCCCATTCTTTGTGATCTACATCCTGTATTGAAGGAGCTCTTCTATGTGGGAAACAGCATTCGAGGCATATCTGCCTCCATTACAGCCTTTCTTTCCAATTCCTCACAATGGTATGATGCCGTTCCTGACATCAAGGCTGCCATCGTGAGTTCCTTTGGCATCGAAGCCAAGCGGGCTGAATGGGTTGCGCTGTGTGCTTCTTTAGGCCCTCTGATGCGGGGTTCCTCTTTAGGCCCTCTGGCGGATACGAAGTATGTTGTCGCCTTTTCGGACATGTGGCCTGGATTCCAGCCCGATTCCAATGTCATCATCGATGCACTTCGTCATGAATATCCTCATGACACATTTTCTGGCGTACTCTATGATGCAGCCATTTCCGCTCATACTACGCATTTATTAATCGTAGGTCCATTTGGAACGGCGTGGAAATTGGCGCCTATGCCAAAGGTATTTTTTACAGGCGAAAACTGGCCCATTTCCGAGGATCCCGCCTTTTCTCTCTATTTGTCCTCGGCGCATAAGGAAGATGCCACCCATATGAGACTTCCTACTTGGATGACCTTCATCGATTGGTATTCGGATGCCACCGAGCTTCCTGCCGATAGTAGTGCCAATCCCATCCGATTCCCTGTTGGACTTGCCATGCGACCCCATCCTGTCCCCTTTTCCGATCGCACTCATTTCTGCGGGTTTGTCGTGAGCAATCCGACTTGCACCTTTCGAAATGAGGCATTTAAAATGATCCATGAATATAAGCCTGTGGATAGTGGGGGGTCACTCTATAATAATATTGGTGGGCCATTGGCGCTGAAATATCCTGGTGGAGGAAGCGGCGATCTATCCAAATATCATTTCTTTTCAGATCGCCGCTTTAGCATCAGCTTTGAAAATGCACAGTCGCCTGGATACATTACTGAAAAAGTGCTTCATGCAAAAATGGCTGGGTGTGTTCCACTTTATTGGGGAGATTCCAACACGGACGATTTTGTTCCACAGTCTTTTGTCAATGTATCTTCGGTATTGGATCCCAATGTATTGCTAAAAGTGATTCAGAAGCTAGAGGCGCATCCCGAAATGTGTGCAAAAATGGCGGCAACGCCCATTTTGGATGAGGAGAAGAAACAGAAGGCACTTGCGACACTTTCTGGAATCAGTCGGCGTCTCATGGGGCTTATTCAGCCAAAAGCATGCTGGGACAAAATGTATGTTATCAATCTGGATTCACGCGCCGATCGCTGGAAGAGTCTCTTGGAGGCAGAGCCGTGGCTAATTTGTGCGGAGCGCATTTCTGCAGTGGATGGGCGCAAACTATCATTGACTGCTGAAATGTATCAACTGTTTCAACATAATCATTTTAAATGGAAAAAATCAATCATGGGATGCATGCTTAGTCATCTTTCCATCTGGAAGAAGATTCTTCAGGAAAAAGGAGATTCCTTTTTGATCGTAGAAGATGATGTGCGATTTGAACCAGGATGGCGAGAACAATGGAACCGCATCGATGTACCCAAGGATGCTGATCTTATTTATCTGGGGGGTATCTTGCCGCCTAATCGTGCAGGTCTTCAAAATGTATTACAGAGAGTTACGAATGACTGCTATTCGATTCGACCTAATTGCTTATTTAGCCAGACTCCACTTCCCATTTTCCATTTATGTGCATTTAGCTATGTACTCACCCGATCTGGTGCTGAAAAATTAGTAGCCTATCTTACTCATTCTCATCAGAAATTATTTGCACCTTATGATCATTTGATTATGCATCCTTCTGTTGGATTAACCAAATATGTCGTGCAGCCATTTCTCACACGGTGTTTTCAAGAAGATGATCCCGCGTATTGTACCTCTCATTTTAATGACCTGCAGCGCACCGATACATTTGACAGCGACATTTGTAATAACAATGAGTGCTTTCAGAAAGAGGAATTTGGCCATTATCTGTCTGAAGGACAGAGTGCCCCATTTCAGAGAAAACAGCTTATTCTCTATCATTTTCCATCAAATGGGACATTTGATCTCTATGAGCGCGAATGGCTTGAGGACATGCTACAGGTTACCATTCATTGTCAGCCCATTTTGACAGAATTGCCTCCCAACTCCTGGTTTCTGGTTCAGCGCCCTCACATTGCTGCATGTGAGGCATTGTTCCTATCCCTTGAAAAACAGAATATCCCCTTTCATGTTCTCCATTTGAGTGATGAATTTGGAGCGGATTCTCTTTCCTTTTATGGACTATCCATGTGTAAAACGGTGATTCGCAATTATCCACGGGCACTTCCACGCCATCCTCGCCTTTTTGTTATCCCTCTTGGGTATCATTATCGCTCCGTGACCAAAAAGTCATGGGAGGAACGCGAATGGATATGGAGCTTTCACGGGACGGATTGGTTTGATCGATCGAAACAGTTAGAACCACTAATGATCATGGAACCGCACAGTTGTCGGCTCCAACCTGAATGGAATCATGCTACCATGACACCAAAAGAGGAATATTTGGCTATTCTCAGCAATAGTAAATTTTGCCCGATTCTACGAGGAAATCATGTGGAGACTTTTCGTTTATACGAGGCACTAGAAGCGGGCGCACTACCCATCACGACCATTACCGATAAGGGTTATCTGGGATGGATAGAAGAACACATGGGATTATCCTCATTGTATCCATGGACAGAGCCTCTTCTTGCGATTCAGCAAGGACAATCCGAATCGATACACCAAGAGGTCGGCAAGCGCTGGGCCTTATGGAAACAGTCCATTCGTATTACATGTGCTGCCCTTTTATAAAAATAATAGATCATGATATAATTAGTAGATCATGTCCTATCCTGGCTGTTCCTCTTGTCAGTCTGCACCTCCTGCTTATCCGCAACAGTCTTATCCGCAACAGTCTTATCCGCAACAGTCTTATCCGCAACAGTCTTATCCGCAACAGCACTATCCGCAACAGCCTTATCCGCAACAGCACTATCCGCAACAGCACTATCCGCAACAGCCTTATCCACCCCATCCACAACCTCCCTCTCCATCGCCCTGTTCCTCTTGCTCGACATGTCCTCCAGGTCCGCGTTATCCACCCATTTTAGTGGGTACAGGTCCTACCGGTCCGGCTGGTGATATAGGCCCTCCTGGTCCTCGTTCTGATCCGTTTTACATCTGCGGTACAATGTCTCCTATCACGATTATACCCAACGGCAACTCTATTATTGCTACCTCGGTCTTTCTTGTTCCATCTACATGGGATCAAGTTCGTGTGACTGGATCCTTCTCCTTTCTCTTTTCTACTGTCGACTTTTATGCAGGAGGATTCTATATGAGTATTGGCTCTGTATTAGGTGATACATTTCATCCTCCCTATTACTATATGAATTCCTTTATCAACCAATCAGGTCAGCGAATTGCAAGTGGTACCATTAATGATACCTTTGACACAACCTCTCTTATCGAAGGATCCGCTTGTATGATTAATATTTTCTTTACCGATCTGACAGGCACAGGTCTTACCATTACAGGTGGAACATTTTGTTTTCAGATTGAACCGATTACCCCTATGGATTCGGCATATTAAGATGATCATATCGTTCAAGAATCTCATCCGCGTTATGATACACTCGGATAAGAGAATAGGCGAGAAGAAGATCAGGTTCTTTTCGATGCCTGCATAGATACATGAAATGATCCCATTGCTTCCAGGTACATCCCACTTTCGCGCATAATTCATCTCGTACCAACCACCCTCCTCGATCTGAATCGTATAATCGGAGTAAGGAACGAGATCCCATGGTTAGCAAATCGGAATCATGTGTGACAATCATCTCAATCTGACCCTCTTTCTCCATCTGAATCAGCAGATCATCTGCCTCATCTTCTGCGCGATGAATCTGGCAGCCTTTTGACTCCAACCATGATAGGACCTCCATGATAAAGTGGAATCCTGGCTTCCATGCCTGTCGTGTTAGCTGTGATAGATGCATTTCTAGGCGAAGTCGATCCGCTGGTTCCATGGTGGAATTCTCTGTATGCGTTCTGATTTCTTGAATGGTATGTAGAATCTCCTGCCGCTTCTTGTCCTTCTCCTGTAATTCCTCTTTTCGCTTCAAAGACGGAGTTCCATCGATCACGCAATGGACCTCGGATGCATGGGTCAGAAGAGGAAGCAGATACTGTTGAAGAATGGCAATATCTCCTTTGCAATGGTGGAGAAACCAAAAGAGGTCGATGCCAACGGCGCGGTTCTTGACCGCATCGGAAATGGAAATTTCTGTTTCAAATCGTTTTAAGAATTGAAACAGACCTTTTATACCCATATGTTCTATCTATTTGCATTCGAGTTGCTGCGATCAAATTTATAGGATTGTGGATTTCGGACTAACATAAAATCTCCGTTTGATCGTATCGCTCGGCGGCGCCGTGAGCCGTAAGGACATTTGTGCCTCTTTTTCATAGTCTGAGATCGCTAATAAAATACCCCACCGTCCCCACACTTCCTCTTTTCCCATCGTATATCTCCACGGAAAATCGCGCGGATTCTTGATGTGGGCTTTAACAGCATGATCTTGAACGCGCATCCAGTCCGACTGGCGCTGATGCAATCGTCGAAAGAGGGGCGCTTTTCCCTGTGACAAGAAACCAATGTAGAGTAGTTCCGCCCAGGCTTCCGTTTCCGCCTCCACTTGATCGATCCCCTTTTCCATCTTATCCAGACAACAGGAATGCATCAGTTCATGGAGAAGAACACGCGTAGCATCTTCCGCACGATAAATCATAATGGTCTCGCGATTGCAGTGATAAGTATATCCTCCGTTGATGTGCTGTGGCTTAATCTCCTCCCCTACATGAATGTTCGGCTCACGAAACCATCGTTTCGGAAATAAACGCACATGCGGGCTTGCCAAGAAGAAAATTCGAAAGGGTTTGCTCCCTTTTTCCGTATATCGACGCAGGATTCGTCCCCAGAGTCCCCATGGAAGATCCTTCTTTTGTTCTTCTCCATCATAAATGACAATAACCTTACCATAGTCACATTCTCGCACTTCACATGGTGCTTTACCTGTTTCAAACCGATGAAGCATGGTCTTTCGTGCATTCATCGGATCAAACTCGGAGTCCTTGCTACATTCCTTTTGCATGTACTCTAGGTCCGTCTGTGCCATATAGGGAATGCTTTTCCATGATGGAGCTGGTTTTTGATATTCCTGTTCAATTTGCGCCCTTACTCCCTCCAGTAAGAGAGACATTCTATTTGACATCGGGATTATTTATGACGAAGCAGATAGAATTGGCGGGCTAACTGCAAATGTACATGCTCCCACAAAATGGGGATTCGATAGGATGTCACCAGAACCCAGCCCGAACCCGACTCTGCATGCCACAAGGTCGAAAGGAGTTCCGCACGCATGGCAGGTGTAATCCAGGCTGTATCATAAATGGCATGGATCCAGTACATAATCACATCTGTCCAGCGAAGATTCCGCTGAAGACAGGTATAAATCCAGTTCCGCACATCTGCAATCTTGGAGGCACCCTGATCCGCCTCCCAGTTCTGCGACCATTCATCGATTGTTTTCTTAAAATGTGTCAGCCATACATCCGTTTCTGTTAGACGGGCCCTCTTTGTATAGGCCGCCAATAATCGATCCTCACCCACCACAGGAATCTCAAAACAGAAATCGCGAAGACGCCCGCAAATGGGGAATTCAGTGGTGAGTAAAATAGAAAAGGTCGGATATTGTTCGAGGCATTCTTGCAGTTGGAGCACGGACTCATCCGTTAGAAAATGGGCGTGATAGAGTACTAAATAACGTGTCTGAAGGGCGGAGGACATGAGACAGACATCCTGTTGCCCCGTCCAACGCGTCAAAATGGATTGAAGAAAGACCTTGTCCGACATCGACATGCGGGCCACATCAAAGCCCAAATGCATCTGGGACTCCTCATAGGGAATGCTTTTCCCCGTGGCATCATCGTCTTCGTCTGGATCACCGCCATTGGTCTGCTTATTCAGAAACCAGGTCCCTGTTTTGATTTCAAAGGGTAGTCCCAGATTTTGTGATTGTTTTCGTATAAAATCGAGCAGCTGGGTTCGTTTTCCACATCCACTTGAACCTCGCCATGCGTAGCTCGGTGGCTGCGTCATTTACTCTTACACTTTTTAACATGTTTAAGCCTCCAAAGGAGGCACACTTCGTATAGCGTTCCCTGATTTATACTTCTCGCTTGACTGGATTCATAGACAGTAGGAATTCCTTACCAATCGCGAACCATTTTCTGCCATAGGTAATGCTGGTGCTAACATACCATTTGCAATAGGTCGTCACTCGAGTACAACAGGAATTACGAAGAGTATCATGCAGAGAGACAAGGGACGCCGCCGCCTCCTCTATTGTTTCCGAATTCATATACCCCATCTATATCATATGGATGCAATCATCTTTAGATTCAATAGCAACGATTTAAATAGATGCCGTGTAGGTTATCTAATTATGATTCTATCCATCCCCTATCAAGCATTTGAAGTCGGTAATATTCATATTACACCATTTCAAATGGATCGTTTTGGCAAAACCATTGCCCGTCTTTCTTACAAGGATCACTCCATTGATTTTCAAGATGTGTCCATTTTGTCGCCGCCGCTTACCGTGCTAGATTATCATCCTGAAACCTCTCGCCTGCGTTTGGATTTGTCGGATCATCATATGTTTCAAGTGAAAATGAATACACTTCATGAATATTTGATTAGTACGATTTATATTCATCAGCAGAGTTTTCTCAATCAAAAAAACAGATCATATGATTTTGTGAAGCGTCTCTTTTATTTTTTACTGGATGGATCCGTTTTGTCACTCTTTATTTATCCCGCCGTACAGGTTAAAAAACAGAACGGCGCTCATTGTACAATTTCAGATCTCAAAAAGGGCGATGTGATTCGGTGTGTCATTCGCCTTCAGGGCATTTCACAAATTCTTAATAATGGAGAACTGCGTTTGCGTCTTCATCATTCTGTGCCATCTACCTGGCTTATTTCTTCACAATAACGGCCGTTGCCATCGCACAATAGGAGATGAAAATGGCAAGCGAGGACATAATCAAGGAAATAAAGATGGCGGGCTCCTGTTTTGCGTGAGTACAGTAGATCCAGATGGCGAGGAAACTAAATAGAATTCCTACTCCACCCACTGACCAAATGGATGAGATTTGCCCTTTGAGATCAGAGTAACTATCAGCCATAACGCCATTTTTTGCTAACATGGAAATATTTGCAATAAATAGACCCATGGCAACAAGGGCGAATACACCAGCCACAATGATTATGCTATTTTCTCCAATATAATCTAAGAATTCCATAGTCTTTCTATTCTTATTCCTTTTTATTAATTATAACTTGGAAACCGTGGAAACTGTGGAAACCATTGGAACTGTCGGAACCATCGGGCCCGTAGGTGAAGATAATAATGCATGGGGTGATAGAATGTTACCTCGATCAAATAGTAATATAGAAATGACAATGCCCAATAAAAGTAACATACGACCTATCATAACAAAAATATTGGAGTATGAAAAATCATATTTACATATGGGATCCGAACTCATGTCTATTTCTATTCTCTTTTATTATCTATCTAGTAGATGCGGAGGGCTTATAAACGAAGTACTCATGCAAGAAGGACTCATAAACAAAGGGCTCATAAACGACGAACCAAGAAGCGAAAGCTGGCCTTAACCGACTTTCATCGATGCCATCCTGGTCTGACATCCTCTCAACCGACTTGCTTGCCCGAGTCAGTCTACAATCAACTTCAGAGTAAGCAACATGTTTCCAGCAAAGATGCCCTCTTTCAGCAATATGACTGCAAACCAGGCGAGGAACATTGTCTTTTAGATCGAGCGCCATTAGATGATGCTGTAAAGAAAGATCTCCGTAAACAATACCTGCGCCCACGACAACCGAAAGCATGGAAGGATGATCCCGATATGTGGCTCGATAACTTTAATATCATGCATGTCATGAAACAATATCAGGTAGCGTATCCTTGGTTTAAGTTTATCGGTGTTTTTCCCATTGATTTCTCTGCTCCCGACCCGTATGTCAAAACGGATAAACCCAAGTGTCTATACAATGAATTGTGTGATATGAACTTGACAAGTGAATATGAGGAGGGAACCCGCGGTATCGGTGTGATTTTCAATCTGGATCCTCATTTCAAAGGAGGGAGCCATTGGGTGGGACTCTACATCAACTTAAAGGATATCAAAGAGCCGAAAATATCGTATTTTGACTCCTATGGATACAAAACGCCTGCCTTGATTGCCAGACTCATGCGATCCTTTACTCTTCAGATTCCAAGCTGCAAATTAGGATACAATGCCCGCCGATTTCAATATGGCAATTCCGAATGCGGTATGTTTAGCATGTATTTTATTGTGTGTATGATGAATGACATTCCATTTGATGAATTCTGCAAAGATGCTGTGAATGATGGAATGATGTTGGAATTACGTCAGATCTTATTTGCAAAATAAGTCGGGATGCTATCCGTGTCGTGGCAGGCATATAAAAGATTTATCTGATACAGTTAGTAAATGTCTCGCCCGGTCCAATCGAATGGAGCAACTCAGGCGGTAT
>Ga0315273_10004799_pt1 | contig 16631 bp, 13 predicted proteins | sample YL17G02_0_MG_FD_205753 | JGI IMG/M metagenome (GOLD analysis project Ga0315273, IMG submission 205753) | Sediment microbial communities from Yellowstone Lake, YNP, Wyoming, USA - YL17G02_0 | ecosystem: Environmental > Aquatic > Freshwater > Lake > Sediment | place: USA: Wyoming | collected... | reverse complement strand
CGCAACACAAAGTAATCAAAGGCGGGCGATTTTCAATGGAGCATAACCCGCAATAAAATACCCCCGCGAGAGAGTTATCCCGCGGGGGCAATGTCAGTCAGCACTAGCAACCACCCAGGAAGGGGAATATCGTACACCAGAGTAAGTTGGCATCCACGTACCAGAAGAAAGCCACACATAGGCATATAAAGAAGAGCACACCTACGATGATAAAGATGGGAGTCATATTGCTCTTCTTGGCTGGAGCAGGACCAGAAGCAACCTGACCTGAATAAACCTGCGCCGGCGGAGGCGGCGCTACAGGTGCGGCCACACGAGCAGATGGCTTGCGCGAAGATGCAATGGTCGCGCCCGGATCAGCGGACATGACATCATACATCAGCACGATCTGCTCGCCAAATGAAACGACATCGCCGCTTTTGAGCACAAAAGGCCCGCTTAGGCGTTGTCCATTTACGAAGGTGCCATTTGTGGAGCCAAGGTCCTCGATCACATATTTGCCGCCTTGAAATGTGAGCCGGGCATGCTTGCGGGAAATCTCTGCATCATTAATGGCAACACCATTAACCGAATCCCTGCCAATGGTTAACTGATCGCCTTCCAAAGGGTAGCTTGCGCCGGGAGTTGGTCCTGAACGCATCACGAGTTGAAATTGAGCCATTTTTCCTCCACAAAGACAATAGGATAATTTCGCTTAGTGTACAAGGTTCGGGCTAAAAAGTCAATTGCGACAAATGGGGGGCATGATTATCATGCAAATACATTTTCAAACGCGGTGACAACTGCCTGCTTCACAACATCCATCGCAGGCACAGGCTCAAGCAGATCGGCAAGCGCTACCACAGGCTCAGATAACCCACAGGCGACTATGCCATCCCAGTAATCCATATCGGGATTCACATTCAATGCAAAGCCGTGACGTGAAATCCCGCGCACATCCACCTTGACGCCGATGGCCGCGATCTTGGCAGGCTTCTCGCGATCCTCCGGCTTGCAACGCGGACAACGTGAATGCACATCCGCCTGAATCCAAACCCCGGTCAACCCGGGCCTTTGGCCTGCCGCGACACCGAGACGCATTAACGCCCCTATCAGCATTTTCTCCAATTTACGAACATAACCGACATAATCTACATCAGGGATTCTACCCTCACCCCTACCCCTTTCCCGGTTGGAGAGGGGTGTAAGTGGGATTAAAGGATACCCCACCAACTGTCCCGGCCCATGATAGGTGACGTCACCGCCGCGATCCACCCAATGGACAGCTACCTGTTTTTCTTTTAGTTTTAATTCGTCCCAGAGCAGGTTCTCCGCATGGCCCTTACGCCCGAACGTGTACACATGCGGATGTTCCAGTAAAAGTAAAGTTGGCGGACGTTTCCCATCAGCAATTTCAGCAGCATATTCATCCTGTAACTTCCAGGCACGTTCGTATTCGATCAGGCCGAGATCAATAACATTAAGATTCATAAATATAATCTGTCACTGCGAGAGAAGCAAAGCAGTCTCCTGTTGCGAGGGGATTGCTTCGTCGGGAAGAATACCCTCCTCGCAATGACGCGACACTGCGTTAATTTAATTATTAAAGTGATCCAAACACGCGCCGATACAGGTCTGACTCGAGCAAGTTATTCGGGTCACAGCGTTTCTTCAATTTCTTAAAACGCTCCAACGTATCTTTACCCAAAAACTTTTGCGCAGTCTCAGCCGTGGTTTCGCTATTCTTGGCAAAGTAAAAACGCCCGCCGGCCTGCAAAATGATGCGGTCAAACTCCTGCAGCATTTCGCTGAGTTTGGCGCGGTTACCATTTGTAACCTTGAAATCCAAGGCCAGCGAAAAACCGTCCACCGCGTGGCTGAGCAAGAATTTATCAGGACGGTGACGTTTGGTAACACCTAGATATGATGGAAGCCCGCGTTTTAGAGAGAGAGTCAATATCTCGCGCCAGGCATCTTCCGCTGTTTCCTTGGGCAGGAAGGATTGATATTGGATCAATCCGCCGCGACCAGCCGACAATTCCCAGTTCGGAACATAATCGAGCAGGAAATGAAACGCCGCATGAGACTGACGGAAAGTATGCCGGCGAAGCGATGCAATATACTTCGCTGTGTTGACTCCCCACCAGCCCAGATTGTTCACGAATGGGCGCATGAACAGATACAAAATGGATTTGGGGAAGACGCCAAAGATGCGCGGCGGCAGGACTTGATTCTTTAATAACAACGTCTTTTTCGGATCGGGGTCTTCGCCATCGTGCACGTAATTCGCGGCGTGTATCTGTCCACGACCGAGGCTTTTGCCGCCGTTGGTCGTATCCAGCCAGCCGACGATATAGTCATGATCGGGAGCATGTTCGAGCAGGTAGGAAAGGTGTTCGTGCAGATTCCGCACGGGTAATGCGTCCACCTCTATAAGTCCGGATTGGATGCGTTTCATCTGCAAGGTAACGGATGTAAAGATGCCCAACATGCCAAGTCCGCTGATCATGGCGTGGAACAAATCCGCATTCTTTTTTGGGGTGCAGGTGATCTCCGCGCCGGTTGGCAGGATGGCCGTGAATTCAACCACATGCTCGCCGATGGTGCCCATCTTGAAATTATTCTTGCCATGAATATTGGCACCGAGGCAGCCACCCAATGTAGTCCTCATCGTGCCAGAGACAACGGGCGGCCACCAGCCTTGCGGTTCCACATAGTGCCAGAGGTCCTCAAGGGTGAGGCCAGACTCGGCAGAAATGAGACCAGTTTCAGGATCCCATTTAAGGATGCGGTCCATGTCTGTCATATCCAGCACAATACCGCCGCCATTGAGCGCCGCATCGTTGTAACTGCATCCTGCACCGCGCGTCAAAATACTCAGTCCGGTTTTTTTGGTCAGTTTGACGGCTTCGTGGATTTCATTCGTTTTTGTCGGTTTAAACAAATAGGATGGCGCGCTCAGTGAGTGGCCAAAGTTTTCCAAAGTAGTGAAGTTTTTTAGAGTTGTAGTGATCATAAAAACCCAGAATATTTTTTAGAAGTTTAACCGTCGGAAAATAAACGACGGGACATTACGCACAACAAGCATGATCCAATACCAAAGGCCAGTAACATAGACGACCTGTTTGCGTTTTTGAACGGCATTCCAAATCAAATCCGCGGCCTTTTCCGGCGTGACGGCGAACATGGGGCGCGGCGCGCCTGGCAGGGTGAGCATATCTGTTTTAACCATGCCCGGCTTGATCGTGATCACATTGACACCATGACGGGTCAGGCGGTTGCGAAGAGCTTCAAGATACGTAGTGAAACCGGCTTTGGATGCGTTGTACCCGGGGTTGCCTATGCGGCCGCGCTCACCGGCCACGGAAGAGACACCCACGATCTGCCCTGCTTTCAAACTCTTGAAAAGCGGTGCGACCTGGCCAAGCCATGCCATGGCGCCAAGCAAATTGACTTCCACCATTTTGTGATCTTCATGGAAATTATATTCATCAAGTGCGGGGAAATTGATCACACCCGCGATATAGATGAACAGGTCAATCCCGCCAAGTTCTGCGACAATGTTGCGCAACGTGTCGGGAACAGAATCATACTCAGTGGCGTTATGGACATAATAACTTGCCCGCGTCTCACCGGACTTCTGGTTGATCTCGTTGCACAAGCCTTCCAACGACTTTTCATTTAGGTCCACAAGGGCCAGCGTATATCCTTCCCCTGCCAAGCGGCGGCTGACTGCCGCTCCGATTCCGCCTGAGGCACCGACCATGATCGCGCGGTAGCGGGGCTTTAATGGAGTAGGAAAGGAAGGTGAAGTTAGTTTTTCAGGCACATTGGCCTCCAAATTAAGATTTTAGCTTGTTCATTCTAACACAATCCAAAAACAGCCCAAAAGCCTTTATAATATGGTCGAAACCTCGGAAGTCCTCCTGACACACATTGGATGGGAGGGTCTTCCAAAGGATTCCGAAGTAAGGGTGCGCTTGTGTATTATAGGACATGGAGTAGTTGCAGCAAGAAACATGGAAGGGTATAGTTATAGGACGTAAACCCAAATGGCAAAAGTAGACCACCGCCTGGAGATTCTGGAACAAGCTCGTAATATCGTTAGAGGTGACGGCAACATATCATCGACCGAGCAAGGGGAACTCCTCAAAATGATAGATATTATGGCCGCCGCTGTGCGCGATTACGCGGCGCCTTCCGTCCATACGCTGCACGAGGAGGATGGAAAGATCTCAACGCGCCACGCGCTTCTTTCTCTCCTCAAACAACAAGCAGATGAACTGGACGCCCTGAAAAAACTCAGCTTAAACCTCACCTCCAGTTTGGATCTGCAGACCGTCTTGGAGGCTGTGGTCAGCGAAGCCATGCGGCTGGTAAAAAACGCAAGGACTGCTCACATTTTTCTTTTTAGAAATAACTCGCTTGAATTTGGTGCCGCGCTTAACTATGAAGGGGTACGCAACACACCAGTTTCGATGCCGCGTAATGATGGCTTGACCTATGCCGTCGCAAAAAAAGGGGAAACGATCATAGTAGAGGATATGTCCAAGCACCCGCTTTTTAAAGAAATCCCAACCGATTCGATTTGGATCGGCTCCATTATCGGGATTCCACTTAAGATCAGCAATATTGTGGTGGGTGTAATGAATCTCTCACGTTCCATTATCGGCGGGTTTACATCCTCTGAGCTAAGATTGCTCAACCTGCTTTCAGATCAAGCGGCCGTAGCCATCTCAAATGCCAGCTTGCATCAAATGGTCAGCAGACAGGCCATGAGCGACATCGTCACCGGTCTGCCAAATCGGCGTGCATTAGACGAACACTTGGAACAGGAGGTTCTGTTCGCAAAACGCACAAAATCCCAATTCGCGGTCATTATGATGGATCTTGACGGGTTTAAAGCCGTCAACGATACACATGGACATGCACTTGGAGATGAGATATTAAAGACTGCCTTCAACTTCCTTGCAACCTACATGCGCTCCAACAGCATGCGTACGGCCGATTTTCTCGCAAGATACGGCGGCGATGAACTAACCCTCATCCTCCATCAAACCGACGCAGAAGCCGCCAAAGCGGTTACAGATAAATTGCTTGAAAAAATGAGTGAATATAGGTACGCCCTGCCGAATGGGCATGAGATCAAACTGGGCGTTTCAGGCGGCATCGCCATGTACCCGGCACATGCGCACAATAGTGTGGACTTACTACGCGCCGCCGATGCCGCGCTATATGTTGCCAAAAAACATTACCGCGGCAATTTTGTGTTCTCGAAAGGCGCGACCGGGCCACTCAACCCAATAACGCTTCCGAGACCCATGTAATAGTCTGGGGTTATACTAACTGTAAGGGCAACCCATCAATGCCATTTTTCGTCAAGTTGCCGGAGAGTCTGGAAATCAAGCATCACTTTTATCCCTAACGGGCCGCTTTTACAAACTAACTTTTGCACGCTTTTGGAGGAACTGCATGTCTCGCAAAGTAAAGATCATCTTGAACCCGATAGCCGATATGGGCAACGCCTGGCGCGTCGCCCGCGACCTGCGTCCTATTACACTCGAATACGGTAACGTGGACTGGAGCGGTACTGTCTACCCCGGCCATGCCATTGAACTTGCAAAACAAGCAGGCGAGCAAGGCTATGATATGGTCATCGCCATGGGCGGCGACGGAACCGTGCATGAGGTCGTCAACGGACTAATGCTGCTCCCTGAAAACAAATGTCCCCTGCTCGGCATTGTACCAGTCGGCTCAGGCAACGATTTCGCACACGCCAATAACATCCCTAAAGAATCCGATCATGCTCTTGCCCACGCGCTCAAAGGTGAAGGATCCACGATTGACCTCGGCTTAATGACCGACGAACATGGCCGCAAGGAGTATTTCGATAACACCCTCGGCATCGGCTTCGACGCAATCGTCACCATCCGCTCGCATAAACTCCCCATCCTGCGCGGCTTCCTCATGTACCTCACCGCGGTCATTCAAACAATCATTCTCGATCACAACCCCGCCCACGTCCAGATCGAAACCGATTCAGAAACGATGGACGAACACGTCCTGATGACCACACTTTGCAACGGCGGGCGCGAAGGCGGCGGCTTCATGCTCTCGCCCGATTCCAAAATGACCGACGGCATCATGGAATACCTGCTCGTCCGAAAAGTCTCGCGCCCGATGATGTTCCGCCTCGTGCCCGAATTCATGAGCGGCACTCATCGCCGCTTCACGAAAGAAATCCGCATGGGCGTGTGCAAAAAATTCGCGATGACCTCTGACCGTCCGCTTTACGTCCATGCCGACGGCGAGATATTCACGAGTTTTGGGAGTAACCTTCGAAAGGTCACATTTGAGATTTTGCCGAACGCGTTGAAAGTGGTGCGCGGCTAAGTCCATGTTGCAAATCCGTGTTACGTAATACGTTTATAATACGTAATGCATGCCAGACTTTATCACCTCCCTGCTCAACCACGACCTCGGACACCTGCGCATCATCGCGGGACTCTGGGGACTCGAGCTTGAATCCAATGAGACAGATTCAGCCCGCGAAGAACTATCCGCTTCTCTCCTGGACTTTGAGCTGTTCGCCGAGTTAATAGACTCACTCCCCCCCACAGCGCGGACAGCCATTACAGCCCTGGTCAACTCCGGCGGACGAATCGCCTGGTCAACCTTCATACGTCAATACGGCGATATCCGCGAGATGGGCACGGGCAAACGCGACCGCGAACGACCACATCTCAAACCAGCCTCCACTTCCGAAGCCCTGTTCTATCGCGGCTTGTTGGCGCGTGCATTTTTCGACACCCCCAACGGCGCGCAGGAATTCGCCTACATCCCTGATGATTTGCTCGCGTTAATTATCAACCACAGAGAACCTCAAAAAGAAGTCTCCGTGAACTCTGTGGTGAAATCTGAAGCACTTGGCCGTCCTGCGTCTCCTGGTGAGCGCGGACAGGACATCCTCACCACCGATCACATCCTCGACAATGCCACTACTTTACTCGCTGCGTTGCGCATGGGTAGGTCGGATTGGCAATCCGACTTACGACTGACAGAACTACTCACTGCCGCAAAGTTAATCAAGAAAAACATACCGCTGGCAGACGCGGTCAAGAAATTCCTCGAATTGCCGCGCGACGAAGCGCTGAAACTTCTCACAGACGCGTGGATGGAAAGCAACGCGTTCAACGAATTGCGGCTGGTCCCAAATCTCATCTGCGAAGGGGAGTGGACCAACCAGCCGCAGGAGACGCGCGAATTCCTGCTGAATTTGCTGGGTGCGATTCCAGAAGGCAAATGGTGGAGTCTCAACGCGTTCACCCGCGACATCAAACAGAAGTACGCCGATTTCCAGCGCCCTGCAGGAGATTACGACTCATGGTTCATCAAACGCGAATCGGATGGTCAGTACCTGCGCGGCTTCGCGTATTGGGATGAAGTGGACGGCGCGCTTGTCCGTTATTTCATCACAAATGTTTTGCATTGGCTTGGGCAGGTGGATTTATCTGTGGCGGAGGGGAGTAGTGTGGCAACAGCGTTTCGGGCAACGGAAAACGCAACACGCAACAAAGAAGACGGCAAACTTCACATAGCGTCCAACGGGAAAATCACTGTACCAGGATTTGTTCCAAGAGCAGCGCGTTATCAATTAGCGCGCTTCTGCGAATGGGACGATGAAAAACCCGGCGAATATCGTTATCACATCACGCCGCGTTCTTTGATGAAAGCAAAAGAGGGTGGCTTGACCGTGGAACATTTATTGCCCCTGCTTGCAAAGCACAGTGGAGGGATTCCGCCTGCCCTGGTCAAGGCCCTCAAACGCTGGGAAGTTAACGGCACCGAAGCGCGGGCCGAGACCCAGGTCATTTTAAGGGTCAGCAAACCCGAGGTCCTGGAAGAGTTGCGCCTTCGGTCCAAAGCGGCAAGATTTTTGGGCGAAGTCTTAAGTCCAACAATAGTAATCGTCAAAAGCGGAGCCATCCAAAAAGTAATGGAGGCCATGACCGAGTTGGGTTTGCTGGCGGAGGATTCGTCAACCACAAAGGAACAATGAATAAACATGGCAACTGTCACTCACAAATAGTGACAGTTGTTTTTGTTTTATCAATGCAATCGGTCTATAATGATTAAGCGGCACAATCCGCGACGACCCACTGCTCTCTATTCACTACTCACGGAGTTCCCATGTCAACTAAACTCGATTGGCTCACGCAAGAGATCAAAAGCCTGAAAGAACAAGGCCTGTATAACCGCATCCGCACCATCGGCTCGGCGCAAGGCGCATGGCTGACCGTGGATGGCAAGCACGTACTCAACTTCTGCTCGAACAATTATCTCGGGCTGGCAAATCATCCGAAGATCGTGGAAGCCGCGCAAGAAGCCACAAAGAAATATGGCGTCGGCCCGGCCGCAGTGCGTTCGATCGCCGGCACAACAGACGTGCATGTTGAACTTGAAAAACGTCTTGCCAAATTCAAAGGCGCGGAAGATGTCATCACGTTTCAATCTGGCTTCACCGCAAATCTCGGCACGATCTCGGCGTTGGTGGGCAAGGAAGATGTGATCTTTTCGGATCGGCTCAATCACGCTTCGATCATAGACGGAAGCCGACTCTCCGGTGCGCGCATCGTACCGTACGACCACAACGATCCTTCCGCGCTGGAAACTGCCATCAAAGAAAACGCAGGGACTTACCGCCGCGCCTTGATCGTCACGGACGGCGTTTTCAGCATGGACGGTGATATCGCGCCCCTGCCCGCTCTATACGAAGTGGTGAAGAAATATGATATTCTCTTCATGGTGGATGACGCACACGGCGAAGGCGTGCTCGGCAAAGGCGGGCGCGGTATCGTGGATCATTTCGGCCTGCACGGCAAAATAGACATCGAAGTCGGCACGATGTCCAAGGCCTTCGGCGTGATGGGCGGAATCGTGGCTGGCAATAAGGTCGTCATTGAATGGCTGCGCCAGCGTGGACGCCCGTTCCTGTTTTCGTCCGCGATGACTGCACCCGACGCGGGGGCATGTTTGGCGGCGGTGGATGTTCTGGAAGAGTCAACGGCATTGGTTGATAAATTGTGGGCCAACGCCAAATACTTCAAAGCCGAGATGAAGAAACTGGGCTTTGATACGGGCATGAGCGAAACGCCGATCACACCTGTCATGCTGGGCGAAGCTCCGCTGGCACAACAGTTCAGCCGCGAGTTATTTGAAGAAGGCGTGTTCGCCATGGCGCTTGGCTTCCCGACAGTTCCAAAGGGCAAAGCGCGTATTAGAGTCATGATCTCTGCCGCGCATGATAATGACGATCTGGGTAAAGGTTTGGATGCGTTCGCGAAGGTGGGGAAGAAGTTGGGAGTAATTTCGTAGACGGTAATCAGTGTTCAATAAACGATAGGTGGACACGCTTCTCGCGCGCCCGCTTTTTTGGCATACTTGACCCCTATAAAGCTAACGGCTAAAATCAAATCATTGGCACGGTTTGTTTGAGATAATTTGACAAGAGAGATTTCCATGTTAACTCGTATTCAAATCAAAAACTTCAAACGCTTTGATAATGTTGATATAGAACTTGGTAATGCCGTCGTTCTTATTGGCCCCAACAATTCAGGCAAAACAACGGCTTTGCAGGCATTGGCTTTATGGGATATTGGATTGAGAAGATGGAATGAAAAACGCCAAGGAAAAGGTTCCTCAGAAAAACGACCTGGCGTAGCGATTAACCGTCGCGATATCATTTCAGTTCCTGTTCCAAATGCCAGCCTTTTTTGGCGTGGAATGCATGTACGAAATGTGGAAAGAATAAACGGCAGACAAAATACCCAGAATATTCGTATTGACATATTAGTCGAAGGCATTTCCAATGGTAACAAGTGGTCATGTGGCTTTGAATTTGACTATGCCAATGAAGAATCTTTTTACTGCCGTCCCTTGCGTTTATCAGAAGATGATAATCCTAAACGAATGGATGTCCCTGCTGATGCTTTAAATATCCGCGTAGCATTTCTGCCTCCTATGTCTGGATTGACAGCAGTAGAACCAAGATGGGAACCCGGAAGAATTAATGTGCTGATTGGGGAGGGACAAACAGCGCAAGTCCTTAGAAATTTATGTTATCAGATTTACGAAAAAGGTAATTCTTGGAAAGAATTAAATGATCATATAGAAAAATTATTTGGTGTGCGTCTTATGCCCCCTTCCTACATCAAAGAGCGCGGCGAAATCACAATGGAATACGAAGAGCAAAACGATAGGGTGCGTCTCGATCTGGCATCTTCGGGAGGCGGTCTTCAACAAACCCTTTTACTTCTGGTGCATCTTTATGCAAATCCAGGAACAGTTTTATTGCTGGATGAACCTGATGCCCATCTTGAGGTATTGCGCCAGCGGCAGACCTACCAGTTATTAACTGAAATCGCTCAAAAACAGGGATCACAAATTATCGCGGCCAGCCATTCAGAAGTCATTCTAAACGAGGCGGCAAGCCGCGATATGGTCATCGCATTTGTGGGGAAGCCACATCGAATTGACGGGCGTGTTAGCCAGGTAATGAAAGCGTTAACCGATTTAGGGTTTGACCAATACTATCAAGCAGAACAGACAGGCTGGATATTGTATCTTGAAGGTCCAACTGATCTGGCAATTTTGCAATCCTTTGCAAAAAAACTTAACCACCCTTCATCAAAGCTACTTGAACGTCCCTTTGTTTACTACGTTTCCACCAATCGGCCTCAAAAGGCTCGCGATCACTTTTATGGATTACGTGAGGCAAAGCAGGATTTGGTTGGAATTGCCATATTTGATCGGTTGGATAAAGAATTGCAATTCAGCCCTCAATTAAAAGAATTAATGTGGAAAAAACGCGAAATTGAAAATTATCTTACGAAAGAAGAAGTTTTGATTGAATACACCAGAACAGACGTTGCCGATGATTTATTTGGTTTCAAAGAAAGAGAAAAACGTGAGCAAACAATGCGGGAAACTATAAAGGAACTGGAGAATGCTTTAGCGTCTCTTAGGCGACCAAGTCCATGGTCAAATGATATTAAAACTTCAGATGATTTTCTTGATCCTCTTTTTGAACAATATTTTTCAAAATTAGGGTTGCCAAATCTGTTGCGAAAGAACGATTATTATATTTTGGCTGACCTTGTCTCATTAGACGAAATTGATCCAGATGTTATTGAAAAGTTGGACGCGATTGTTGAAACAGCCTCACGAGCCAAGCCAAGAGAGGGTTAACAAATCTTCTCTTCGGGGTCTCTGGAAAAGTATTGAAATCTTGTGGTGAAGTGCCAATAATTCTCTGTGATTGCACTTTCAAAGCAGACGGTTTTTCACCGTCTGCTTATTTTTTCCTTGATTTGCTAATGTGACGAGGAAGGTGGGTGGTCATGCTGATAAAAATATTACCGCGATTTCAGGATTATAATATTTTCACCCAGTCCTTATTGGAGCATCACATGGAGAAAAACTCTCGACAGCGACGCAAGCGTCCATTAGCCGTGACCATTGTCGCGTGGACGATTCTTGTCATGTTCTTTGTCCGCCTATATCAGGTCTTTGAACCGCTGGTTCTGGAAGGCGTATTTGAACACGGCATGACCGAGCCGTTATTTGAAGGCGGCTGGCTTACCTCCTTTGGCTTTGCCTTGCTCACCAGCGCTGTCTATGCCGTACTCTCCTTGACTGGCATCATCGTGTTGATTGGTTTCCTGCGCATGAAAAAATGGAGTTGGGTGGTACTCATGGTCTGGACAGGGATTTCCCTGACCATTACCTTGTTCGATTATTTCTACAGCGAGACCAATTACATCATCATGGCTTCAGATACCATCGTTGCGCTGGCGCTTAACCAGGCGGATGTGCAACGCATCTTTGGAATAAGGACGGATCCCGGTGAACGCCTTGACTGAACGCCCAACCCTTCCCGCATCCTCTTCCGATTTTGACCTGCTTCGCCGCTTCGAGCCTGTGCTGCGCTTCACGAAAGGTGAACAGTTCTACCCGATGGATGTTGAGACCTATGTCAGGGAATCCAGCCTGTGGTCACATTCGCCGGGAGGACGCGATGATCTGCTCGTCCGTCAGGGTGATTTGGATTTGGGGAAACTGGTCGAGCCGCGCAACGCCGCATTTGGTACAGTCCATTACCTGCGTTTCATCGAACCACTCAGTCTTTCCGAGGCCGCACGCGCGCTTACCGATCAAGCCCGCCTGCGCAGTAAGCTGAAGAATTATTTCCACGCAGGTTTGGGCCGCCTGGCGCGCGGAGGCATCCTGCCGCGCCTTGTGGACGCGCTCTTTTCGGCGTCATTTCTCCTGCGCGGACGCGTCCCTGCCGCGAGTGCCGCCGCCGCTGAACTGGCCTACTTCCGCATCCGCCGGCGCACAGATAGTTACACCTACTACGGACGTGTCACCCGCCAAAATGGCTGGGTCGTTCTTCAATACTGGTTTTTCTATTGTTACAACAGTTGGCGTTCCGGTTTCAACGGTGTTAACGATCATGAGTCAGATTGGGAAGTGGCCTCAGTTTATCTTTATGAGGAAAACGGCCAGTTGATTCCGGAGTGGCTGGCTTACGCATCGCACGATTTCAAGGGCGATGATCTCCGCCGTCGCTGGGACGACGAAGACGAAATTGATTTTGTGGACGGCCATCCCGTGGTTTACGTTGGCGCGGGGTCGCATGCGTCTTATTTTCGAAAAGGCGAATACATGGCTGAGGTCAATCTTAACCTGCCCGATTGGATTCGCCGCGCACTAAATGCCTGGAATAAATTATGGACGGAAACCCTCGGACAGCAGGCCGTGGATCCATTCCGTATCCCGTTCGTGGATTATGCGCGCGGCGACGGGCTGTCCATCGGTTCAGGCGGGACTGAAAGCTGGACCCCGATTCAAATCACCGAATCCACACCCTGGGTGAGTCAATATCGCGGGTTGTGGGGTTTGTTCGCCCGCGACCCAATTTCGGGTGAGAATGCTCCGGCGGGTCCCATGTATAACCGCGACAGTTCGCCGCGCGGTACCTGGTATGATCCGCTTGGTTTTGCCGGGTTGGATAAAGTCCCACCGCCACCCGAAGCTTTAACTCTGCTTGAAAAAAACTGCAAAGAGATTACCGTCCGCCAGGAAAAACTCAAGACATTGATACCGGAAAAGGCCGGTCAACTCCAATCGCTTGGCATGAAATTAAAAGGCATGGAGGGTAACCCTCATCTTGCAAAACAATATGCCTCACTCAAAAAACAAAAAGATTCGCTGGTTGGCGAAGTGCGTAGTCTGCGCCTCGAGCATTTTGAGAACACAGCCCTTTTACAAGGTCTTACCGGACGGCTGGTGCGCATGAAACAGGGCATTCAAGATGATCCACGTGCCCACATTGACCATCTGGCAGTGCCTGTAAAAACAGCGCGCATGCGTTTCCATCATGCCACGCAAACCTGGGCGGCAATCAGCCAAAGCGTGCTTCTGTTTGGAATCGTTGCCTTGATGGTGCTCACTCCCAAATATCTCATCGCAGGATTGCTGATACTCACAATCCTGATCGTGGCAGTCGAGTCCATATTGCGCGGGGCATTTGTTCAAACAGTGGGGAGCATTACGGTATTCCTGGCAATGGTCAGCGCGTTGATCCTCCTCATCCATTTCTGGTATTGGATCTTGATCGGTGTGTTGCTCGTCACCGCGTTTTTCCTGATGGCGCAGCGTCTTAGAGAAATTGAATAAGCGAATAGGATTTCGGAGAAGGCCGGGGGCTGTTTAAAAAGAGTAGACAGCCCTACGTCGCTTAAGGCAATATCACTATTGACCCCTACCAATTACTTTAACCGTCTCATCAGGCAGATCGTTAAGTGGGATAAAATCAAAGAATGGATAACGGGTATCCAAATCCGGTATGAATTGTTCCTCCCAAACACCATTTTTACAGACATAAGACTTCGATATTGTGATTGCCATTGATTGCACTAATTTCGCAAAAAAGAGAACGATAAGGAACATTTATGATGAATCAAACCAATCAGTCCGAAACAGCCAGCCAGTCCCGCCGCAAATGGTGGGTCTTTCTTGCCGTCGGCATCGGCACATTCATGTCGGCCCTGGATGGCAGTGTGGTCAACATGGTCCTGCCAATTATCCGCGAGTATTTCCACAGCGATGTGGCCATGGTGGAATGGACGGTGGTAGTCTACCTGTTGGTAGTCAGCAGTCTTCTGCTCTCATTTGGCCGCATCGGCGATTTGCGCGGGCATAAAAACGTTTACATCTCGGGGTTTCTCATCTTTGTGACAGCCTCCATGGCTTGTGGCCTGGCGTCTTCAGTCGGTCTGCTGGTCGCAGGGCGAGCGGTCCAAGCCCTGGGCGCAGCCATGCTGCTGGCAAATTCTCCGGCCATTCTAACCAAGAGCTTTCCCCCCAGCCAGCGCGGACAGGTTTTGGGCATGCAGGCAACCATGACTTACCTTGGACTGACGGTGGGGCCTTCGCTGGGCGGCTGGCTGACCCAAAGTTTTGGCTGGCGGTCAGTATTTTACATCGCCGTGCCAGTCGGGCTACTGGCCTTCTTGCTGAGCATACGGTTTATCGAGGCTGATCAACCCAAAACATCCCATAAGGAACGCTTTGATTGGTCCGGGGCACTGCTTTTTGCGATCGGGCTGGCGGCGTTGTTATTGGGATTAAACCAGGGACACGCCTGGGGTTGGACTTCCCCTCTCACCCTGTTTTGTCTGGGGGGAGCCCTGGCGTTATTGGCCGCCTTTGTGTGGATTGAACTACGAGTACCATCTCCAATGCTGGACTTGAGCCTTTTCAAACAACGTATCTTTTCGGCGAGCACCACCAGTGCCGTACTGAACTACATCTGTTTGTTTTCTGTGACTTTTCTTATGCCCTTTTACCTTTTGCAGGGGCGCGGATTCAATCCCGCTCACGCCGGACTACTCCTGACCGCCCAACCATTGATCATGGCCGTCGCCGCGCCAATTAGCGGGGCGCTTTCAGATCGGATCGGGTCGCGGCTGCTCTCCACATCCGGAATGGCCATCATGGCACTGGGCCTGTTTTTACTCTCGAGGCTGGGGGTGGATTCATCCACCAGCCAGATTTTATTGAGTCTGGCAGTCACCGGGCTGGGAACAGGCATCTTCATTTCACCCAATACCAGCGCCCTGCTGGGCAGTGCCCCGCGCCAGCGTCAAGGAATTGCATCGGGTATCCTGGCCTCCGCGCGAAATGTTGGAATGGTGCTAGGCGTTGGATTGGCGGGCGCCATCCTGACCAGCATCACAGCCCATAACGGCACAACGAGTCTGTTTGACGCGATTCGCATCGGCATGCTGGCCGCCGCTGCAATAGCTGTCATCGGGGTGTTGGTCTCTTCATTGCGGGGGAATGGAAAGGCCTTAGACGCGAATCATTAGTACCGGGACTTTCTTAAAATATTGTGACATTCGTCCATTATATTTTTTTAACTGTGAAGGTATCATTTCAACCTCGGCGCCAGAATATCAAAGTCGTAGCCGCGACTTCATCCCCCTTAAGCGGTTCAACTGAATTACGACAGGCTGCCTCATTTTAAGAAATTGAGGAAACCATGTCCTATATCCATACCCATAATCCATTGCTGGATGAACTTTTGCATCATATGCATCGCGACCCGCATCACCGCGCATCCAGCCTTTCTGACTTCATCCTCGGTGCGCAGGATGGGCTGGTCAACGTGCTGGGAGTCATCCTTGGCATAGCCGCCGCCACCAACGACGCGCGCATCGTGCTTGTGGCGGGTCTCGCCACTACATTTGCCGAATCCATCTCAATGGGCGCGGTGGCATATACAACCACACTGGCAGATGCAGATCACTATCAAAGCGAGCTGGAACGCGAGTACCGCCACATTCAGGAAATCCCAAATCTTGAGATCCAGGAGATCCGCGATATTTATAAGAATAAGGGCTTTGGCGGCGATTTGCTCGAGCGCATTGTGAATACCGTCACTGCGAACAAAGATGTGTGGGTGGCGGTAATGATGGCAGAAGAACATCAACTCGCGCCGATAGATCGCAAACAAGCCATTCGCGCCGCGTGGATTGTCGGGCTTTCCGCGATCATTGGTTCACTTGTTCCCCTGGCCCCATTTATGTTCCTTTCCGTTGCCACAAGCATGTGGGCTTCGGTAGTGATCACTGCTCTGGTACTGTTTGCCATTGGCGCATATAAAGCGCGCGTAACGATTGGCAAGCCAATGCGCAGTGGAATCGAAATGGCAGCGATTGGAACCATCAGCGCGCTGGCAGGTTACCTGGTAGGGATCATTCTTAAGATCCCGCCATTACCGTAAAACAAAGTTCACAGCATCCTGCCGAAGTCGGATGTAACCGTGCATGTTGAACCGCTGGAAAAAGCGTAATCCTAATAACGAAAAAGACCAGAGGCAATATCCTGGTCTTCGAGAGTTGGTTACTCGGTCACCATGCCGATTCGGGCTGTTTTGAGCAAATAAAGGAATTGTTGCTGCATGCCCCTATTATATTTTAGGGTAGTGGTTGATAAGTAAGTGACAGTTCTAAACGCGAATTTCGCTAATGGGCGAATGACGCGAATTTTCAGAAAATATTGGCGAAATTCGCCAAATTTCGCGC
>Ga0315273_10004798_pt1 | contig 16636 bp, 8 predicted proteins | sample YL17G02_0_MG_FD_205753 | JGI IMG/M metagenome (GOLD analysis project Ga0315273, IMG submission 205753) | Sediment microbial communities from Yellowstone Lake, YNP, Wyoming, USA - YL17G02_0 | ecosystem: Environmental > Aquatic > Freshwater > Lake > Sediment | place: USA: Wyoming | collected... | reverse complement strand
GGGAGCCCTTCGCCAGTGTGGCGACCTTGCGGCCGGACAGGTCGAACACCGACAGATCCACCTCCGCCTGCTTCGGCAGCGTGAATCTCACGTTGGTGAGACGCGACGGGCTCGGCCCGACGGAGAACGTGACCTGGGACGAGACCGTGCCCGGCACGTCCACGGGCACGTAGGGGCCGTCGATGTCCGAATCACCCCGGGGGTAAAGTTGATTTCCGTAGCCAGCGTCGATGAACAATATGCCGTTGACGATCAGCAAGTCCCCCGCGTCCGCGTCGAAAGTGCAAAGGTTGTTGTAGTTCGACACGGTGATCGTGTCGGCGCAGGCGGGCATCGCGACGACCCGGAACGACGACCCGGCGACCGGCTCCGTCGGGGGGGTGTTCCACGGCACCACCTGGACGATCCCGATGCGCACCAGCCTGCCCTCGTAGTCCTCCGCGTTGTCAGTCTCCTGGTTGACGTCGCAACTGTTGTCAAGCAGCACCGGAATGGGCACGAGCACGGGCGCCGGGACCGCGACTGCCCCCTTGTCGATCAGGGCGACGGGGTTCACGAGTTCGGTCATGCCGTAGTACTCCTGGACGCGGCAGGCCAGCAGGTACTCGCGTCCGACCACCATTCCGAAGGGCACGTTGTAGGCCCCGACCCCGCTCCGCTCGCCACCCGCAGCATCCGCGAGGAATTGCATCTTCGACATGGGGTATGACTTCACCATGACGCCACGCACGGTGAGCCGCGGGCCCGAGGCGCTCCCCGGGCCCGCGAACCTGGACCTGTCATCGCACGGGTCGTGGAGGAGCAAGTCCACCTGCGGCGCCTGAACCTCGGCACACGAGAGCACGCCCAGGATGAACGACAGCGACTGCGACGGCGACAGGTTGTCCGGGGCCTCCGCCGCGCCGATACCCGCGGCCGAGATCTCCTCGATATTGAGGCGATCCTGGACATCCGTGATGGCCAGGTCCACCTGGGGCCCGGAACCGCCGACGACCCTGGCATGGTCCACCGTGGAGCCGACCGAGAGCAGCGTGTAGTTGAACCTGTTCTCCGCGCTCGCCACGTCCACGTTCCGGTCGAAGGTGAGCCGCAGCGTGTCCTTCACTCCACCGCCGGCCTGGGCGACGGTGTAGGCCTCCATCAGGTTGGGGGGAACCGGAATCATCATGTTCCCATCGGGCAGAGAGACCAGCCAGCAGTCGACGCCCGCGTTGGTGGTCCGGCGCAGGATGCCCTGGACCCAGTCGATCGTGGCGCCGAGCGGCGGGGCGTTGACGGCTGTGACCGGGAGCCAGTACCCGTCGATCAGGATGCTGTCGCCGGGAGCCGAACCGTCAGCGTTGACACACAGCCAGTTGGTGCCGGCGTACAGGCCGGCGCCGGACTGGGTGCGTGCGACCTTGAGCGGACCCTCGACCCTGACCAGGCACCCTTCGAGCGGGTCGGCCGTCGCGAAGGCACTCGTGGGACCCGTAGTCGGGGTCCACTTGATGGTCGTCGTAGTGGCGGCGCGGACGGGCACCGGGTTCCCGCTGTTCACCAGCCGAACCCTCATCGACCCGGTGCCGAGGGAACCCTGGAGGTAGCTCTCGCCGAGGTAGGCGTTGTTGACTCCATCGACCGAGATGCTGTCGCCGATCTGGAACGTGGGGCCATATGGGTTCGGGTTCTCCAGGTGCGAGACGGTGTAGATCTGCAGCCCGCTGTAGGCGGCATCATTGCCCGATCTCGCGATGTAGATCCGGCCCGTGCTCAGGCGACGGAAGCCGGTGATGATCCCGCGGATACCCAGGACCGTGTCAGGATAGACGGGGGCACAGGGGTTGATCAGCGTGTCGGTTCTCTGGAGCTGGAAGATGGTCGCGCTGTCCGGACAACTGCGGTAGCCCGGCCCCGGCGGATACCTATAGGCGGCGGACGCAGTGGATGCGATGGAAGCCAGCAGCGCGACGGCGAACAACGTGTTAACAACGCGACTCATTTTCGACCCCTCTCTTTCCTGGTGCGTGGGACAAGATGTGGGCGGCTGCGACTACATCAGGGTCACTGTACTTTCTCCAGCAGTAGATGGAATCCCGGAGGGTGCGGGTCCCCTCCTGGCCGATCCAGGCACCTCTCAGGCTGTCACGAAGCGTGACGGCCCCTGGTCCCGACCGGTCCACGAGGAACGGCTAAATCATACCATGACGGCGCCAAACCGCAACTGAAAGACCGTGACGTACCGTGACTCGCGCCAGGGGCGTAACCGCTCTCAGGGCAGCGGGATGCCGATATCGAACTCGTGGAGCATCCGCTGCAGAAGGAGCCCGGCCGTGGGAGGGGATGGGGCGATCAGGACCGGTGCGCTCAGCAGCACGATACGGCCCCCCATGCCCTGCGGAACGGCAACTCCCACAGGCACTTCGAAGCCCACGTTGGCGGGATTCAACTGGCCGGCCATGGCCCAGAGCGCCACGAAGTTGGTGTCGGTGACGGCGAATCCCCGTACGGCTCCGGTTGAGTCATCATCAATCAGGGGGGTGGCTTTGGGAGCTCTGAACCATTCCCCGTAACGGGAGGAACGGAAGAGGCTGCCATTGCGTCCGCTCCACCCAGCCGTCGAGTCCACAGTCGTGCCGAATCTGTCGAGGCAATGAATGAGCCGGGTGCTGCCCAGATGGCGGCTCACGAACTCCTCCCGCAAGGCGCCGGGAGTATTCAGGCCTTCGACCAGGTAGTAACCGTCCAGGTAGAGCTTTCCCCCCCCATCCAGGTAGGGGCCGATGCCGTCCTGGTATGCCTTGAGCAACGGCGAGACGTTGGGCTGATCGCCGCGATACCAGAGCACCGCCTTGAACTGCCGGAAGGTCTGCAGGACGTCGAGTCCACTGCGGAAGATGCTGGGATTGAACTGAGTCCGCAACACGCTGTAGTCCCGGACGCCATTCGGAAGCAGGTCGGCGACGCTCTTGTAGAGCGCATCGTATCTGGAGTTGTTCGTTCCCGCCGTTCCCACGCTCGGCATGTCGTCAACGACGAGCAACTGGCCCTGGTTGTTCTCGAGCACCTCCGCCGGAGCCCTCACGTACCAGGTCATGCTCGCCGGCTCTCCGCGGCGACCCCCGTCATCCACCGCCTGCACGTAGAGCGTGCGCGGGCCGGACCGGTACACGCCCCCCTCGAGGAACAGGGCGCTCCGCACGGTGTAGGTCCGTTCGCTCGTCGAGTCGTAGGCAGCCTCGCTGCCGTCCAGCCAGACCCGGTAGTGAAGCCCCGGCCCGCCGCCATCCGGGTCGTCTGTCTCCCAGTTCACGGTGGCGGAGGCGAACGTCGAATCACCGGACCCCAGCGGGTTGGTGAACCGCACCACCGCGGCAAGGTTGGTGAGCAGGAAGCGCTGCACCGCCGGGGTGGGATCGGCAGCGTCCTCGTTGTCGATCGCGTAGATCTCGAAGCGCGGGGTCACCTGCGCCGAATCCCCCGTGAACATCGTGAACATCGAGTCGGTGCGCAGTGAGCCCCGGTCGCGGAGAATCGTGTCCCAGGCGGCATCCTGTGCAGCCGGGGGCGGATAGACCCAGCGGAACGCGTAGGCGACGACCTCGCCATCGGGGTCGGTCCCGTACCAGTACAGGTGCACACGGTGACTCACGGTGTCCACCGGCCCCTGGATGAAGACATAGGTCTCGGGCGGCAGGTTCTGGATCGGGCTCAGCTTCTTCGAGCAGCCGCTGAGCAAGCCGAGGGCCACGGTGACCACGATCCATGCAGCCAGGATCCCGCGCGCGCGCATCACTGTGCCTCCCGGTCGGACTTGACCACCAGGAACTTGCCGACGTGCCGCTGGTTGCCGGGCCCGTGGTCCTCCACCGAGTACAGGTAGAGCCCGGTCGCGATGGCCTGTCCCTGGCTCGTGATCAGGTCCCAGCCGAAGGTGGCGCCCGAGAGCCTCGGCTTGCCGAGCGACCGGTCGGGATCGTAGATGCCGCGAGTCCCCTCGCCGTAGTAGGTGGTGCCGTCGAACTCCTTCTCGAGCAGCAGGTCACCCGCGAGCGTGTAGATCCTGATCGTGCAGCGCCCGGGGAGGTTCGCGAACCACAGGTAGTGATCGCGCACGTTCTTCCCCTGGTCCCAGCGGGCCTCGACCCGGTAGGGATTCGGGAAGACCGTCGGCCTCGAATCCGGTCGCTCGCCCGGCCGGGGCCCCGGTATGGCGACGAGCTGGTTCTGGGACCTGCCGCTTTCGAGCGGGCGGATCTGGTTGTTTCCGAGGTCGAAGGCGGTCACGGCGCAGTAGTACTTGAACCCGTCCCGCAGCCCGTTGACCGTGAACTTGTAGTGGGCCTCCAGGGAATCCACCAGCACCGGGGGGACCAGCGTGTCGGGCAGCCCGGTGTTGAAGCTGGCCGTATCGCCGGCGACGTCGAACTGGGCGACCCTCGCCATGTTGCGAGGATCGTCGCCGATGTAGACCCGGTACCCCTGGAAGTCCTGGGGTGGCAGGCTCGTCTGGTCGTAGGCACTTTCCGACTCTCTGTCCCAGTAGAAATCGAGCGCCTGCTCCCGCGCGACCACCCTGAAACGCGGCGAGGGCGGTGGGATCGGCAGGATGTAATGGTTGTCGTAGGCGAACTGGGCGAACTCCGAGTTGAGCTGGATGTCGCTGGGATCGGCGCCCCCAGCCCCGCCCGAGCCCCCCACGAACGCGAAATCCACGGTGATGGAGCTGTCCCGGTAGACGAGCGGGAACGGCCCGGCCGAGAAGACCTCGACGGGATCGCCGGTGCCGGGCTTCAGGCTGTCCCCCTCGGTCGACTGGATGAGCCCCGAGCTCATGAGCGGGTAGCGCTCGGAATCCTCGTCCCGGAGGGAACTGCCGGGGGCCCAGTCCCAGGCCGAAAACGAGAGCTTGCGGGTCACCGTCACCGTGTCCTCCGCCAGGCCACGGGCACCCAGGTAACGGAGGCCTACCCAGTAGGGCGCGAGCTGAGCATTGCAGGCCTTTTCCGGGGGCTCCGGAGGAGGGGTGAGACCGACGCAGTAGTGTTCGCGCAGGAGGTGGAGCGAGTCGTCGAAGACGATCCACTTCTTGTCGAACCAGCCCCCCGTGCCACTGGGATCGCCCGCACTCGGGCCCCAGTTCACGTAGCACTTCTTGCAGCCGCTGCAGAACTCGGTGATGAAGCCGACCCAGACGTTCTTGAGCAGCGGACCGCGGTTGGTCACCGTCAGGTGCACGAAGAGGACGTTCGCGTACTCGGCGAAGTTCCACTGGTAGGTCTCGTGGCGGACCTCGATGCCCATGGGGTTGTGGGGTTCGCTGCCGGCCACCTGAACCTGGCTGAAATCATTGAAAGTGCTGATGAAATCCAGTTCGCTCACCGCCCGGAGGGGGTCGTAGAACCGGCTCGTGGGCAGCGTGGACCGCTTGAGGATGTCCAGCCCGCCGGGCGTCCACTCGCTCGCCTCGGTGCTGTTCGGCCCCGCAGACGCGTCCACGGTGCCGCACGTCACGCCGATGAACTCGCCGTTGTCGTTCACGGCCTGCGCCCCGATCCACAACCCTCCGCGAACCAGGTGCTCGTAACCACCGGGGTCGGTCTTGTACGGGTACTCGAAGGACGCGTCGCGCCGGAAGAAGTTGTTGCCGTAGAACCCGTAGTTGGTCATGGTCATCGCGATCTCGTTGCCGTCCGCGATCTCCTGGTCGAACCGGACCGTGTCGGGGACGTCGCGCGCGACCTCGAAGATGGAAGATGGGACCACCTCGCGCACGGGCCTGCGTTCCGCCGCCACCGCCACACCCGTCCACAACACCAGGGCCACCGCCAGACTCATCGCTCTTCTCAATCCAGCCTCCGGAAACGCAGCACCTGGGCGCTGCCGCGATCGGCAATGTACACCTGCCGGTTGTCCGCCGCGACGGCCACCGGGCGCACGAGCGGGGGCTTGGGGTCGGGGGGCAGATCATCATCCGGTGTCCGGTCCACCCGTTGCACGAACACCCCGTAGGGGCCATAGCGCAGCACCCGCAGGTTCCCGGCATCCACCACGTAGCTGTAGCCCGCGGAGTCCACGGCCACGTCGACCGGCTCCTTGAGCAGCATGCTGTCGGGGCCCGACCCGCCGAAATCGAGCTTGAACGATATGGGGCCTCCGACCGGATCGCCGTACATCTGCACCTGGTTGTTGCCGAATTCCGCGAAGTAGAGCGCCGGCCCCCGCGGGGAGGCCCACTGCATCCCGCGCGGGTCCCTGGTCGAGCCGAACCCGGTGCCGTCGAGGAGCACGTAGGTCGGGTCCCGGCGCCACGGAGGGCTCAGCGGATCGTCCGTGACGACGAAGCGGTCTCCGGTCCCGCGCTCGTAGCGCCGGATCCGGGACCGGTACTCGAGCGTTCTGATGTTGCTGTTGTACGGGTCAAGCCTGCAGTACATGATCACGCCCGACACATAGACCCGTCCCGAAGCGTCCGCCGCCACGCCGCTCACCCAGGCGAAGACCGTGTCGCTGAAGCTGCTCACCTGGGTCCCATCGAGCAGGTACTCGCGCACGTGCCAGTAGGACGCGACGTTCGTGATCGGCCGGCTGAACCCAAACGCAACCGTAAGCAGCGGGTTCACGTCCGCGTCGTACTCGGTCGTGTACAAACACGTGCTGTCGGAGCTGGAGGGGTGGACACTCCTGAAGTCGCTGCGCGCGGCGCTGCTGTCACCCTGGTCCAGCACGAAGATCCGGTTGCCCCCGGAACAGATGGCGGTGGGATTGATCAGCCCGGGGAAGGTCGTGGAGAGCGGCACGGGCTTCGACTGCGGATACTGGCGCACCTCGCCGCGCCCGGTCGCGGGATCCTGGAAGACCAGGAACAACTCACCGCCCGGGGTGAGCAGGATGTCCTGGATGTTCGCCATCCCGCTCTTCCAGGTGTCGATCCTCTGATACGTGCCCTCTCCGGGGGGGGTGCTGCTCCCGCGGATCTCGGTGGGCAGCACGAACGTCGAGCCGCACCCGCCGGCCAACCCCGCGAGGGCGGCCGCCGCGAGCAGGGCGAGTGCCAGCCGATGGCGTTCGCGGGCGGCCATCAGAACCGGAACCCGAGCGACACGCGGTTCACGCCGCCCAGCGGGCCGCCGTCGGTGAAGGTGTAGTCGACCGAGCCCTGCGTCAGGCTCATCGGGAGCACGATCCCGAGCCCGGCGGAGAAGCGCATGACGTCGGCGTTGAAGTTGTACCCGGTGCGGAGCGCGAAGCGCCGCTGCCAGGCCCACTCGAGCCCGGCCTTGATGCGCTGCGCGTTGTCGGCAGGCTGCAGGATCTCGGTCGAGACCGTGAGCCGCTGCCGGGGGTTCTCGAACGCCTCGAACGCGAGCCCGTAACGGAACTGGATGGGCGGGTCGAAGCCGTCGTAGCTGCGCTTCTCACCCGTGTACGGCGAGACGTAGGAACCACCGGGAGTCATCTCGGACCCGAAATTGCTGAGCGACGTCGCGATCCGCACGCTTCCGTAACCCAGGTAGTAGATGGAGCCCAGGTCCACGAGCATGGACTTCGTGACCGGCCCTCCGACCTGCGAGCCGAGATCCTCCTGCACGTACTTGATCCCGACGCCGATGAGCAGCTTGTCCGTCCAGCGCCGCCCGTAGGCCACACCCGCCACAAAATCGCTGTAGGAGAAGGTGGTCCCGGTGCCGAAGGGATGGTACTCGTCGGTCTCGTCCATCTGGGTCCCGAGCATGCCCAGCTGGATCGCGAGCGAGCCGCCCAGGCGGCGCGCCGGCATCACGTAGACGAGAAAATCGTAGTTGATGTCGCCCGGCCACTCCGCGTGCGAGAACTGCACTTCCTGGCGGAGGATGGACGCGAGACCGGCGGGGTTCCAGACGATGGTGGAGGGGTCGTTCGCCACCGCGACGAAGGCCTCCCCCATGGCCACGGCCCTGGCCCCGACGCCGATCTTCAGGAACGCCCCCGAGGACGTGCCGGCGCGCTGGCTGCCCAGGTCGAACTGCGCGTGCGCGGCTCCCGCGCCGAGCAGGAGGCTCGCGAACCCCAGCGCCGAGGCGGCTCTTCTCAGGTCAGAAATCATAGTCGAGTGAGAATCTCCACTGGACGCCGTCACCGTAGTTGGATGGGTCGTCGACGGCGGACTGCTTGAGATAGGCGATCGTGGCGGGGGTCGTCGGGAAGCGCGGGTTCTCCGGGCTGTACGACCCCTGACCCCACACCCGGCCGAGCCCGGTCACGGGATCGATGCGGTTGATGATGTGTTCGCTGAAGATATTGATGCCGACCAGGCTGAAGTCAAGCCGCCGCGTGAACAGGTGCACCGACCGGTTCAAGCGCAGGTCCGTGGTGGTCTGGAATGGTCCGTTCTTCGAGTTGGGTTCGCCCGCCTGATCGGTGATCAGATTCTGAGGCGTGTAGGAACGCCCGGAATAGCCCTGGATGTAGAGATTCAGCCCGCTGTACCGCACCCAACTCCAGGGGGCCGTCTTCTCGAAGCGCACATCGAAGATGGCCGCGAGCTTGTGCGGCCGGTTCCAGGAAACAAAGGTCTCGGAGAGGCGGGTGTCGGCGGCGTTGCCGCCGGTCTCCTGGACGACCTTCTGCTCGTTGGCGTCGCTGCTCTTCCCTTTCGTCTGCTGGTACGTGTAGATGAGCTTGCCCGACCAGTAGCGACTGCGCCGCTTCTCGATCTCGAGCTCGAACCCCAGCGCCCGGGCGAAGTGCCCGTTCAGGTAGACGAAGGTGGGCTTCGGGACCTCTCCTGCGGCGGCCTCGCCCCCGGCAAACAGGGTCGCGGTCGGGTAGTCGTACGTATCCTTCACGAAGAAGGTCAGGTTGGCGGCGGCGGAGGGCAGGAACATGTGCTTGGCGCCGAGTTCGTAGTTGACCGAGACCTGTGGATTGAGGTTGGGGTTCCCCAGCAGGGGGAACGACTCGCTCGAGACCGAGGTGAGCCGCGAGTAGACGTAACGGTACGAGGGGTTCTGGGTGAACTGCCCGTAGTTGAAGAAGAAACTGCTGTTCTGGGTGATCGGGTGGGCCACGATCACGCGGGGCGACAACTTCATCTTGTAGCGCCGGCCGAAGAAAGAGCGAGTCTCGTCGTAGAACTTCTCCCGGGTCTCGGGCGTCAGGTTCGGGTTGGTGGGGTCCGCGATGGCGGCCTCGGCCTCGCGGCCCAGGAACCAGTAATCGGCCCGGATCCCGACGTTGCCGGTGAACCCCTCGTAGTCGAGCCGGTCCCGCGCATAGAGGCTCCCCACCCACGGATGCACGGCCCACACATCGTGGGACCCGCCCAGATGATTCTTGTCCTCGGTCCAGGGGTCCTCGATGGTCACGTACTGGACCGACTGGGCCTGGTGGTCGAAACCCAGCTCCACCTCGTGCCGCTTGATGCGCTGCAGGTAGTTCCACTGGAGCTCGTACGTGGTCGTGCGGCGGTCCTGCCAGGTGTTGTCGTCGCCGGTGTCGTAGAAGTAGTCGGAGCGGCGCGGGTCGTCGCGGGGGAAGACGAGATCGTCCGGCGCCTCGTAGATGCTGGTGTCGGCCTCGAAGTCCCACCACATCATGCCCATCACGTCCTGGCGCTGGGCGAAGAAGTACCGCGAGAAGTGCAGCTCGGTGAAGCCGGTCGCAGCCAGCGACCGTCGCCATGACACCGAGCTCTGGACGTTGTCCTCGAAGATCGTCGACGCGTGCTGGATCTGGCGCGCCCATTGCCACGGGTAGGTCGGATCGCCCTGATCGCCGCGGGCGGTGATGAACGTGCGGCTGAAGCCCTGATCGATCGCGATGCGCTTCGAGAAATCGATGGCCCACTTGTCGCGGACGCTCGGCTTCCAGGTCAGGCCGTAGCGGAGCGCCCAGCGGTTGTCCGCGGAGGGCGAGAACATGTCCCCGTAGGTGAAGCGGTTGCCGAAGAAGCTGTCCTCGTAGCTCGACTTGAGCCGGTAGTCGTCGTTCACCGAGCCCAGGTAAGGGAAGCTGTCCGGGCTCAGGGAACGGTAGCGAGTGTCGTAGAGGCTGCCCGAGACGTCGAGGATCGACGTCACCTTGCCCGGCAGACCGACGGCGCGCAGCAGGGGGCTCCACAGCGGGTCGGGCCCGCCAACCACGAGCTGGACCGCGCGGCCTCCGTACTTTCCCGCCGTCATCGTCATGCCCCCCGACAGATTGTCTTCACCTTCCTTGAGCCTGACCTCGACCACGCCGGAGAGCGCGTTCCCGTACCGCACGTCGTAGGCGCCGGTGGCGACGTTCACCTCCGCGACCGAGCGCGCGTTGATCTGGCCGGCCGTGGACTGACCGGTCACGAGATCGCGGTTGGTGACGCCGTTGATGACGAAGACGGTCTCGTCGGCGCGTCCGCCACGGATGTGGATCTGGTCTCCCTCGGTGCTGACGCCGGCCTGCCTCTGCAGCACGTCCCCGATGGTCTGGACCGGCAGGTTGCGGATCTCGCTGGCGGAGACACTGCGGACCGTGGTGCCCTGCTTGACCTCGACCAGGCGGCGCTCGGCGGTCACTTCGACCGTCTTCACCTCCTGCACCACCATCTCCGAGAGTTCGAAATTGACGACCACGGGCTTGCCGGCCGTGACCGTCACGCCGGTGCGGCTCCCGGGACGGTAGCCGAGGAACCGGACGCTCACCTCGTAGGTCCCGAGCGGGAGGCCCGTGATCAGGAATTGGCCTTCGGAGTCCGTGAGCCCGCCACGCTGAGCCCCGACCACGGCCACGTTGGCAAAGGCGATGGCGTGGTTCGTCCTCTGGTCCACGACCCGGCCGGAAATACTACCCTTCACCTGCGCGAGTGCGGCAGAGCCGCAGAGCGCGAGGAGGGCGAATGCAACGGCCGGAATGACGAGGGATCGATGCATGGGTCTGAGGTTCAAGGTTCGGATACCCTACCCTCCCCGTCAGGCCGTTGTCAAAGCGATTCTCCGCTGTTTTCCAGCTGCTCTGCCGCCATTCGTCGCGTACGATTGGGACCTTCGCCGTCGTCAGGGCACCAGCGCGAGCCGCCGGGTCTGGGTGAAGTCTCCCGAGCGGAAGCTCACGAAGTAGAGCCCCGCCTTGAGCGGCCCACCGCCGCCCGCCACCGAACCCAGCTGCAGCGTGTGCCTGCCCGCCGGCTGACGCCCCTGCAGGATGGTGGTCACGCGCCGGCCCGAGAGGTCGAACAGCTCGAGCGAGACTTCGGCCTCGTGCCGCAGGTCGAACCGCAGCGTGGTCGTGCTGCGGAATGGATTCGGGCTCGGAGGATGGAACGCGATCCGCTCGGGGAGCGGGGTGGCCACGCCCGTGCCGCCCGGCAACGTCCGCGCGCTCAGCGTCACGACGAGGTCGGAGGCGGGCGAGGCGCCTGGAAGAGGCTCATCGGCGCCGGAGAAGACCAGCGTCGCCTCGTAGGTCGAGTCGGCGGTGGCGCCGGTGGCGTCAAAGTGCAGGGCGTAGGTGCGTCCGACCCCCGCGATCTCCGCAGCCTCGAACCCGCCAACGATCGAGAACCTGCCGTCTCCGCCGGTGATGACCCCGCCGGCCACCTCGAGCTTCGCCTGCAGCGCGCCCCAGCCGGCGTTGTGGACCCTGACCGGAAGATCGGCGAAGTCGCCCTGGGCGTGCGTGCCGAAATCGATGGTGGTCTGGGCCGTGACGACCAGGGAGTCGAGCGACGCCACGGCGTGAGCCAGCACCGTGCCCGAGAGTTGCACGGGCTTGGCGGTCGAGTCCGGGTCGTCGCAGGACACGGTCAGGGTGCCGCTCTTCACGCCGGGATCGGCGCTGCTCATCGAGGCGACATGGGCGTTGCCGGCCGCGCCCGCATTCGCGGCGAACGGCCCTGCGGGAGCCGCGAAGCCCGCGGGTGCGACGAGCGAGTAACTGAGTTCGTCGGCCGGAGCGGTCGCCCCGTTCGCCACGGTGAGCGCCTGCTCCGCGGTCGCTCCCACGATGACCGACCCGAATTCGAGCTTCGAGGCGGCCAGCACCTTGGCCGGCACCTGCAGCGTCACCATCACCGGCAGGTGGTCGGACGAGTAGAAGAGCGCGTTGGCGACGATCAAGCCCACGGCGTGGTTGAATCCAAGCCCGTTCACGCTCGCGTTGTAGTGCTCGCCGTCGTTGCCGAAGGGGACGTAGGCGCCGGGGACCAGGTCCAGCCCCTCTCCGTCCTGCAGCGAGGACGAAGTAAGGAACAGGTCGAGGCGGTCATCGAGGCCGCCGAGGGACCAGTCGGCCGTCGGGCAGCCGCTGCTGCAAGTGGACTGCGTGTGGTGGGCGCGGTAGGCGTATTGATTCCATGTCCCGGGCATCGTCAATGGATCCACGCAGCGGCCGTCGTTGTCGGCCTGGCTCTCGGTGAGCCGGATGTAGCCCCCCTCCCAGTCGCCGTAGAAGTTCGTGTCTCCGCAGACCAGGAGGTTGGGGGTCGTGACCACGGTGTTCAGGCTGTTCCGCAGGTCGGTGCACTCGAGCCGCCGGACGGTGGAGTCGCACGGTAACGGCGAGCAGCTGGTCCCGGCCTTGAAATGGAACGAGTAGAGCAGGATCTCGGCCAGATTCGACAGGTAGCCCGCCGCCCGGATCCTCACCCGGAGCACGTCCCGCGGCCCGGCCGTGGGGACCGGGACCGCGGACGTGAGCGTGACCTTCGCCGGCTTGTAGAAGACGGCGCTATAGCAGGTGGCGCAGTAGCCCGAGGCCGACCACTGCCCCGGCTGCACGACATTGAGGACGTTGGTGAGGAAGGAATCGCGCCCGGCCGAGCTCAGCAGCTCCTGGACCGCGATGACATCCGGATCGAGAGCCGCGACCGCCACGCGCAGGTTGGGCTGCCGGGTGGCGAGGTCGGCACCGGGGTAGTTGACGATGTTCCAGGTCGCCACCTTGAGGGCGAGCGCGGGCGTCGCGCCGACCACCAGCCACGCCAGCGCCGCAAGCAAGGCCAGCGCCGGGGCAGCCGCCCGCGAGAAGACGGGCGAAGGGAGAGCGCGAGAGGGCATGGGACCGGTCTCCGCGAAACGGATCGAAAGATGCATGGCCGGATCCCCCGATTGGGATGCGGATGCACGGTGAACGGATGAACTCAAGCCATTCACAAGGATAACATGGGCCCGCAGGGCCGACTAAGGGTCGAGCCCCCGGGGTCGAGCCATCCAACCGCCAGGCCAGGCGGGCGCACGCCGGCCGCGACCCCGCTCGTCGGCCTCCTTCTGCTGGCGTCCACCGTCCGGTAGGATGCGGCCTGCGTTTCAAGGCTGGTTCGTGAGTGGCGTCGTCCGCCCGCGCGCCGCGGCACGCCGCGGCCGGCGGCGCGCGCCGGCGCGCACACCGGACCCGGCAGTACCCAGGCCGGAGGTCTCATGCCCCGCAGGATCCTGCTAGGAGACGAATGCGTCGCGCTCGGCGCGGTGCACGCCGGGATGACCTCGGCGTACGCCTACCCGGGCACGCCCGCCACCGAGATCCTCGAGTACCTGCTCGAGCACCGCCGCAAGCACGGCCGCCCGTTCGCGGCCTGGTGCGCCAACGAAAAGACCGCGATGGAGGAGGCGCTCGGCGCCTGTTTCGTCGGCCGACGCGCGCTGGTCTCGATGAAGCACGTCGGCCTCAACGTCGCGGCCGACCCGTTCGTGAACGCGGCGCTGGTGGGCATGCACGGCGGTCTGGTGGTCGCGGTCGCCGACGACCCGGGCATGCACTCCTCGCAGAACGAGCAGGACAGCCGTTTCTACGCCGACTTCGCGCGGGTCCTGTGCCTGGAACCCGCCACGCAGCAGGAGGCCTACGACATGACGGTCGAGGCCTACGACCTCTCCGAACATTTCGGCGTACCGGTGTTGCTGCGGCTGGTGACCCGGCTGGCGCACAGCCGCACCGCGATCGAGGTGGCCGCCGAGCCGCGCCCCGAGAACCCGGTGCGCAAGGCCCCGCGGCCGCAGTCGTGGATCCTGCTGCCGGGCAACGCGCGGAGCCAGTGGCACGACCTGCTCGGCCGCCAGAGGGAGATGGTCGCGTGGAGCGAGGAGTGCAGCTGGAACCGGCTCAGGCTGAACATGGACGACCGCGAGTTGGGCGTGATCACCACCGGGCTGGCGCGCAACTACTTCGAGGAGAACGCGGGCGAGCTCGGGAGCCTCCCGTCGCACCTGCACATCGGCGCCTACCCGCTCCCGCTCGAGAAGATCCGCCGGCTGGCGGGGCAGGTGAAACGGCTGCTGGTGCTCGAGGAGGGCTACCCGTTGGTCGAGCGCCTGCTGCGCGGGCTGCTCGCCACGCCGCTGCCCGTCCTCGGGAAGCTGACGGGCGAGGTGCCGCCCGAGGGCGAGCTGACGCCCGACAACGTGCGCCCCGCGCTGGGACTGCCCGCCCGACCCCTCACGGACCTGGGCGGCCCGGCGCTCCCCACCCGTCCGCCGCAGCTCTGCCAGGGCTGCTCCCACGGCCACATGTACCACGCGCTCAAGCAGGCGCTCGCGGGCCAGGCCGAGAGCATCGTGACCGCCGACATCGGCTGCTACACCCTGGGCGCCCTGCCGCCCTACGATGCGATCGAGTCGTGCGTCTGCATGGGCGCCTCGGTGAGCATGGCCAAGGGCGCCTCCGAGGCCGGCTTCCGCCCCACCGTGGCGGTCATCGGCGACAGCACGTTCCTGCATTCGGGGCTCACCCCGCTGCTCGACGCGGTGCACGAGGACACCGACATGACGCTGATCATCCTCGACAACCAGACCACGGCCATGACCGGCGGACAGGAGTCGATCGCGCCGTCCGCGCGCCTGAAGGACATCGTGCTGGGGCTGGGCGTCAAACCCGGGCACCTGCACGTGGTCGAGGCCATGCCGCGCAAGGTGCCGCAGATCGCCGAGTTGCTGCGCGGCGAGATCGCGCACCCGGGCCTGTCGGTGGTCATCGCCGTGCGCGAATGCCTGGAGACCGCGCGCCGCAGGCGCAAGCTCGTGGAGGTGAAGCCGTCATGAAGTGCGACATCATGCTGGCGGGTGTGGGCGGGCAGGGCGTGCTGTCCCTCGCCGCGCTGATCGGCCGGGCCGCCGTGGCCGAGGGCCTTCAGGTCAAGCAGTCCGAAGTGCACGGGATGGCGCAGCGCGGCGGCGCGGTGCTCTCCCACCTGCGGCTCTCCGACCAGGTCATCGCGAGCGACCTCATCCCGCTCGGCACGGCCGACCTGATCCTCTCGATGGAGCCGCTCGAGAGCCTGCGCTACGTGGCGTACCTCTCGCCCGCGGCCACCGTGGTCACCTCGGTGGATCCGTTCGTCAACATCCCGGACTACCCGCCGAAGGAGGAGATCATCGCCCGGCTGCAGCGTCTGCCGCGCGCCGTGCTGGTCGAGGCCGAGCGGCTGGCGCGCGAGGCCGGCGACGTGCTGAGCAAGAACACCGTCATGGTCGGCGCCGCCGCACACCTGCTGCCACTGCGGCGCGAGTCGTTCGAGGGCGCCATCCGCCAGACCTTCGGGGCCAAGGGCGACCGCGCGCTGGAGGTGAACTTCGCCGCCTTCGAGGCGGGCGGGAGGGTCTCCGCGTGAGCCTCGACCGGTCGCGAATCGAGAGCCTGCTCGCGAACGCCCGCCATCGCGCCGCGGGCGTGCTGACCGAACCCGAGGGCCTGGACCTGCTCGAGGCCGCCGGCATCCCCGTCCCGCGGCGGCTGATGCTCGCGGGCTCGGCGGACGCGGCGCGCCTGGACCCGCCGCCCTTCCCCGGCGCGCGCGCGGTGCTCAAGGTGGTCTCGCCGGGGATCCTCCACAAGACCGAGGCAAGCGGCGTGGCCTTCCTCGAGAACACGCCCGACGCCCTGCGCGCCGGACTCGCCGAGATGGAGCGGCGCTTCGCCGGGCAGGACGTGGACGGCTTCCTGCTGATGGAATTCGTCCCCCACCAGGCGGAGCCGGGCCACGAGTTGCTGCTCGGCATGCGCTGGACCGCCGATTTCGGCCCGGTCGTCACGCTCGGCGCGGGCGGCATCCACACCGAGTTCCTGGCGCAGAGCATCCGCGAGGACCGCTCGCTCGCGCTGCTCTCGCCCGGGCTCACCGGCGCCGGGGAGATCGAGCGCGCGCTGTCGAGGGTGGCGGTCGTGCGACTGGTGACCGAGCCGCGGCGCGGCCGCCCGGCGCTCGTGCCGCTGGCGCGCCTGGCGGAGATCGTGAGCCGCTTCCTCGAACTGGCCGCGGCGTTCGTGCCCGACCCCATCGCCGAGTTCGAGATCAACCCGCTGGTGCTCGCGGACGGGCGCTTCGTCGCGCTCGACGCCCTGCTCAAGCTCGAGCCCGCGGCACCGGACCCGGAACCGCACTGCGCGCGGGCACCCCGTGCGCGGGTAGCGCTCCCGGCGCCGCGCCCGGTGGCGAAGATCGGGCGGCTGCTGCAGCCGCGCACCGCCGCGGTGATGGGCGTGTCGGAGAAGGGCATGAACCCCGGGCGGCAGATCCTGCGCAACCTGCTCGCCGACGGCTTCCCTCCCGCGGACATCACCGTCGTCAAGCCGGGCAGCGAACGGATCGACGGGGTCCAGTGCGTGCCGTCGCTCGAGGCCCTGCCCGCGCGGCAGGACCTGCTCATCCTCAGCATCTCCGCCGCGCAGGCCCCCGAGGCCATCGCCGCGATCGCCGAGGGCCAGCGCG
>Ga0315273_10004796_pt1 | contig 16639 bp, 18 predicted proteins | sample YL17G02_0_MG_FD_205753 | JGI IMG/M metagenome (GOLD analysis project Ga0315273, IMG submission 205753) | Sediment microbial communities from Yellowstone Lake, YNP, Wyoming, USA - YL17G02_0 | ecosystem: Environmental > Aquatic > Freshwater > Lake > Sediment | place: USA: Wyoming | collected... | reverse complement strand
CCATATGTAAACGAAGTGAAAATCCGAAACGTTTAAATACTGCGAAAATATAATTATAATGTGTGATACAATGCTAATAGATGGAATCAACGTTCATGTTATACAGTTTGAGAATCTCCTAGAATTTTTGAAGCCCAATACCAATCACTATGTTTTAAAATCTGAACTTGATGATGAAAGTTCGATTTACTACACAATCGCAGATGGAGCCAACTTTGCTCTTTTAGCTTTCTGCATTGACAAAAACTTTAAAGCAAACAATGTCAAGATTGAAGGCAACAAAATTGTTGAAGCCAACGAATGCAGCGGCACCACAATAACTTTAGCACACGTTGTTGTTGACACATTCCTATATTCCGTTCTAGATGAATATTTTGACGATGAAGAAGAATGCGAATGTAAAGAAAAACCCAAAAAGAAGTAGATATTTTGAATTCATGTAGAGTCTGCGGTTCTCAAAACGTTTTTGATTTCCTAGATTTGGGAAGTCAACCGCTTGCAAATGCAGTTTTAACAAAGGTTCAATACGCAAATGAAAGATTTTATCCGTTAATATTACAATTTTGCGAAAATTGTGGTCTTGTACAACTCAAAAATTTGGTTCCGCCTAAAATTTTATTTGAAGAATATGCTTATTTTACAGACAAAGCCTCTGAAGAATGGAAGAAGCACCTATCAGAATTTGCGCATTTGCTTGAAAAAGAATTTAATATTCGTGACAATCATTTAGTAGTAGACATTGGAAGTAATGATGGTACATTATTAAAAAATTTTCGTTGCAAGGTTGTGGGTATTGACCCGGCCAAAAATGTTGCAGAACAAGCCAAAAAAGATGGAATTCCAACTATTATAGATTATTTTACTGTGCAAACCGCGGATAAAATTGCAAATAACTTGGGTTCAGCAAAACTTGTTTTGGCCACAAACACTTTTGCGCACCTTCAAGACTTGTACGAAGTTTTTTCTGCACTAAAAGTTCTATTATCGGATGATGGTGCATTTGTTGTTGAAATTCCACATTTTCTTGAACTGTTCAAAAATTTGGAGTTTGACACAATTTATCATGAACATAGTTACTACTTCCTATTAAAACCTTTGATACAGCTTGGAAATATGTTCAAAATTCCATTGTTTAAAGTTGAAAAGTTGTCCACACACGGCGGTTCTCTACGATTATATTTTGAAAAAAAGAGACCGATTGAAAATTCTGTTTTCGAAGTTTTAGAAGAAGAACAAAAAGCGGGCATGTATCAAAAAGAAACATATATTACCTTTACAAATAAAGTGAACTTGTTAAAAGAAACGCTTGTATCTATTCTTAAAGAAATCAAAGGCAATAACCAAACAATATGTGGATATGGCCACCCAGCCAAAGCAACTGTTTTGTTAAACTATTGTGAATTAAAAAGATTTATAGATTACATCAAAGATGATACTCCATATAAACAGGGAAAGTTTTCTCCAGGAACTCACATACCAATAGTATCATCAAAAGAATTTCATGAGCATCCCACAAATTATGCATTAATGTTTGCATGGAATTATAAAAAAGAAATTCTTGAAACAGAAAAAGATTTCATTAAAAATGGAGGTAAATTTATAATTCCAATACCAGAAGTGAAGGTAATACCATGAAAGTAGTCATATTGGCTGGTGGTTTTAGCACAAGAATTCGTGAAGAATCTGGAGACAGGCCAAAGCCAATGGTTGAAATTGGTGGCAAACCAATTCTGTGGCACATCATGAATATCTATAAACATTATAATCACACAGACTTCATAATTGCTTTAGGTTATAAAGGAAATCTCATCAAAGAATATTTTACACATTATGGCATTTACAATTACGATTTGCAGATAGCCAGAACAAACAATATGGAGCCACAAATATATACAATCGATGATGATGAAATACCTTTTAATCTCACACTTGCAAACACCGGCGAATTTACACAAACTGGCGGTAGACTTAAAAAAATACAAAGGTTTCTTGATGACAAAACATTTCTTGTGACTTACGGTGATGGCGTCACAGACGCCAACATAAATGATGTTATAAAATTTCACCAAAAAAAGGGCAAACTTGCAACAATGCTTGCGCCAAGCGTTCCCAGCGGCTTCGGCATCGTTGACATGGACAAATCTGGAAACGTGAAAGATTTTGCCGAAAAGAAACATCATAATATTCATATCAACGGCGGCTACTTTGTTTTGGAACCAAAAGTTTTTGATTATATTAAAAATGATGACACTTCATGGGAATTTGATTGTCTCACAGAACTTGTGAAAGATAAAGAGCTTAATGCTTATAAATATGAAGGATTCTGGAAGTGCATGGATTCTCCAAAAGACAAAATAGAATTAGATAAAATGTGGAATGAAAACAGGGCACCGTGGAAAATATGGTAAAAATAAAATGTTGCAGAACCTGTTCCAAGTCTTATCTTTTCAGAGATTTTTGTGTAAGATATTGCACTATAGACTACAGTATAACATTAGATGATGTTTCCTGCAACCTTTATAAGGAAAAGGAAGAATAAAATGGTAAGACTTGCAGATTACATCATAGATTATTTGCATAAAAATGGCGTAGAATACATTTTCATGGTTACCGGCGGCGGAGCCATGTTTCTTAACGACGCCATCGGTTATGGTCCAATAAAATATGTGTGCACACATCATGAGCAAGCCGCAACTTTTGCAGCCAAAGCTTATGCTCAGTACACCGGCAAACTTGGAGTAGTCTGCGTGACCACTGGGTGCGGAGGCACAAATGCAATAACCGGCGTTTTAGACGCCTTTCAGGATCATGCTCCCATTTTGATAATATCTGGTCAAGAACCACGAAAAAGAACGATACAGCAATGTGGACTTGACATAAGCCAATTTGGAGTGCAAGAAGCAAACATCATTCCAATTGTGACACCAATAACAAAGTTTGCTATAATGGTTGACGATCCAAATAAAATAAAATATTATCTGAATAAAGCATTGTATTTAGCTTACAACAAAGTTCCTGGCCCAGTTTGGCTAGACATTCCATTGGATGTTCAAAACGCCCAAATAAATGAAACAAGTTTAGAAGGGTTTAAACCAGAAAAAAATATAACCACTTTACAAACCAACAAACTTTCACAACTTGTTATGCTTCTTCAAACTTCGGAAAGGCCAATAATTATTGCTGGCCAAGGCATTCGACTGGCAAATGCAATTCCTGAATTTAAAGAATTTGTAGAAAGCAACAACATCCCAGTGGTTTCAACAAAACTGGGAATAGATATTATATCCCATGACAATCCATTATATGTTGGCACAATAGGAACAAAAGGAGACCGCGCGGGCAATTTTGCAATTCAAAATTCTGACCTAGTTCTATCTATAGGCAGCAGACTTTCAGTTAGCACAACTGGTTTAGACTATTCCACATTTGCACGGGAAGCAAAAAAAGTTGTTGTTGACATAAATCCTGTAGAACACAAGAAAAAAACAATCAAAATAGATTTGTTTATTGAATCAGATGTTAAGTCATTTTTTTCTATGATGCATTTTATTTACATTAAAAACAACACAAAAAACTGGATTGAAACTTGTCAGCATTGGAAAGAAATTTTCAAAACCTACCAGCCAAACTTTTCTGAAACCGAAAAAGTTAACCTTTACTACTTCATAGAAATGCTTTCGCAGAAGCTTCGCTCAGATGATGTCATTATAGGCGATGCCGGATCAAATATGTTTGTGCCCGCCCAAGGCATTCACATCAGAGATAATCAAAGATTAGTTTTCAGCGGCGGACAAACGGCCATGGGTTTCACTCTTCCAGCCTGCACTGGCATAGCCTTTGCAAAACATAGTGATGTAATAGGCATATGCGGAGATGGCTCTTTGCAGATGAACATTCATGAATTGCAAACTATTAAACATCACAATTTGCCAATAAAACTTTTCGTCTTAAACAATGGCGGTTATCTTTCGATGAGAAACACCCAAAACGCATTTTTCAAACGCCTTACTGGAGCAACTCCCGAAACTGGTGTTTCATTTCCAAGCGTTGCAAAGATTGCTCAAGCATATGAAATAACATATTTTAGAATTGAAAATAGTGAAGAAACACCAAAAATTATTGAAGAATTTTTGGCATATACTGGCCCAGCAATATGTGAAGTTATGTGTCTCTATGAGCAGAGCATCTTAACAGTTGCTTCAAAACAATTGCCGGATGGAACATTTGTGTCACGTCCTCTTGAAGATATGCATCCATTTTTGTCAAGAGAAGAATTTAATAGAGAAATGATTGTTAAACCTCTGGAGTCTTCTGATGAATAAATTTATTCCAGGCGTTACTCCAGTTAAAACTGGCGGAAAAGTTTATGACAATCATGAAATAGATAACCTTATTGATTGTGCCCGCGAATTTTGGCTCACCTCTGGCAGATACGAAAAAGAGTTTTGCAGTAAACTTTCAAAATTTTTGCATACAAAATTTGTTTTAACCACAAATTCTGGAACGTCAGCAAATCTTTTAACAATGTCTACCATAGCTAAAACAAAGGCCGAGGTTATTACTGTGGCAACCGGTTTTCCAACAACCATCGCTCCGATTGTGCAATGCAACATGACTCCAGTTTTTGTAGATATTGATTTGGGAACATACAATGTTAATATTGGCGCCCTCAAAAAAGCTATCACAAAGAAAACGGCGGCTATATTTTTAGCACATACAATGGGTTTTCCATTTAACATCGATGAAGTTTTAGAAATATGTCATGAAAAAGATTTATGTTTAATAGAAGATAATTGTGATGCTCTTGGAGCCAAATTTAAAGGTAAATATACTGGCACATTTGGTGTTATGGGAACATTAAGTTTTTACCCTGCCCACCACATAACAACGGGCGAAGGCGGCGCAGTCGTTACAGATTCTTTATGGGTTAAAAATCAAATTCAATCTTATAGAGATTGGGGTAGAGACTGTCAATGTGACACTGGTCAAGACAATAAATGTGGCAAAAGATTTAAACAGCAGTTTGGAAAGTTGCCTTTAGGTTACGACCACAAATACGTGTTTTCTCACTTAGGTTATAACATGAAAATGACTGATATGCAAGCAGCAATTGGTGCTGCACAAGTTGACAAATTGCAATATATCATAGATTCTAGGCAAGCAAACTTTTTAATGCTTTATGAAATCTTTAAGGAGTACGAAAAATATTTTATCCTGCAAAATGTAATTGAAAATTCGGAGCCTTCTCCTTTTGGATTCGTATTAACCGTGAAAGATGACGCTTCTTTCAAAAGAAATGATATAGTTAATTTTCTGGAAAAAAATCTTATTCAAACAAGAATGTTATTTGCAGGTAATATGGTTAAACAGCCGTGCATGGAAAACGTTAAATACAAAGTTTCTGGCAAGTTAACTAACACAGATAAAATCATGAACAACACATTTTGGATTGGTTTACATCCAAACGTTACAGATGACATGATAAATTATATTGGTTTTAAAATGAAAAACTTTATGGAGTTCTACGTATGAAAATCGCAGTTATGGGTGCCGGGGGCCAAGTTGCGAAAACTTTGATTGAAAAATTTGGTGGTCAAATTTACGCATTTTCTAGAACAAAGTTTTTGCCTTATTCACAATTTTTTGAATATGATTACGATGCAATCATAAACTGTGTTGGTTTATCAAATCCCGAAACTATTAAAAACGCGGGAATACAATTATTTTTAGTAACCGAAGAATATGACAATATGGCATTACAATACCTTAAAACACATCCTAAAACAAAATACATTTTTATAAGTTCGGGAGTTGTTCACAACAAAGTTGATATAGACAACTTGAATCTTTACCAAATATCTAAAGTTAATGCAGAAGCTAAGCATAGGTCTATCACAGATTGTAGCATCATAGACATTAGGCTATACTCATTTTTTACTCGCTATGCAGACATAAATGCAAAATTTTTCATGAGTGAACTTATAAAATCTATTCGCGGAAAAACAGAGTTTGTAACCAATTCAAATGTTATGATAAGAGATTACATAAATCCGAAAGACTTATATAGTCTAATAAACATATGTATCCATAAAGATTTCATTAATGATGCATTAGATATTTACAGTTTAGGTACTGCAGAAAAATTTCAGATTATCTCATACTTTCAAGAAAAATATAATCTTCAATTAAAAGTTGTTGATTCCATAAACTCTTTTAGTTCCGTCAAAAAAAACATTTATTATGCTGATGAATCTTTACAAAAAAAATCTACAAATTTGGGTTACATTCCAAAGTTTACGTCTATGGACACAATAAAAGAGGAATCAATATGTCTGCTTTAAATATGTATTTAGATATGTATAAAGGAAGAAACGTTCTTGTAACTGGAAACACAGGGTTTAAAGGTTCTTGGTTAACTATCTGGCTTAAAGAGTTGGGAGCAAATGTTATGGGTTATGCTCTAAATCCTCCAAGTCAACCCAATATGCATGAGTCTACTGATGTATCAAATAGAATATCATATTTTTATGATGACATACGTAATGTAGACAATCTTAACACTTCAATTGCCCTGTTTCAACCAGAAATCATTTTTCATCTTGCGGCGCAGCCAATACTAAGAAAGTCAATTAAAGAGCCAGGTTTAACTTTTGAAATAAATTTAATGGGTACGGTAGCTGTTATGCAAGCTGCCAGAACATCTAAATCTGTTAAAGCTTTAGTTATGATTACAAGCGATAAATGTTATGAAAATGATCCAAAACCTAATGGTTACTGTGAAACAGACAGATTAGGTGGAGATGATCCCTATAGTGCCAGCAAAGCATGCGCAGAAATTGCTATACACGCCTATAGAAAATCTTATGAATTAAACGTTGCTTCAACCAGAGCTGGAAACATTTTAGGAGGAGGCGATTGGGGAGAAGACAGGCTTTTACCAGATTGTATCAGAAAATTGTCATCTAACAAAAAAATTGTAATTAGAAATCCAAGCCATTTAAGACCTTGGCAATTTGTATTAGATCCCTTATATGGCTATCTACTATTGGGTATGCAATTACTTACTGAAGGAAAAAAATATGCTCAAGCCTGGAATTTTGGTCCCTTGGAAGAAAATTACATCAATGTTGAACAACTTGTACAGAAAGTAATAAAGTATTGGGGAACCGGCGAATACAAAATAGTTTCCAACCCAAAAATATCAGAGTCTAAATTGTTAAAATTGAATTGTAATAAATCCAACAAGTTTTTATGCTGGAAGCCCAAATACAATATAGATGAAACTTTGGAAGAAACAATTTCTTGGTATAAACATTTTTATGAAAAATTGGATATGTATAATTTTACAGTTTCTCAAATCAAAAAATATATGGAGAAATAAAAATGGAATTACAAAACATTAAAATAGATCCACGCGGCATCATCTACAAATACAAAGTAGAATCCAAAAAGTTTTTGCTTATACAAACAGAAAGTGGATCCTTGCGTGCAGGAGAAATACATAATGTTACGCAGTACACTTTTCTTGTAGAAGGAAAAATTGAATTAATCACAAAAGAAAACAATAAAAATGTGCAACGCATTTATGAAGGCAACACAAAAATTGAAATACCAAAAGGAATACCGCATTATTTCAGATTTTTAGAAGATTCTATAATGATAGAAAATGAAGATGAAAACATGACAACAGAATACTATCCTGAGTACAGAAAAATTGTGGAGGAGTCATTGAAATGACAAAAATATTTTTCACAGGAAAAACTGGGTTTGTTGGAGAAAAACTTTACCAAAAATTTGTAGAACTAGGACACGAAATATATTGTTTAGTAAGACCAAAAAGTGTTCTTGACACATCTAAAAATACTGTTCTGGGAGACTTAACAGATTACGACAGGCTAATTTCTTTATTAAACAAAATCAGGCCAGAAGTGGTTGTGCATCTGGCGGCTCTTACGCCTGTTAGAGAAAGTTTTGTTCAACCATTACTGTATCAGCAAGTAAATTATATTGGAACAGTCAACCTAGTTCATGCTTGCAACGAAATACTGGGAAATGATTTTAAATTTATAATGGCAAGCACAGCAGAGGTTTATGGAGAAAATGGTGAAGACGTTAAACGTGAAGGACAAAAACTTTGTCCCATGAGTCCGTACGCAGTCAGCAAAGCCGCTGCAGACACTTATGTTCAAATGTGTGGAGCATCCTACGGTTTAGAATACGTCATATTAAGATGCAACAACACTTATGGTCGTCCATATAGAGGATACTTCGTAGAATCTATGATGGAAAAGTTGATGAAAAATCAATTATGTGATTTTTATTATTCCAACAACTACCGAGATTACATGTGGATAGATGACCATGTTAACGCTTATTTGACTGTGTTAAATAAAGGATTTGGCGTTTACAATGTTGCTCCCGGAGAATTAATAACCAACATTGGCATGGTTCGGCTCATTAAAAAAATTATAGGTAGCACAAGCGAAATTAAAATTATTCCACCACCAGCAACTCGACCATCAGACCATCGAGGAATAAATATGGATACAAGTTTGATTCGAAATCTGGGTTGGAAACCAGAAACTAGCAGAATAGAAGGAATCAAAAAGCTCAGAAAAATTTATGAAGATTTGGAGATAAAATAGTAAATGCAAAGTTGTTTTCAAATAAATAATATTGACTTTAAAAAATTGGAAAACCTGAAAGTTTCTGTAATTTTGCCAACGTTTAGAAAAAATCCAAAATTTGAACTTTTATATAAATGTTTGTCACATCAAACAATTAAACCATTTGAACTTGTAATAGCCGACACGCTTTATGATTTTCATAAAGACTACGTTAAAAAACTTTCCAAAGATTATGATATATTAACAATTCATGTCCCAAGAAACATTGGAAACAGTCATGGGTTAAATACTGGAGTTATAAATAGTAGTGGAGATTACATTTTGATTGCCAACGATTGCACATATTATCCATATAAATGGATTGAAAAACATCTGTTAGTTTGTTTAAATAATTTTCTAAGCTTAGGCTCCAGATATTTTGTCTACTCTTTAGATTTTTCGCTTGAAAAATATTTAACAGGCAAAATAGAAATTCCCAACTTGTATGACAAGACAACACAGGATGAAATAGATAAATTTAGTCACGGAATTAAAGACTATTTGCATATAATTTTTGATGAACATAAAATAGTGAGTCCGCAAGACTTTAGACTTATGGGTGTACCCAACGAAGTTTTAACCTCAGACAATATTTTGGTTGAAGCTTTGCCAGGATGGTCTTATGGTGGAAATATGTGTGTATCTACTGAAATGTTTTTAGAAGTAAACGGGTTTGACGAAGAATATGATAAAGGTTATGGCTGGATAGATTGTGATTTTGGAGTAAGACTATTTAATAAATGTTACAAATCATTTATTAATCCGTCAAATTGGTATCTTGAAGTTCAAGATAAAGACCATGATGAATCTCCAGATGTAAAAGATAAAGTTAATTGTGAACATAATTGGAAATTGTATGAAGAAGCTTGCAGCAAATTTAAAACGTGGATAAATCTAAATAGAAATTTGAGAGAAGAACGTACAAAAATTTTGAAGGAAAGAAAAAAATGAAAAAATATAAAAGAATAAAAAAATGTAGAGTTTGTAACTCAAAAGAGTTAGAACCAATTTTGAATCTGGGAAAAATCTACATCTCCGATTTTGTAGCAAAATTTTCAAATAGAGGAAAAGCTCCCCTGGAACTTGTTCTCTGCAAAGTTTGCAATCTACTGCAACTTCGTCACACAACCGAACCAGATTTGCTTTATAAAGAATATTGGTACAAATCTGGAATTAATGAAACAATAATTGCAGACCTTAAAGATATAGTTTCAAAAATAGAAAAACAAGTCACATTTAAAAATGAAGACATGGTGTTAGACATCGGTTGCAACGATGGTACCCTTCTAAGATTGTACAAAAACAAAGGGTTAAAACTTGTTGGTTTTGAACCCGCATTAAACTTGATAAAAGAAGCAAAACAAGGAACAACCAAGATAGTTCCAAATTATTTCAGTTACAAACTTTTCCGCAGATATTTCAATAATAGCAAGGCCAAAGTCATCACCAGCATTGCCATGTTCTATGATTTAGATAATCCAAACAAGTTTGTAAATGACATAACACAATGTCTTGATAAAGACGGTCTATGGATACTCGAAATGAGGTATCTACCGTTAATGCTAGAGCAAAATGATATTGGAAACGTCTGTCACGAACATCTAGAATATTATTCTTTGATGTCGCTTGAAAAACTTCTAGAAAAACATGGCTTAGAAGTTGTTAACATTGAGTTAAACTCGGTTAATGGTGGTAGCCTGAGAGCGTATATCAAATTTAAAGGCAATTTTCCATTGGGTTATTGTAATGTTAATGAACTTCGAGAAAAAGAACAATGTTCCAAATTAGATACAGTTGAACCATACATTCAGTTTGCACTAAGAGTACATTCTATAAAACAAAAACTATATGATTTCATAAAATCGGAACACGATTTAGGAAAAACGATTCACGTCTATGGAGCGTCTACAAAAGGCAATACCATGCTACAATATTTTGGCATAAATAATAATTTAATAGAAGCCGCGGCTGAAAGAGATTCTCGAAAGTTTGGCATGAAAACTATAGCAACGGAAATTCCAATCATATCCGAAGAAGAGTCCAGAAAAAGGGCCGATTACTTCCTTATTCTACCATGGCATTTCCTTAATGCTTTCATTAAGAGAGAAAAAGATTTTCTTAATTCTGGCAAAAAATTAATTGTTCCATTTCCAGAATTTAAAGTTATAGAAGGTATAAAATAGTGAAATTTGAGCAAACCTTTAAAAATCAGACATGGAATTTCAAAGATACTATGTTTAGTGAAGATGAAGCAAAAATTTTGTATAACGCTGTAAAAAATCTTAAAGCCAAAACCATACTTGAATTAGGAACTGGATTTGGAACATCAACAATTGCTTTGGCGGCAGCAGCACAAGAAGTTGGTGGACACGTATACACATGTGATAAAAGTTCAAAATCCGAATTTACTAATTGTGACTATGTAAAACAAAAAATTGAAGACTTAAAATTGGCAAAATTTTGCACGTTTTACATTATGGATGACTTAAATCTGGCAGAACAATGGACTAAACCCATAGACCTTCTTTTTATAGACACAAGTCACGAATATATACATACAAAGCAAGAATTAGAAAAATTCATGCCGTTTCTTACTGAATCTGGAGAATGTTACATGCATGATGTTTTGCATTCAGCCTGGTGCGAAATTGAAAACTTGGCAATATTGAAATTTTTAACTAATTATGAAAAAGTAAAAAAATTGCAAAACCGTGACAGTGAAGACATGAGTTCCATATTTAAAAGTTGTGGAAAAATATTTTCCTACGAAATAATTTTTACTCACTGCGGATTAGGTAAATTATATTACAGAAAGGCTTTGTGATAAAAATGAAAGTTGCAATAGTAAGCACCTTTAGAACCATGTGCGGCATTGCCTTATACACCGAAAATTTGGTGAATGACTTATCTAAATTGACAGAATTGAAAATTTTCGCTGAACTTCTTGAAACTCCGCAAACAGAAAAAGAAGCCTTAAACAAAGATATTCATATAGATTTTGAAAGATGCTGGAGTCGCTACAGACATTTTGAAGAGTTAGAAAAGAAAATCATAGATTATTCTCCAGACATAGTGCATGTGCAATTTGTCGCGGGCTTATTTAATGAATTGAGCTTCAATCCTAATAGTATGTTTCATAGATTTTTATCAAACATAAGGCAGAAAGGAATAAAAATTGTTATAACTTTGCATGATGTTCCGGGTGAATTTTCAAATCCCGAACAACTTTTGCAGTGGTACAAAAACTTCGATGCCCACTTTATTGGTATAAACAATGAAATGGTTGGAGGCCTCAAAAAGTGGTATCCAGATGCCCAAGCAACTGTAATACCTATTGGTTCAATACGTTTCGTTCCATATGATAAAAATGAAGCCAGAAAAATTCTAAAATTGAATGAAAATGACTTCATCTTAACTCAAATTGGCTTTTACGGTGCAGACAAAGGCATGCTTGAAATTATTCAATCTGTTACAAAGATTTCAATTCCCAAATTCAAATTGGCATTCGCGGGCGGATTTCACCCCCTAGCAACTGCTTTCTATAAACCTTACGTTGGCGATTGCATAAAAACAGCAATTAAACTTGGTGTTGCAAACAAAATAATTTTTCTCGGCAAACTGTTGTCAGAAGATGAAATCAATTTGTGGGCTTCCGCCACAGATTTTATCATAGTCAATTTGAAGTCAATTTTTGGTTATTCCGGTTCAGCATCTATTAAGAGAACTCTCGTGGCTGGTAAGCCAATTTTAATTGGTGACGATTCTCGTCTTTCAGAATTCAAGGACAATGTTAATTGCATTAAATTTTCTCAAGATAACATTGCTAAAAAGATTATATGGCTCTATGAACATCCAGAAATCCAAAAGCTTATTATAGAGGGAGCACTACAATATGCTAGAGAAACAACTTTTGATATTGTTGCCCAAAAACATATGGACGTCTATGAATCATGCCTGAGTTAACCATAGTGATACCTGTTCATAACAATTATAAAATTACTGCACAGTGTCTTGCTAACCTATTTCACAATACATATTCTAAAGATAACTATCAAATCATTATCATTGATAACAATTCAAAAGATGCTACAAAATCTTTCATAAAACATTTAATTATTAAAGAAAAATTGCCTTTAATATATGTTCCTTTTACAGAAGAACATTTTACTACAATGGGCATAAGCTCTACCAACGCTTTTTCTAAAGATTGGAACAAAATAATTGGTCCATCTAATCAAGGTTTGGGCTACCTAAAAGCCACAAATATTGGTTGGCAACTTGTAGAAAGTCCTTTTGTAATGCTTCTAAATAACGATGTTTTCATGAATTCAACTTGTATAGAAACAATGATAAAGGCCGCAAAGTCTTCACCAAATATTGGAATCATTGGCGGTTCAGAATTTCTTCCAGATGGTTATCCCAGCAAAGACAAACCATTTATTTTTTTCAACAGAGAAGACGTGTCAAAGGCCAATTTGTTAAAAAGTTACCAAGATTTGAATCTGCCAGCAGGCACAGAGATGGTTGATGTTGAAGACATGGGCTTCGCTTGTGTAACCATTAAAAAAGAAGTCTGGGAAAAAATAGGATACTTCGATGAACATTTTGCGCCTTGTATGTATGAACAGGAAGACTACTGTTTGCGCTCAAAAATTGCCGGCTTCAGAAATGTTATAGCAACAAAAGCAGAGTTTTTCCATAAAGTTGGTTCAACCACTGCAGACAATTGGAGATTCTATCAAGATGTTCTTAATGTTAATAGACAAAAATTTTACAATAAATGGAATGGATTCTTCCAAACTGGAAGTGTTAACTTTTGAGTACCTTCAAATTTTTAGATAAAACTCTTGAATATATGAAACATAGTTACAATTTGACAAGTGCAAATGAAAGAACCATTGAAGTTCCAATTATTTGGGAATATGTCAAAGAAAACCAAGGAAAAAACATTTTAGAAATTGGCAATGTTTTAAGCAATTATTACAAAGTTAATCATGACATAGTTGACAAAGACGAAGTTGCTCCTAATGTAATCAATGAAGATGTTATAAATTATAAATCCGATAAAAAATATGATTTAATTGTGAGCATTTCAACCATGGAACATGTTGGCCACTTTGAGCTTCCAGACACATGGGTTGAACCCAGAAAAGTTCTTAAAGCCATAAAAAATATGCGAAGCTTACTCAACCCCAATAGAATGTTCATATTCACATTTGGTATGGGATATAATCATCTATTAGACGCACATATTAAACTTGGTAACATAAAATTTGACAAAATGGTTTGTATGAAAAGAATTTCTAAAGAAAATGAATGGAAAGAAGTTTCTTTTGATGAAATCAAGGATGACATATATGGTCAACCTTTTAATGCATCAAACAATGTAGTAGTAGGTTTTTTAAATGGAAAACATATACAATAGAAAATATTATCAACAAACAGGTTCGTATCCTCAAATCGTTTCTGCGAGCGGAGAAAACATTGAAAGTTTTTATGGTGCAAAAAGTTTAAATATATCATATAAAGATAAAATTGTTTTAGATTTGGGCGCAAGTTGGGGAGACGCCTCTGAATTGTTTATCCATGAAGGAGCAAAACTTGTAGTTGCAGTTGATGGAGACGAAATTATGTTTGGGGGACTTCTAAAAACTGTAGAACTTTTTAAAGAAAAAATTATTCCAATTTTCTTGTTAATAGAAAATCCTGAACAAATAGAAAACTTGATTACAACTTTTAAACCAAATATTTTAAAGGCAGATATTGAGGGTGCAGAAAAACATTTATTTAACATTAAAAATGAAATTTGGAAAATCCCAGATGAATATTTGGTTGAAACACATGAAGGTTATCTTGGAGGAAACCTGGATGGTTTATTTTATGATAAATGTAAAAATAATGGTTACAAAATTTTAGCTGCTGGTCACACAAAATATGCAAAAAAGGAATGAATGAAATGAAAAACAATCCAAATGTTGAATGGATCAAAAAAAGAAAAGAAATTCTGCAGAACATCGAAAAGTTTACTTTAAAAGGCGATAGAATACAATTAGCAACACAGTTGAGCTATATTCATAGTTCCCTTTTTGAATCAATGATGGGTATGCAAAATTGGATTAACGGCTGGGTCGCCATCGAACTTAACAAGAAAATCAAAGTTAAAGACCCAAACGAAATTTCTCTCAGTGATGCAGAATTGAAAAATTTGCACGAAAACTATAAAGACTTTGCCAAAAAATTCATAGAAATGGATATCAAAATCACGGAAAGCGTCAACAAAAAATTGGGCAAAAAAAGTTTCATAGCAATACAAGACAAAAACGAAGACCCCTTTAAAAGGTTGGTTGTTTAATGAAAGTTGCGATAATTAGCACCTATAGGTGCGCCTGCGGAGTAGCAAAATATACCGAGGAGCTTTGCAATGACCTCTCCACCCTTTGTGAATTAAAAATTTTTGCAGAACACAGTCAACAAGAACTTGAACCCATAAATCCTAATGTCAATATATCTTATGAACGATGCTATATTAGAGGTGAACCTTTCGATAATCTTTACCAAAAAATTCTCGAATACAAACCCGAGGTTGTTCATACCCAATTTGAAACTTCTATGCAAAATGAATCTTATAGTTATTCTCATCCAAGCTTTTTCTTAAATTTTTTAAGAGAACTGCAGAAAAGTCAATTTAAAACGGTTATAACTTTTCATACTATTCTGCCGCATCCAGATTTTTCTAACAGTGAAATTCAAGAAATAACTTCTTGGTACAGCAATTTAAACAGCAAAGCCATTGTTGGCAATGAAACAGTCAAAAAAGAGCTTTTGAAATGGAATCCAAACGCAGATGTAACTGCAATTCCATTGGGCTCCACACTTTTTAATGCAATCTCTAAAACCGAAGCCGCCGAAAAACTCAATATGGACAAAGACAAAATTTACATTGTGCAACCAGGATTTTACGGTGCAGACAAAGGCATGGTTCAACTTGTAAGGTTGATGTCAAGTCTTACAAAAATAAATCCAAACATAAAATTGGTTTTTGCTGGAGGACTACATCCTATGGCTCCTGAAGCATGGAGGCAACACACGAGAGACTGCATAAAAGAAATAATCAAACTAAAATTAACAAATAACATAATAATGTTGGGAAGATTTGTTCCAGAAAACGAATTGAATCTGTGGTTAGGACTCTCTGATGTTGTAATGCAAAATTACCATTGGGTCTCCAGATTGTATAGTGCCTCAGCAAATGGTCACAGGTTGTTGTGCTGCGAAAGACCCATAGTAATGAATGCTCAAGACGTGAGGCTTTCAGAGTTTGTTAATGATGTCCACTGCGCTAAAGCGGACGATTCAAATATGGAACAGGTTGTTTTGAAATGTTTAGAAAACAAAGTTTATGCCAAAAAAATTTCTGAAGGAGCCTTAAAATATGCTCATGAAACAACATTTGAGTTTGTAGCCAAAAAACATATGGACTTGTATAAAAATGCAATTGGGAATAGTTAGCACATTTGGAGTTCAGTGCGGCCTCGCCACCTACAGTTCCTACTTGGGCAATGCCTTGCAAGACCTGAAAGTTTCCGTGACGGGGTTATCTGAATATCCATTTCCCAGCGAAACTGCAGTTACCAAAGACTTTTTGCCTTCGTTCCCATTTTTTAACTGCTGGAAGAGAATCGAGTTCTACGATAGATTAATCAAAGAAAGCCAAAACTATGATATTATGCATGTGCAGCACCAGTTTGGATTGTTCAACAACACGTATGCTTGGATAAAATTTTTGAAAGAAGTCAAGAAACCTCTGGTCCTAACAGTTCACGACATTGTGCCGCCCAACGAAAGTTTCTCGACATATTTTAATGAAACGATTCATTATGCCAAAAAAATAGTTGTGCACACAAAAACTTGTTATGAAACTCTACGAAGTTGGAACTGTCCAGCCGAAAAAATGGATTTGATTCCTCATGGCA
>Ga0315273_10004795_pt1 | contig 16640 bp, 13 predicted proteins | sample YL17G02_0_MG_FD_205753 | JGI IMG/M metagenome (GOLD analysis project Ga0315273, IMG submission 205753) | Sediment microbial communities from Yellowstone Lake, YNP, Wyoming, USA - YL17G02_0 | ecosystem: Environmental > Aquatic > Freshwater > Lake > Sediment | place: USA: Wyoming | collected... | reverse complement strand
TGGAAAAATTCAGGGCTATTGAAGAGAAAATCTCAGCCATCACCAATAAAACGCTTTTGACCTGGATAGATTTAGGACAGAACTGCCTGGCTGACACCGACTACGCCCTGGCTGAGGAGATATTTGCCCTGGTTGTCAAAATGGAAAGCGATAATACTGAAGCCCAGCAGTCCCTGCAAAAAGTCCGGGAGGAATTGAGCAAGGAAGGCGGGGAAAAGGCCGGCGAAGGCAATAACGAATTGGCCAAGGCCTGTTACCAATCCGGGCTGGATTTGGCAAAGCAGAATAAATTCCAGGAGGCGATCGAGAAGCTTAAGAAGGCGTTGATTTATAATCCTAAACTGCCCGGGGCAATGTTGAAAATTGCCGAATGCTCGGAGAAAGTCAAAGCCAACGGCCAGGCTATCCAGCACTACCGCCAGTGCATCAAATATCTTCAGGATTTGCCCAAGCGCTCCAAAGAGGAGGACGATTTACTGAATCAAGCCATCCGCGGGCTGGGAAAACTGGATGTTAATTACAATGAATTTCAGAAAACGAAAAGCGAGGCTTCAGGCAAGTTGATGGTATTAGCCAACGACTGCGCCGGTCGGAGATATTACCGTTTCGCCTGCCGGATATTGAAAATTATACTGGACATGACGCCGAATAATGCCGAGGCGCAGAAATTGCTGCCCCAGTTCAACGCTAAGATTGACGCCCGGACCACAGGACCGGCCCAGAATTTCTGGACCGTGAAAGCCAATATGCCCACGCTCCGGGGTGGTATGACCGCCGGTGTCATTGATAATAAAATATATGTCATCGGCGGAGCCAAGAGTGTTGATCTCTACTTAAATAAAAATGAAGTATATGACCCGGCCACCAATTCCTGGAGCGTCAAGGCCAGTATGCCCGGCGCCCGGGTCGGCTTGGCGGTCGGAGTGGTGAATAAAAAAATTTACGCCATCGGCGGCACCTTCGGCGCATACGGCTATCTTAACAAGAATGAGGAGTATGACCCGGCCACCAATATGTGGAAATCCAAAGCCAATATGCCGTCGTTCCGGGATGGAATGGCCATTGGCGTGGTCAATAATAAAATTTATGTCATCGGCGGAACAAAAAAGCCTTGCATCCGAATTAACACTAATGAAGCCTATGACCCGGCGCAGGATTCCTGGGAAAAGATGGCGGATATGCCTACAGCCCGGTGCGCGGCCGCTTGTGGCGTGCTTAATGATAAAATATACGTCATCGGCGGGGCCGCTCCTGACCACCTGGCCACCAATGAGGAGTATGATCCGGCGCAAAACCGCTGGACATCAAAAGCTGATATGTCTGTAGCCCGGCACGCTCCGGCGGCCGGCGTGGTTAATAATAAAATATATGTCATCGGCGGATCTCGAACCAGCCTGCCTAACATGACTTTCGACATTAATGAGGAATACGACCCGGCGAGCGACAAGTGGGCGCTCAAGGCTCCCATGCCTAAGCCGCTTGCCGGTATTGTTATCGGCGTGGTTAAAAATAGGATTTACGCCATCTTCGGGGATGTAACTTTTGAATATACACCTTAGAAAAAGGAGCGTTTTATGAGAACCATAAAAACCATCCTGCTTATCTGTGGTATTATTGTGGCAATGACCTCAACTCTCCTGTATGCCCAAAAGCCATCCGGCCAAGCGGAAGGGCAGAAATCAGATATGGCCCGCGAATATTATGATTTGGGTTGTGGCGCGCTCAAAGATAAGCAATATGAAAAAGCCCGGGATTTCTTTATGCAATCGCTAGCCTGCGCGGAATTTTCACCCGAGGTCTATGCCCGGTTGGGCGATACTTATGCCATGCTGAAAGATGATGAGTTGGCCAACGACAACTACAGCCAATGCCTGGCGGCTATTATCAAACTAAATTCTCCCGCCGAGGAAATGACGAAGCTCCGGGATGAGATGCTCCGCAAAAAGGAAAAATTCAGGCCGCTGGAAGACAAAGCCGCCAACCTTGAAAAGGAGTTCGTGTCCCGCCTGATAGAATTGGGCCAGAAGTGCATGGAACAGGAGGATTGGCTATTTGCCCGGGAGCTTTTCGCCCTGGCGGCGCAGACCGAACCAGATAACGCCGAGGCAACCGAGAATCTGCAAAAGGCTAACGATGCCTGGAAATCCGCAAGTCCGGGTGAGAATGCCCAAGATGATATCGAACTAGCCAAGGCCTGCTTACAGTCGGGCCAGGCATTCAGCAAGCAGGGCAAGCTGGACGACGCGATTGAGAAACTGCTCAAGGCCGTTTCCTGCCAGAAGAATTTCCCTGAAGCCCGGTTTGCCCTGGCTGAGTGTTACGACAAACAGAAGAATGCCAAAGACGCCGCCATCAATTATCGGCTGTGCGTTAACGGACTGCGCCAAAAGGATTCCCTGACTGCCGAGGAGAAGAACCTGTTGGCTTCTGCCGAGCGCAACCTAGAAAAAATAGATACCAAAAACAACGAACTTAAAAGCGCCAGTAATAAATATATTACCGGCCTGCTGGGCGTGGCAGGCGAATTTAACGGCAAGAAATACCTTTCTTATGCCTTGCGGATTTATAGCAAGGTTTTGAAGCTTGACCCGGATAATAAAACCGCCGTCGATGCGACCAGGAAAATCAAAGAGCAGAGTACGGATAAGAAAATCGGCTCGGCCAAAAACGGGCTACAGCTTTTTAACGGCGAAAACCTTAATGGATGGGCCTGTGCGTCTATCTGGCTGCAACTCTGGTCTGTGGATAAACCCTGTATGATATTCAATCAGAATTTATCTGCAGAACCCAGTTTGATTACCTATGAAAAGCCATTTCCCCAGACCTATATGCTTTCAATGGAATTCTTCCTGGAAAAAAGACTGCCGGCGAAGAATTATGAAATCAGCATTACTTACGGGCAGAGCCTGGGCGGTCAGCAACAGAATGTCCTCGAACCAAAAAAGGTTAGTTGTGCCTTCGGCCGAATCGGCATCTGGTGTTCGGTTAAATTATATGTTGACTTGAAGCAGAAAAAATACCGCTTGGAGGAGGACACCAAGATAACCAAGTCCGGGAAAATTGAAAATTGCGACAAAACGCTTTTTGGATTTTATTTCCAGGGATACAGAGCCAAGCTAAGAAACATAACATTATTTAATCTGGATTAGCCTCCGAGAATTCCTGCCCGCCTGAGGCAGATTTTCAATATTGTGTCTCCGGACTATGCGCCTAATAAGATACAGGCCGGGTGTGGGCTGAGGCATAAGGAAAGATTGGATTTGTCCCTGACAAATTGGGTTCTAGAATTGAATTAGAAGACGAGGCTCAGTATGCCAGATTGCCGGCTATGTAATTTCCCGGCCAGCGGAATCCTGATTTCCACCCGCCTATCCAAGGTTTTCTTCCCGGCTGAGCCAGTGGCAACCGGACATATCGTTATAGCGGTAAAAAGCCATAAACCGCTATTACAGGACCTGAGTGAAGCCGAAGCCCGGGATATATTCGCACTGGCCAGAAAAGTGGCGTCAATCTCGGCGCCAGTTTTGGGACTGGAAAAGTATTACCTGGCCTCAGTGGCAGATGTGGACAAACACTTTCACATTCACCTATTGCCCAAAAAGAGTGCCGATGCCAAACTTGGCCCCTATATTTTTAGCGACGCTGGCTGGAAGTCAAAGCTGGCCGCAAAGATGGACAATACGCTTCTGGAAAAAATTAAGGCCGCACTAAAAAACGCGTTAAAGTAGGTCGGCAGTTCGGCTTTTCCCGCTTTGCGGGATCCCGCTTCGGCGGGAGGCTCTACTGCCGCCAATAGATGGCAGTATCAAACGCTTCCGCCCGAGGTGGTTAGGCTGAAATAAAGTTGCCGGGCCTTTCATCTTGGGCGCCGGGCAAAGTGAAAAGATGTTATACCTTCTGCTGAGCATTTTGTGTTCCGCCGCCGTCGCCAATCTCCTGATGGCCTTTTCGCGCCGGGCAGAAACCGATATATTTATCGTCTTTCTCGGAAACTACATCGTGGCGGCAATATTCAGCTTCCTGATGATACCCGGACTGAAACCCGCAATCAGCGCCTTTGATATTGGCCTGGGTAGTGTTACCGGATTGCTTTTCCTGGGCAGTTTCCTGTTATACCGCCGGAATATCGGCCTGAACGGGATGTCCCTCAGCGTCGGGGTGATGCGGACAGCGGTGATTATTCCGGTGGCAGTGTCGGTACTGCTGTTTTCGGACCGGGTTTTCGCGGTCCAGGGCGCCGGCATAGTCATAATCATTCTGGCGTTCATCCTGCTGAACCGGGCCGGGAAAATCAGCAGTCTCGCCCTGCTCGCCGCCCTGTTTCTGGTCAGCGGGCTGACCGAATCGTCCCTGAAGGTCTATTCTGAAATGGGCAGCGGTCATAACGCCTTCTATATTTTTACCATCTTCGGCACGGCCGCGCTATTGACCTTGGGCTGGATACTCATCACCGGGCGCAAATTCTCCGGGCGATTGCTGTTCTACGGATTCATCCTGGGCGTTCCGAATCAGCTCTCGACCGTGTTTTTCCTCAAAGGGCTGGGGACAGTAAACGCCGTCATCGCTTATCCGCTGGCCGCATCGGGCGTTGTCATTGTCTGCATGCTGGCCGATTTCGTCCTATGGAAAAAGAAATTCTCGCTCCGGGAGGGTGTGCTCTACGGAGCAATAATTGCCGGAATTATCCTCCTGAATCTAACATAGCCGGCGGTTAAATGAAAGGACTCTAAAGGAAAGTTTATCGATTTGAATAAGAAGCTGAAATAATAGCGGTTTTAGGAGATTGTTGATATAATATTTAGAAACAAAGGAGTTAGAAAACGAGGGACTGTCCCCGACGCAGTCCATCAGGAGGATGTTATGAATAGAACAACAAGTCTTGTCATAATTTCTTTTATTATGGTCGCCCTGGTGGCATTTATCATTACGATGAATTCGCCCGGCCGCATTTCTGCCAACGAGACAGGGGCAATCGGCGTCATGAAACAACTCACCAGTTCCGAAGCCATTTTCCAGTGCCAGGGTCCCGACGGCAACGGCTTAAAAGATTACTGGACGTATGATGTTTCTTGTTTCTACCGGATGTACCGGCTTGACGGGGTGTCCAGAATTGAGTTTGAACCGCTGGATGTTGCTTTGGCAGACGCCAAACCGGCAGATTATACCGGCGGCATAAAACCTTTTGGTGATTCTAAGGTTTCGACCATCGAACCCTGGCCTGACGCCCAAGTCACCCCCAGATACGGATATCTATTCCGGGCTATGCTTACTGACCAGGACGGTAATCTCTACAACCAGAATCCGGTCGGCGCCAATAAGATACTTGCAACGAACTCCGACAAATACGGTTTTGTCGCCTATCCGGTTGAATACGGCGTCAGCGGAGTCAGAACATTTATCGTCAACGAGGGCGGCACTGTCTTCGGCACAGACTGCGGCAGTGACGCCGCAAAAGTCGTGCTGACATGGCCGACAGAATTAAAATGGGTCTGGTCGCCTGTAAACAAAAAACCGCCCGAAATAATCGGTCCCGGCGGCAAGTTCTGGCACATAGCCGAATAGTAGTTACAGTTTGAGGTTAAAAGGGACAACCCCCTAATGGCACTGACTTAAGCCCAAAAATGTCACCCTGAATTCATTTCAGGGTCTAATTAGATGCTGAAACAAGTTCAGCATGACAGTCTGGGATGTCACTATGCAGGATAAAAATCCTTAAGTCAGTGCCATTAGGCCAACCCCCGTATTTCGGTAAATTCGGGCATTGTGACATAAGTGACAGACACAGATTTCTTAACTTATTGACTACTAGGTATTTGACTCAACTATTTCCTAAATCTACCCAACTCATTTCCGACTGCCCCTCCGCTGTTGACGCTACGGGACTGCACTGATGTGCTTGCCCGCTTATAAAATATGTAATCCCATAGTATGAGCGAGGGAGCTTAGAGTTATCAGAGAGTGTCCTGTTGGTATTCAGCGAGTTGCTGGCGTTCCCCTCGTGTTCCCCTCACGTTCCCCTCGCGTTCCCTTGGCGTTCCTAAGGCGAGGGATAGGCGCATAATAGGTGTGTGATAGACGTGTTATAGGAGAGGTAAAGTGGTGCAACTTAATACTAATATAGGAGTTATGGTGATTTTGCCAGCAAATATTAAATCAATAATGTACTTTTTATCGAAGAAAAGCATCCAAGGTTGCTAAAACACTGGCTCGAACTACTGAATTATTTTACAATTTTACCGCCCTTAACCGGAGGGAACTAAAGAAATGATGCCTATAAAAGCATCTTGGAACCCCTCACCCTAACCCTCTCCCGCAAGGGGCGAGGGAAAGACTTGGATATTCTGCGCAGAGAGATAGAAAGTTATCGGCTTAACATTGGATTGAAGAGACTTGTTGAGCGGGATTTACTATTGCTGAATATTAACGCTTAAATTTACGGGAGGAACACCGCCGCGGCGATGACGGAAACCCAGCGGTTCTTCTCACCGATGGCTGACTGGGTGACGTTGGCGGTTTTGACGATGCGGTTGCTGAGTTTCCAGATGGTTTTCTTTTTATCCCAGGCGGCATCCGCGTCGAATTCTATGCCCAGGGTTGTGGCTAACATTGAAGCGGCCAAGTCTTCGGCATAATCGCCGGCCTGGTCTTCGGTTTCGCCGAAGCTGGAGTGTTCGGAAAGATAGCCATACTGATTGCGGTCAGAGGGAATTGCCAACCCGACCGAGGCGGAGACCAGCCTGCGGTGTTCGTTGGTGGCGTTGCGCGAGAGCACGCAGAAAATAATCTGGCCGTCCCGCAATTTTTTGATTCCTTTTTCCCGGGGAATCAAAACGCAGTGGGGCGGAAAGATGCTGGAGACATGGACCAAGTTCAGCCGGGCAATCTGGGCGTCGCGCAGGGCTTCCTCAAATGAGGCCAGCTCTTCTTTGTGGCGTCCGACGCCGTTGGTCAGAAATACTTCACGCGGTGTAAATGACATGGTGGATATATAAAACTATTTTCTCTGAGTAGCAAGTAAAATTAAAATATTTTTACAAAAAATTAATGGGGCGCAGACCCAGCACATAATTTATGTGCTGGGCAAGTTCCACAGATTATCGGAATTAAACAAAAACGGAGTGGTGGAAAATTTCCACCACCCCGTTAGTTCTTTTCTGTATACTGTGTTCTGTATACTGTCTACTTACTATTAATACATATCCTCGCCGTAGCCGCCCGGAGGCATTCCGCCGCCCGGACCTTTGTCCTTGGCTTCCTTTATCTCGCCGATGATTGCTTCGGTGGTAAGCAATAGGGCTGAGACGCTGGCGGCGTTTTCCAGAGCTGAGCGAACCACTTTGGTCGGGTCAATGATTCCGGATTTGACCATATCAACATATTCGCACTTGTCGGCGTCAAAACCGAAACCGGGTTTGCCGGCGCGAACATTCTGGACGACGACCGCGCCATTGAATCCAGCGTTGTCGGCAATCTGTTTCAGGGGGGATTCCAGCGCCCGGCGGACAATGTCAATGCCGGTAGCCACGTCGCCCTTGGCCTTTATTTTATCCAGTGCGTCGATGGAGCGCAGCAGAGCCACGCCGCCGCCCGGAAGGATGCCTTCCTCAACCGCGGCCTTGGTGGCGTGCAGGGCGTCATCGATACGGGCTTTCTTTTCCTTCATCTCCACTTCAGTGGCCGCGCCGACGTTAATCTTGGCGACTCCGCCGGTCATCTTGGCCAGCCGTTCCTGAAGTTTTTCTTTGTCATAATCCGAGGTGGAGGTTTCCATCTCTTTGCGGATCTGGTTAATCCGACCCTGGATAGCGGAAGAAGAGCCGGCGCCTTCGATTATAGTGGTGTTCTCTTTGTCAACTACGACCTTTTTGGCGCGGCCTAAGTATTCCATATCAACCTTTTCCAGCTCGATGCCTAGGTCTTCAAAGATGGCCTTGCCGCCGGTCATAATGGCGATATCTTCCATCATGGCTTTGCGACGGTCGCCGTAGCCGGGGGACTTGACCGCGCAAATCTTCAAGGTGCCTCTCAGGCGATTGACAACCAAGGTGGTCAGGGCTTCGCCTTCGACTTCTTCGGCGATGACTAAGAGCGGCTTACCGCTGTGAGCGACTTTTTCCAGAATAGGAAGCAGGTCTTTCACCGCGGAGATTTTCTTTTCATATATCAGGATGAAGCAATCCTCGAGGACGGCTTTCATGGATTGCGGCTCGGTCACGAAGTAGGGGGAGATGTAGCCTTTATCAAACTGCATACCTTCGACCCATTCGACTTCGGTCTTCAGGCTCTTGCCTTCTTCCAAAGTGATGACGCCATCTTTGCCGACTTTTTCCATAGCTTCGGCGATCATATTGCCGACTTCCTTGTCGTTATTGGCGGCAATGGTGCCGACCTGGGCGATTTCCTCTTTGCCCTTGACCTTGACGGACATTTTCTTGAGCTCTTCGATAATGGCCTCAACGGCTTTCTCGATGCCCTGCTTGAGCGCCATGGGATTGGCGCCGGCGGCCACGTTTTTCAGGCCTTCGGTAAAGATAGCTTCAGCCAATACGGTGGCGGTGGTGGTGCCGTCGCCGGCCACATCGCTGGTCTTGGAAGCGACTTCCTTAACCATCTGCGCGCCCATATTTTCAAAGGTATCCTTCAGCTCGATTTCCTTGGCTACGGTAACGCCGTCCTTGGTGATGGTCGGCGCGCCGAATTTCCGTTCCAGAATGACATTGCGGCCGCGCGGCCCGAGCGTGACTTTCACGGCTTTGGCCAGAGCGCTGACGCCTTTTTTAATCGCCTCGCGCGATTCCTGATCGTACATTATTCTCTTCGGAGCCATAGTATTTTTTACCTCCCATAGAATCAGTTAGTTCGGGACTCGTCATTTCGAAAACCGAACGTTACTGAGTCTTGTCCCGACAAAGTCGGGATTTTAGTTTTAATACTTTGGCAGTCCATTGGGTACTGCCAAGTATAGTCAGCCGTATTCTGCTAAAGCAGAACGGCTGAACTATAATTATTCAATAACGGCCAGGATATCCTCTTCGGTCATAATCAGATATTCCTTGTCGTTTACTTTAACTTCACTGCCGGCGTAAGAGGTAAAAATAATCCTCTCGCCGACTTTAACTGAAGGCGCCATTCTGGTGCCGTTGTCTAATAATTTGCCGTCGCCAATGGCGATAATCTTGCCCTCCTTAGGCTTTTCTTTGGCGGCCTCAGGCAGGACAATGCCTCCTTTGGTCTTGCTTTCCGGTTCGGTTCTTTCCACGATTATTTTGTCGCCGATAGGTTTAAGTTTCATCTTCGCTCTCCTTTCGTATATATTGTCCAAAGGTCAGAATGCCTCTTTTGCTTTACAGATGATTCAGACCGAATGGGTTAAAGACCAAGTAGATTACCATATTAGGGTTCAAAGTCAATAAATATCCTGTATTTGCCGTTAAATTTAGTTATTTAGATGAAGGAACACGTGCATGGATTCAGGATTTATTGAAAATGCAAGGATAAATAAAAAAGGGAACAGGCAACAAGGCACCTGTTCCCTCTTATGGGATATGCTATTTCTATTATTTAGGTTGTTCCTTAGGTTCCGGCTTTTTCCCCGATTCCGGTGGTTTTGGGGGTTGAGGTTGTCCTTCCGGCCTGCGGCGTATCTCACCGCCCATGCCACCGGGCATCATCGGCATTTTAGGGTTTATCAGAAATTCTACCACTCTTTTTTGGATGCCTTCTTTTTCAGATCCCATAATCTGGGCCAAATTCTGATGATGAAGAATTATTTCAGCCACGACATCCGCGGCGATTTTATCAATTTCTGATTTCGGGCCTTCGCCAGACTTCTTCAATTCTTCCGGCTTGCCGCCTTCGGGAGTAGTCGGCGGAACCGGGGGTGGATTCATTTCAGGATTCGCCGGATTTTTAGGCGCGCCCTCGATGGCACCTTCTTTTGGCTTCATATTGTCACGCGCGCTCTTGACCTGTGCCAGTAATTTTCCCAGGGTCTCTCTGTGCCTTTTCATTTCCTCCATGACTTTAGGATTTTGGACAACCACGCCCTGTTCCAAAATATTGGGATTGATCATTTCCGGCCGCATTTCCATTCCACCGGGTCCCTCAGGCCTTTTCATTTTTTCGGGCTGAGGCGGCTGAGCTGGAGTCTTTGGCGGGTTTTCCTGCGCCATTATGATTCCCCGGGTTAACACCAAAGCCAGGATAGCGATTACCAATACCATTTTCTTCATAGCGTGCTCCTTTCATTTAAAATATTAAAGGTTGACACTATAAACAATTCATAATGTTAACGGTTTTGTTTAGTTTAATAAAAAATCAGATGAAATACAATTAATTCACCTACTTATCAGTTTTAATCTTTTGCCTAAAAATCAATTTTTTCTTAACAATTACAGAGCTTTTATTTATATTAGGCTAAGAGAATTAATAGAAAGTAACGGGGGCAGATTAAGTAAAAAAGACGCTAATTTATGAAATGAGTGGTTTATGGAAGAAATTAAAGCTTTTCCCAGATTTAGTTTTATTGATAAGAATGCGCAGGGAACCAAGGAATACCGCTATGAACAGAGCGGGATGATTTTCGTGCTAATCCCGGATGGGGAATTTATTATGGGCAATGATGAGGAACTGCGGACTAAGGATGAAAAACCGGCTCATAAAGTGGTTATTAAGGAATTTCTTATTGCCAAATACCCCACTACCCAGGATGTCTGGCAGAAAATAATGGGCAGTAATCCGTCAAAATTCAAGAAGGGCGGCAATTACCCGGTGGACACTGTGTCCTGGGATAACTGCCAGGAATTCTGCCAGAAAACTGGATTGAGGCTGCCGACTGAGGCTGAATGGGAGTTTGCCTTTAGGTCCTGGACAACCACCAGATACTTTTGGGGCGAGCACGAAGATATGGAATATATGTGGTTTCAGCGGAACGCGGAAAAAAGCACCCACCCGGTCGGGCAGAAAAAACCCAATAACTTCGGCTTATATGATATGGCCGGCAATGTCTGGGAGTGGTGCCAGGATTGGTATGGGCCTTACTCAGCCACCAGCCAAATTAATCCGGGCGGACCCGAAACCGGCGAGCAGAAGGTTATGCGAGGCGGTTCCTGGTTTAGTTTCCACTACAATTGCACGGCGACAAATCGCTTCGGAGCAAAGCCGTCAAAGCTTCTTAATCTTAATGGATTTCGCTGCGCGTTTTAAGTCTGGCTATTAGACCACAGTGCCTTTGGATATTACCACGATGCCTTCCGGGCTGATTGTGAAGCGCCTTTGGTCTTCTTCCAGGTCATACCCGATTTTAGCGCCTTTGGGAATAATTACATCCTTATCAATTATGGCATGCTTGATTTTGGCGTGCCGGCCAATGACCACATTCTCGAATATGATGGAATTCATTACTGACGAGTAACTATTAACCCGGACATTCGGCGAAAGGATGGAGTTTTGCACCTTGCCGCCGCTGATGATAGAGCCCGGGGAAATCATCGAATCCAATGCCATGCCGATGCGCGTTTCCTCTTCTCCGCCTGAAAAGACAAATTTAGGCGGAGGCAGAGACGGCATTGCCGTGTGAATCGGCCATTCATTATCGTAAATGTTCAATTGGGGATTGACGCTGATTAAATCCATATTGGCCTGGTAATAGGTGTCAATAGTCCCGACATCGCGCCAATATTTTGATTCTTTCTTGTTCTCGTCAATGAAATTGAAGGCGTGGACATTATATTTGCCCAGCGCTTTGGGGATGATATCGCGGCCAAAATCATGGCTGCTGTTTTTATCCTGATCATCTTCAGCCAGCACTTTATAAAGCACCTCGGTTTTAAAAACATAAATGCCCATTGAAGCCATGCAGATGCCCGGCCCGCAGGTCATAATATCGTCGCCGCTTGGCTTCTCCCTGAAATTGGTAATCCGGCTGGCCGAATCCATCTGCATTATTCCATAAAGGCTGGCGGATGAATATGGAACCTCAATGGCTGAAACAGTGATATCCGCGTTTGTATCCCGGTGAAATCTGACAATATGATTGTAATCCATTTTATAAACGTGGTCGCCGGCCAGGATTAAAACGTATTCCGGGATTTCTTTTTCTATGGAGTAAATATTCTGGTAGACCGCGTCAGCCGTGCCTAGATACCACTTGCTGGAATCGGTTAAACGTTGCTGCGGTGAAATCGGCTCAATATACTCGCCTAGGGCCGAGGACAGAAAATTCCAGCCTTCCCTGATATGCCGGTTAAGCGAAATGCATTTATACTGAACCAGCACAATAACTTTCCTTAGGTTAGAGTTTATGGCATTGCTCAGGCTGAAATCAATAATGCGGTAAATCCCGCCAAAAGGCACGGCCGGCTTAGTCCGGTCCCGGGTTAAGGGTTCCAGGCGTTCGCCCTTACCGCCGGCCAAAACAATCACCAGAACCTTTTTCAGCAATTTAACCATAAGTTCTATTTTCTCTTATCTAATAACGCGATTTTCATGGCGTCCTCAAGAGTATCTATCAATTCAAATTTAATCCCTTTACGGATCTTCTCAGGAACTTCTTTCAAATCCTTTTCATTCTGGCGCGGAAGAATGATAGTTTTTATACCAGCGCGCCGGGCGCCCAGTACCTTTTCCTTTATCCCGCCCACCGGCAGAATCCGTCCGCGCAAGGTGATTTCACCCGTCATTGACACATCATTACGCACCGGCCTGTTCATCAGGAGCGAAGTCAGCGCCATTGCAAGGGTCACGCCGGCTGAAGGCCCATCCTTGGGAATAGCGCCGGCCGGCACATGAATGTGAATGTCGTTATTCCTAAAAGCCTCATCGGGGATTTTAAATTCCTTGGCATGGCTCTTAATATAGCTTAATGCCGCCCGGGCTGATTCCTTCATCACATCGCCCAGATGACCGGTCAATATTAATCCGTTATTGCCTTTCATCTTGGTTGCCTCAACAAAGATAATATCGCCGCCCACCGGCGTCCAGACCATACCGGTAGCCACGCCCTGTTCCGGGCTTCGTCCGGCGATTTCGGAGAAGAACCTGACCGGTCCGAGAAAGTCCTCCAGATTCTTTGCAGTAGGCGCTTCTATTTTCTTTTTTCCCGAGGCCTTGAAGGTGGCAATCTTTCGGCAGACCGTGGCAATCTCGCGCTCCAGATTCCGCACGCCGGCCTCCCTGGTATAGTCGCGGACTATTCTTTCAAGCAGAGCGTCGTCAAAAACGATATCTTTCCGGGTCAGTCCGTGCGCCTCCACTTGTTTGGGCACTAAGTGGCGCTTGGCGATTTCCACCTTTTCTTCAGTAATATAGCCGGGCAATTCCAGCACTTCCATGCGGTCCTGCAAAGGTCCGGGAATGGTATCAAGTATATTGGCGGTGGTTATAAACATCACTGACGATAAATTAAACGACACTTCCAGGTAATGGTCGGAGAATGAATTGTTCTGTTCGGGGTCAAGTACTTCCAGCAAAGCGGACGACAGGTCACCCCTAAAGTCAGATCCTATTTTATCGACCTCATCAAGCATGAAAACCGGATTATTGGAACTGGCCCTGCGAATCCATTGGATAATCCGGCCGGGTAACGCCCCGACATAAGTCCGGCGGTGCCCGCGGATTTCCGCCTCATCATGCACGCCGCCCAAAGAGAATCTGACAAACTGCCGGCCCAGCGCCCGCGCGATGGATTTGCCCAACGATGTCTTGCCCACGCCCGGCGGGCCGACGAAACACAAAATCGGGCCCTTCATATCGTGCTTGAGCTTGCGGACTGCCAGGTATTCCAGGATTCTATCCTTGACCTTTTCCAGTCCGTAATGGTCTTCGTCCAGGATTGTCCGGCCCCGGTTAATATTCAAATTGTCTTTCGTAGTTACGCTCCAGGGTATATTTATAAGCCAATCCAAATATGTCCGCGCCACGGTGTACTCTGCCGATGACGGATGAATCCGGCTCAAGCGGCTAAGTTCCTCCTGGGCGACCTTGTCAGCCTCCGGAGGCATCTTGGCTTTCTTGATGTCTTCTTTCAGCTTATTAATTTCCGATTTCTGCGCGTCGTTCTCGCCCAATTCCCTTTGGATAATGCGCATCTGCTCGCGCAGTATCTGCTCTTTCTGGGCTTTGGTTATCTCGTCTTTGATTTCCGAATTGATTTTACTTCCCAGCCTGATGACCTCGGCCTCCCGGCTCAGAAGCCTCATCAGCCTTTCCAGCTTATCTTTAACACTCTCCGCTTCCAAAATTTTCTGCTTTTCCTCCATGGGAAAATTCATATTGGAGGCGATGAAATAACACATGGTCAACGGCGAGGAGATATTAGCCACCGCCATTTTCAGCTCTTCATACGGCAGATAAGGAATCTGGCTGACAATGCTGATAAACGTGTTGGCCACGGACCGGCTAAGCGCGTCGATCTCAGCGGTTGGCTCAACCTTTTCCTTGATGACCTGTACCCGGGCTTTAATATATGGCTTGCGCTGGACGATGCCTTCCAGCTTGACTTTTTCAATCCCCTGCACCGCCAGCTTGGCTGAACCGTCAGGGAACTTCATCATTTTAACAATCTCAACCCGGCAGCCGTATTCATATAAATCATTTGGCTTTATGTCCAATTCAACCGGCGTGCCCGCGTCAGCCTTATTTTTTGCCGCCGTTAATCGCTCTAATTCCCGATCTTCCGCAATCTCTTCATCATCGTCGGGGATATAAGGCTCATCCCTTTTCAGGATATCTCTCGTCTCTTCTTCTTCGGCCAGTCCCGACTTTATGGCTATAAAGGCAAAAGTCTTGTTATTGGCTAAAGAATCATCAATCAGCTGGACCGCTTCGGGCTGGGTAATAATCAGCGGAAGAATCGTGCCGGGATAAGCCACCAGGTTTCTGATGGTCATTATCGGCAGCTCCATGGAATTCCGGTCGTTATCAGCCGGTACTTTATTATCGGCGTCCGGAGAATCTGAAGTCGGCATGGGTTTCTCAATCGCCTGCTTTACCGGCTTTGACTCGGTTATCTCGGCTGATTCTTTCTCGTTCTCTATTTCACTCATAATCTATTCTGCTTGCCCAACTGGTTTGGGCAATGCTAATCCTTGTATATAATATGCTTGATGGTTATAACGCTAAATGTCTTGGGTTCTGCTTCGGCCGCGTGCTTCTTGGACTTAGGCATGACTATCTCCAGAAAACCATCACGGTAGGAAGCTTCGGCTTTATCCGCCTCAAACCCGCAATGTATCTCCAGCACCCGCTCAAACCGGCCGTATTCAATCTCCATCTGCCGGTAAGTCCGCTTGGTCCGGCTGTCCTGCTCATTGCGGCCGCCGCTGATAACCATCCGGGAGCCGTCAATGCGCACGGAAATTTCCTCGGCCTTCATGCCGGCAATTTCACTGCGGATGACAATATCCTTATCCGTCTCGTAAATATCCGTCGGCGGATGCCAGACTTTCTCTGAATGAATGGCTACCAGTTTGCTGGATGAAATGAAAATCTCGCTGAACCCGACCGGATTAATCTTGCAGTACTTATTCGGCGGCTCGCTCAACTTGGTCTTTTCATTTTTAGAGGCAGTGGAATGCTTTGATGACATAAATAGCTCCTTTATAGACGGCCCAAGGATTTCCCGTGTTGCCTATCTCCTATCCCGACTGAGTAGCAATAGCTGGGCTAATTGCAGGATAGACACTACCAGCGCGGCTACATAGGTCAAAGCCGCCGCGTTTAATACTTCTTTTACCAGCGGTCTTTCATTCTCGGTGATGATCCCGCGTTCGGTTAATAATGCCATAGCTCTGCTGCTGGCATTGAATTCCACCGGCAGGGTGATAAGCTGGAAAACGACGATGCCGGTAAAAAGGAAAATCCCGATATTGACCAGCATCGGCAGGCTTAAAAACAATCCGCCCAGGAAAATAAAAAACCACAGATTGCTTCCGATAGCCACCAGCGGATAAATGCCGGCGCGCATTTTCATCGGCATATAACCGGTGGCGTGCTGGATAACGTGCCCGGCTTCGTGCGCGGCAATGCCCACCGCGGCTACCGAGGTGCCGTTATAAACCCCGTCTGAAAGCCGAATCACCTTATTGACCGGGTCAAAATGGTCTGTCATCTTTCCGCCGATTTGCTCCACCGCCACCCCGAATTTACCGCCGTTGGCCGCGTCTGACATATTGGAATAAATGCTTACATCCTGCGACTCCAGAATCGCGCGCGCCGCCTGGGCGCCGGTAATGCCCCGTTCAGACATTACTTTGTTTAGCTTGCCGTAGGCATTGCGCACCTTCATCTGGGCATATAACCCAAAAAGAAATCCCGGAATCAATAGCAAATACGACCAATGAAAAAACATAATCTTGCTCCTAGTTCGAACAATTCATAAATTGTGTCCGTTATGTTCGCAATCCCTTATGCACTAAGGGACGAGAACATTACGGCGGACTATCCCGCTACTTCATATTTAGGTGCTTCAAGCACCCCGTGAATAAAGCGGGGTAATATTTATTCGGTTCCCACCAGCATTATATATTCATAGCTGATAGAAAACCAAACGTCAACTATATTAGTCCGGATTATTCATCCCGAATTGTCGGGATGAATAAGTCCGTTGGCCTCGCAGCCCCGAAGAAATCGGGGCGAGAGAC
>Ga0315273_10004794_pt1 | contig 16641 bp, 14 predicted proteins | sample YL17G02_0_MG_FD_205753 | JGI IMG/M metagenome (GOLD analysis project Ga0315273, IMG submission 205753) | Sediment microbial communities from Yellowstone Lake, YNP, Wyoming, USA - YL17G02_0 | ecosystem: Environmental > Aquatic > Freshwater > Lake > Sediment | place: USA: Wyoming | collected... | reverse complement strand
GACGAACGGGGAGAGCGCAGCCTCGGAGCGGGTCAGGAGCAAGCTCCTGACGAACGAGGAGAGCGCAGCCTCGGAGCGGGTCAGGAGCAAGCTCCTGACGAACGGGGAGAGCGCAGCCTCGGAGCGCTTCAGGAACTGGTGGCGAACTTCGACCCGGTGGAGGATCTGTGTGAGACGCTGGCGCGGGCGCTGGAGGAGGCGCCGCCGGTGAATGTGCGCGATGGGGGGAGCATACGCACGGGGTTTTCGGCAGAACTCGATGACCTGCGCGAGGCGCGGGCTCATGGCAAGGAATGGATCGCGAGCCTGCAGGAGCGCGAGCGGGAACGGACGAGCGCAAAGTCGCTGAAGGTGGGCTTCAACCAGGTGTTCGGGTACTACATCGAGGTGACGCGGCCGAACCTGCACCTGGTCCCATCGGATTACCAGCGGCGGCAGACGATTGCGAACGCGGAGCGGTTCGTGACGCCGGAACTGAAGGAGTACGAAGAGAAGATTCTGGGCGCTGAAGAGCGGATACTCAACATCGAGCAGCGACTGCTGGCGGACTTGCGCACCATTGTGGCGGCTGAGGCGGCGCGGGTGCAGCGCGCGGCGCAGGTGGTGGCGGAGGCCGATGTGCTGGCGTGCTTCGCGGAGGTGGCGGCGCGGAATCGGTATGTGCGGCCTGCGATCGGCGACTCGGACGCGCTGGAGATCCGCGGCGGCCGGCATCCCGTGGTCGAGTTGACGCTGCGGGATGAGCGGTTCGTGCCCAATGACACGCACCTCGACTGCACCGGGAACCAGATACTGATTATCACCGGTCCTAATATGGCGGGGAAGTCCACATACTTGCGCCAGGTGGCGCTGATCGTGCTCATGGCGCAGATGGGGTCGTTCGTGCCGGCGGACGCGGCCACGGTCGGCGTGGTGGATCGCGTGTTCACGCGAGTGGGCGCGTCCGACGATCTCGCCACGGGCCAGAGCACGTTCATGGTGGAGATGACGGAGACGGCAAACATTCTCCATCACGCAACCGGGCGGAGTCTGATCGTGCTCGACGAGATCGGACGAGGGACGAGCACGTTCGATGGGTTGAGCATCGCATGGTCGGTCGCGGAGCACATCCACAATGCAAAGCACCTCGGTGCGAAGACCCTGTTCGCCACCCACTATCACCATCTCAACGAGCTGGCCGAGACGCTGCCGCGGGTGAAGAACTATCGCATAGCCGTGAAGGAAAAGGGCGACCAGGTGATCTTCCTGCGGCAGATCGTGCCGGGCGGAACCGACCGGAGCTACGGCATCCAGGTGGCCCGCCTCGCCGGGCTGCCGCCTGAGGTGCTGGAGCGCGCGAAGCAGATTCTGTGGTCGCTCGAGAAGCGAAATCACGTCGGCGAGACCGACATGCGACCAGCTTTGTCGGCCCCGCACGCGAGGCCGCCGGCCGATCAGCTCGCGCTGTTCGCAGGCGCGCCGGACCCGATCGTGGAAGAATTGAGGCTGATCGACGTCAACTCGCTGACGCCAATCGAGGCGCTCAACACGCTCGCCGAGCTGAAGCGGCGAGCTGAGGATGCCGGACAGACGCGGACGAGGGAGGAGTAACGATGCCGGAAGATCGCAAGACAGTGCACGCAGTAGAGAAGGCGCTTGCCGAGAACGATGCCACTAAGGGATTGGAGCATCTCCACATCAGCGCGGTCTCCGGGGTAGTGTTCCTGGATGGCGAAGTGGACTCTGATGGCACGCGCGAAGCGGTGGTTGCTGCAACGAAGGCCGTCGAGGGGGTGCGCATGGTGCGGAACCGACTGCAGATCAACCCGGACGCGCGGGGCGGAGGGTGGAAGGAGCCGCACAAGCACGAGGTGTAAAGCGGCGGGCTGTGAGAGAGGTCAGGAGGCAAGCTCCTGCCCAACCCATGATCGAGGGCGAACTCGGCACTGAGGTCGCGAGTCGGATGGCGCGCGCGCTCAACCGCCCGAGCCTCGAGCCCGAGATCACGGGGACGTATCGAGCGGGTGATACCCGGCACTGCTTCGCCGATATCACGCTGGCGCGGAAACTGCTAGGTTACACGCCCGAGATCCGGCTGGAAGATGGGATCGAGGAGCTGGCGTCGTGGCTGGAGGGGCAGGGCGCGGCGGAACGGGCGGTGGCCGCGCCGATGGGGGCCGCGCGAGTAGGTTGACCGTCTCCAACGGGCGCACTACAATGAGCGTGCAGAAGGAGGGCGGCGGATGGAGTTCACGGTTATCTTGGAAGAGGACGAAAAGGGCTTCATTGTCGCGAGTTGCCCGTCTCTGCCTGGCTGCCACAGTCAGGGCAAGACAGAGGCGGAGGCGCTCGCCAATGTCCGAGAGGCCATTGTTGGCTGCCTGCTCACGCTGAATGACCGCGCGCGCCGGCAGGCGGCGAAGCGTAAGAAGGGCCGGGTAGTCGAGGTGCTGGTGTAGTGACGAGACTGCCGGCAAGTCTCCGGCGATGAGGGGATCAAAGCTCTCCAGAAGGCTGGATGGGCAGTGCAGCGGCAAGTCGGAAGCCACGTGATGCTCTGCAAAGAGGGGAAAGCCGCAACGCTTTCAGTGCCTCGCCACCACGAACTGGGGCCGGGGATACTTCGTCGCCTTATCAGGGACGCGGGGCTGACTGTCGAGGTATTCATCGGCCTTCTGCGCAAGTGAAGGGAAGTGGAATCCCCGGTATCGGCACTGGCGGCGAATTGGCGGGCTACACGGTTGGCGGCGACCTACAGTAACGCGTCCCCTATCTCCACCACCGTCACGCCCGAATCGCCCTCTCCTTGCTCGGCCAGGTGGAAGGATTTGACGAGGGGGTGCTGCTTGAGGCGTTCGTGAACAGCGGCGCGGACGGCGCCGGTTCCCTTGCCGTGGACGATGCGCACCCGGTCGTGATGCACGACGGCCGCGCGGTCGAGGTATCGCTCCAGCTCGTAGACCGCGGTCTCGACGCGCAGGCCGCGCAGGTGCAGCTCGCGCGGCACTGGGCCTTTCTGGACGCGAAGCTCCGGGGGCGTGCGGCTGACGGTGACGAATGCCTCGGGGGCGCGCACGAGATCGTCGAGACTCACAGTCACTCTCAAGATGCCGACCTGCACCTCGACCTCGCCCTCATCGTCGGGCGGGGCGAGCACGCTGCCGCGCTGGTTGATGCTCTTCACGATCACGGCCTCGCCGACAGCGACAGTTCGCACCGGCTCAGGCTCAGGTTCGGGTTCCGGCGGGACCTCGGGTTCGGCGATTTCCGCGGTGGCTTCGGCGGCCTCTTCTGAGATCTCGGCGAGTTCGGCGCGCGCGGATTGGATCAGCTCAGCCGGTTCGGGCGGGGCATAGCGCGCGGCCTGCTCCGCCTCGCGCTCGACCGCCTCCTTCGCCATCCTGGCTTCCTGAACCGACTGCCGGAGGAGGTTGAACAGCTCTTCGGTTCGCTGCTTCGCGCGTGAGATGATGCGGCGCGCTTCGTCCCGCGCCTGGCGCAACAGCTCCCGGCGCTCCCGCTTGAGATCATCGAGCAGACGCTGGTAGTCGTTGCGCGTTCGCTCCAGCTCCATGCGCGCCTTCGCCGCCTCCCGGCGTTCGTCGGCGAGATCGCGCTGATCGCGCTCGGCGCGCTGAATGACTTCGTGCAAGGCCACCTGTGGCTCGCCCATCATCTCGGCCGCCTGGCGCAGGACAGACGCCGACATGCCGAGGCGGGAGGCGATGGCGAACGCGTTGCTGCTTCCCGGTGTCCCGATCCGCACTTCATACGTCGGCTCGAGCGTGGCCGGATCGAACTCCACGCTCGCGTTCTGGATGTTTGACTCGGTATAGGCGAAGGTCTTCAGCTCGCCGTAGTGCGTGGTCGCCATCACCCGGCAGCCGCGGCGAAGCAGCTCGATCATCACAGACTTGGCGAGCGCGGAGCCTTCGGCCGGGTCGGTGCCCGCGCCGATCTCGTCAAGCAGGACCAGCGTGTCGCCGCCTGCCTGCCGCAGCACGTTCACGATCTGACTCATGTGGGAGGAGAACGTTGATAGGCTCTGCTGAATGCTCTGCTCGTCGCCGATATCGGCGAATATCTGCTTGAAGATGGCGACGCGGCTGCCCGTGCCGGCGGGAATATGAAGGCCGGACTGCGCCATCAGGGTCAGCAGGCCGATGGTCTTCAGGGAGACGGTCTTGCCGCCGGTATTGGGTCCGGTAATGATGAGGCCGGTGAACTCCTCGCCAAGGCGGATGTCGATGGGTACGGCGTCACCGGTCAGCAGCGGGTGGCGCGCCCGGACCATGTCGATCTTGCCCTGCGTGTTCAGGTCCGGCTCGGTCGCGTCCATGCTCCTGGCGAGAGAGGCGCGGGCGAAGATCAGGTCGAGCTCGGCGAGCGTTCGGAGTGAATCGAGAATTGGGTCGGCGCTTTCGCCGACCAGCAGACTGAGTTTGGCGAGGATGCGGCGGACCTCGTGTTCTTCGGCGGCCTTCGTTTCCCGCACCTCGTTGTTCGCCTCGACCACCACGAAGGGCTCCATGAACACTGTGGCCCCGCTGGATGAGGTGTCGTGCACGATGCCGCGGAACTCGCTCTTGAACTCGCTCCGGATGGGGATGCAGTAGCGGCCGTTGCGCAGCGTGACGATGGGGTCCTGGATGACGCGGGCGAGGCGGGAATTGTGGATGATCGCCTCGAGGCGCTTTGCGACGACGCTGTGGAGCCGCTGGAGCTGGGCGCGGATGGCGCGGAGCTGATCGCTGGCGTTGTCCATCACCTCGGCCCGGTTGTCGATGGCCTTCTCGACCGCCTGCTCGATCTCCTGAAACGAGCCGAGCTCGCGCGCCTTCGCCACGACCAGGGGTGCATCTATCTCGCCGCGTTGGAGAAACGCGCGCATGCGGCGGCAGGCGTAGAGGGTGTCGGTGATGTCGAGCAGGTCTCGCGGCGAGAGCACCCCTCCGCGGTTGGCATTCATCACCTGGGCGCGAACATCGCGGACGCCGCCGAGGGGAGCGCGGCCGGAACGCGAGAGAAGGGCGCGCGCCTGACTGGTCTCGGCGACGAGGTGGCGGACGATGGCGGCATCGATCTCAGGCTCCAGGCGCGATGCGAGGTCCTTGCCGAGCGAAGAGGAAGCGTGCTCGGCAAGGCGTTCGCGAACGGCGTCATATTCAAGTACGCGAAGGGTCCTGGTGTCCATGGAGAACCGTCTGCCCCACCCCGCGATTAGTGTACCACAGGGATGGAGGGGCGTGAAAGAGAGGGGGGTTGCTTCGCGAGGTGCGCCGCGCCGCGGGCGGCGCAGCTCCTTAGCTGAGTGGCGGTCTGACGATGAGCAGGCTGAAATCGCTTGTGAGAACGCCGCGCTCCATCAGGTCCCGTTCGGCATCACGCAGGCGGCGGAGCCACGAGGTGGCCTCAGCGTCATCGGGACTGAAGTTCTGCGTGATATCGTGCAGCACCCAGTGGAGAAGCCCGCCGCCATAGTCAATGCGCTCGATGGTCATGAACTCGCGTTCGAGCGCGGGCAGTATCCGGTCCGAACTCACCGCCTCCGATGGATCGATCCCGGCGACATGTTCGGCGCTCGGGGGGACCCACCGGTCGCGCACCTGTCCGTCAGAGCCAACCCGCAGTCTGGCAGGAAGTCTGTGAAGCCATTCGTTGATCAGGTCCACCTGGGACTGCGGCGCCTGGAACCGGGCGGGCCCCACATACTCGTTGATCACGAACAATCCATCTGGTCGCAGCGCGCGTCTGACTTGGCGGAATAACCGAGACAGGTTCTGGATATGGTGAAGGGCCATCCAGCCGATCACGAGATCGTAGGATGCAGCGGGGAGCCGGATGGTCTCAGCGTCGGCCACGCGGTACGTCAGTGCAGATAGACCGGCCAACGCCGCATCCTGTCGGCAGACGTCGATCGCGGCCGGCGAGATATCAACACCTTCGCACGCGCGACAAATGTCCATGCGTACGAGATGGCGCTCGACCGACCCATCGCCGCAGCAGAGACTTAGACAACTCTCGCGTGGCACGGGACGGCACTTTTCGCGCAGGAAGGTGAACCAGTCCAGGCCCCCGAGGCGCGGGAACACGCACTCTCGCAGCACTTGCGGACAGCTCAGCCATTCGCGCGCGTACTCGCCACCTTCCCGGTTGACGGCGGCGTCACCCCACATAGCGGCAACACGGTCCTTGGTCGCAGAGCCGGGCCGCAATAGCCGCGTCACGGCCCGGTAGACCCGAGCAAGGCCTGGCACTCGCTTCGCCGCGGACCGGATCATCCTTCAGCGCTCTCTGATGGCGCCGTGCGTTCCGCGCCACGCACATCCTACGCGCATTGCTGGGCCGATGGCAAACCCCTATCTGCTCTCTTGCAGCGCCTTGGTGACCTGCTCTGCCGCTTTCTTGGTTCCGTCAGGAACCGAGGTCTTGCCGATCCACATCAGGTCGAGCTGCTCCTGGACGAAGTGGCTGACGCGGTCCCAGTCGGGGATGTTCGGCGCCAGGTGGGCGTAGTCGAGCGCTTCGACGAAGACCTTTCGGTTATAGCTGACCTTCTGCGAGAGGTATGGGCCGTTGGCGACGGACTGGCGGGAGGGCTGCTTTTCGAGCTGCGTGCCCATGACCTCCTGCGCCTGCGATCCCAAGAGGAACTTGAAGAGCTCCCACGCCTCCTTGGGGTGCTTCGTCGCGGCGGCGATGGCGTAGTTCTCGGTTCCCAGCAGAGTGGCGTGCTGCTTCTTCTTGGGCATGGGGGCGATATCCCAGCGCAGCGTCTTCGCCTCCTGCATCGCCTGGATATCCCAGGCGCCGGTCTGGAACATGGCGACCTTGCCATTGGTGAACATGGCGATGTTCTGGCGCTTCTCCGCCTGGGTGGTCGGCGGGCAGACGTTCCACTTGTGACGCAGGTCTACCAGGAACTGGAGCGCCTGCTGAGACTCGGGCATGTCGAGCAGGCATCGCTTGCCGCTCTTGTCCAGTATCTCGCCCCCCGCGGCCCAGACCCACGGGTAGATGCGCGCGCCCCAAAAATCGATGACGCATCCCATGCGGCGCTTCTCGGGATCGCCGCTGTTCACGGTCAGCTTCTTGGCGGCGGTGAGGTAGTCGTCCCAGGTCCAGTTGTTGTCCGGGTACTTCAGACCTGCGGCGTCAAACAGGTCCTTGTTGTAGAAGAGCACGTAGACCGATGTGTATCGGGGCAGGGAGAAGAGCTTGCCCTGATACCGGCACGTGGAAACGAGGCTGGGGTAGAAGTCCTGGAGGTCGAACTTAGCATCGTCCTTTATCATCGAATCCAGGTCAAGCAGCGCGCCCTTCGACGCCAGCGGCATGAAGAAGGCGCCGTGGATGGACATCACGTCAGGCGGATTGCCGGCGGCGATCATGGTCTGGAGCTTGTCCATGGCGCGGTCGCCGGGTTCGTTGATGATCTCGACGTCGATACTGGGATTCTGCGCCGTGAATTCCTGGCAGAGCTTCTGGTTCAGGGCCAGCTCGCCGGGGCGAGTCCACGTGAACAGAGTGATCTTCGCCTTGCCCGACGGCGCGACGGGCTGGCCGGGTCGGCCTTTGCCGCCGCAGCCGGCAAGCGGCAGAATCAGCGCGATGAGGGCGATCCAGGTGCGCTTCATTGCTCTCAGTCCTCTTTCGGCCATCCGGGGCCGGGCGGGCAGTTGTCGTCCACGGGGATCAGCGCGTCCTTGCGCGGTCTGAAGCCGCAGCTTCTGAACTCCTCGTCGCAGTAGCCCGCGGCGTAGGGATGGCACTTCACGACCATGTACTTCGCGAGCAAGGGGAACTGCGGCTCGAGCGCGCGCCGGCAGTGCTGAAGCATCTCGCGAATCTCCCACTGGGCGCGGCTGCACATCCTGACGTGACAGACGTGGAGGAGATTGCGAAGGTTGCTGGTCCAGATCAGGTTGGTCTTGCCTGCGTTGGGGATGATGTAGCGGGCGTCTTGCTGGGCCTGCTCGCCCTTGATGCCGCGCTCCTTGTACTCGTCGACGATGCCGCGGTAGTAGCTCACCGTCTGGGCGATGGCCTCTTCGAACCGGCCGCCGTCGCCGGCGAGAGAGCGCGGTTTCACGAAGTATTCGGGGTCGCCCACGTCCACGTAGCGCTGGGACTGTTGGTTATAGGACGCCAGGCGATGGCGAACGAGCTGATGGGAGCATGCGCGGCTTACGCCCTCGATGCCGAAGGTGAAGCAGGGGTGCTCCAACGTCGAGCCGTGACCCTGTCGGATCAGCTCTTCGAAGAGCCGGTTGCGAAGCTCATCGCGCCCGGCTCGGCGATAGGCTTCCTCGGGGCTTCCCTTCTGATAGCAGAGCAGAGCGGCCGCAACGACGATCCGCTCCGGCTCGGGTGTGTGCGAAAGCAGCGTGACCTTCACGCAATCCTCCCTGGGGGTCGTTAGGGCAGAGTTCGATTCAGGGAGGCGCGATACCTACCGGGGGAGGGCGACCTTGCGGTTTCGGGACTGAAGTCCCGAAACACCAGCGCCACCGGAAAGGGGGGCAGGAGACTCGCTCCTGCCCTACCCAGCTGGAAGAAGCCACTGTGTCGTCCATGCCCCTCTTTTCACGGTCGGGCCTGCCACGGCTTAGAGTCGTACGCCGCCCTCTCCTCGGTCCACCGCTTTTCGAGGCGCTTTCGGCGCGTCTCAAACACCTCATCGCGGATACGACAGAACTCATCGAAGGTGGCCGGGGCCTGGGCATTCAGCGGCAACCGAAATCGGTTCAGGAACCCGTTGCACGCGGAGCAGCACAGGACCGTGTTGTACAGGTTGTGGACCCACTTCCCCCACGATGCGTCTTTGGTCGCAACATTCTGCGGGATCACATGATCTACTGACACGAGTAGCCAATGCTCGAAGGTATCCACCAGATCCATGCCGCAATAGGCGCAAGACGTCTGCCCAGTCAGTTGTTGAAGCCTGGCCGCGTAGCCAGTACGGCAGGTGGTCATGCCACGGACAGGGAGTGGGTCAACCTCACCCCACTTCGGGTAGCTTGCGAACGGGTTCATCTGCTTACCTCCCTCTCTGCATCGTTCAGCAGATCGTCGCCGAAGCTTACAGGGCAGGAGACTTGCTCCTGCCCTACTCTTGTCCCAGTGTGCCTGGCGCTACAGCGACGCGAGAATCGCTTTCGTCTGCGCTACCGCCTCTGCCAAGGCGTCGAGGCCGCGGTTCAGTTGGTCCTCCGGGATGGTGAGGGCGGGTTCGATGCGGATGACGTAGGGGTTGTTGAGGGTGTAGGCGGCGATGACGCGGCGTTGGGCGAGGCCGGCGATGACGAGTCCGGCGATGTCGGAGTCGGTGAACTGGACGCCCATGAACAGGCCGCGGCCGCGCACCTCGGAGACGATGTCGGAGTGGTTTTGCTGGAGTTCGCGCAGCCTGAGGAGCGCCTTGTCGCCCAGCGACGCGGCGCGCGCCGGCAGGTCCAGCCGCTTGATCTCACGGATGGCGGCGAGGCCGGCGGCGCAGGCGAGCGGATTGCCGCCGAGAGTCGAGGAGTGGATGAGCGGGTTCGTCTCCAGGGCGGCCCAGATGTCTGATGTGCTGCAGAACGCGCCGAGCGGCATGACGCCGCCGCCAAGTGCTTTCGCGAGAGTGATGATGTCGGGCGCGACGCCGTCGCGCTCGCAGGCGAACATCACCCCCGTGCGGCCGAAACCAGTCTGGACTTCGTCGGCGATGAGAAGCGCCCCGGCGCGGCTGCAGATATCGCGGGCCGCGCTCAGATACCCGGTCGGTGGAATGATCACCCCAGCCTCGCCCTGGATCGGCTCGAGGATGACCGCGGCGGTCTGATCGCTCACCGCCGCGGCGAGCGCGTCCGCATCGCCATAGGGCACGTGCGAGACGTCGGGGAGCAGCGGGGCAAACGGCGCCTTATAGATGTCGCGGCCGGAGACGCTGAGCGCGCCGAGCGTCTTGCCGTGGAAGCCGCCTTCGGTGGCGACGATCCCGGTGCGCCTGGTGTAGAGCCGCGCCAGCTTGAGCGCGCCCTCGACGGCCTCCGCGCCGCTGTGGCAGAAGAAGGACTTGGATATCTCCCCCGGCAGCATCGCCGCGAGTTCGGCTGCAAGATCGGCAACCGGCTGATCGAAGAGCATCCGCGAGGAAAGCGGCATGCGGTCGAGCTGCTCTTTCACCGCGGCGGCGACTGCGGCCGGGCGATGGCCGAGCGCGAGGGTGCCGAACCCGGCGAGCAGGTCGAGGTACTCGTTACCCCGGGTGTCCCAGATGAGCGAACCCTCGGCCCGCCACTCGACCGCCTCGAAACCCATGAACTTGAAGAGCGCGGCCAGCCCCGCGTTCACGTGGAGCTGATAGCGCTCCACCACCTCTTCGACGTTGACGCTTGAGGCGTCGGATTCAGGCATGCCGGTTACAGGCCGGGCACTTTCGGGATGCCGGCTGTCGGCGACGACGGAACGGGAGCGAAGTAGTCGCGGCCGGTTGCCAGGTCAAGCTGGGCGAAGGCGAGGTTGAGTCCGTACGCGGCCTGGTTCAGGCGCGTCCGTGCGCCCTCCAGAGTCGCCTCGGCATCGAGGATCTCCACGCTCGTGCCCACGCCTTCCTGATAGCGCAATCCGGCGATACGATGTGCCTCCTGCGCCTGCTCGACTTCCTTGCGAGCCGCGGTCAACTGGGCCTGCGCGCCCTGCAATGCGAAGTACGCGCTCTTCACGTCGAGCCCCACCTGCAGCCTCAGGCCCTCCACGCTCTGCTCGGCCTGGCGCTGACGCGCCTCTGCGACGCGAATGCCCCCGTAGACGAAGCCGCCGGTGAAGAGGTCCCAGCTCGCGGAGACCGCGACCGAGCCCTGGTTCTGCGAGACGACCAGCGAGCTCCCAGCTGCGCGGCCAAGCTGCTCACCGGGAATGGTAACCTTCGGCTGGAGGTTCCAGTTGATCGATCCGGTGATGGTGGGCTGGCGGGCGGCCCGGGCGATGGCGACCTGCGCCTTCGCCACCGCGACGCCGGCGAGCGCGATCTTGAGATCGGGCCGCTGGGCGAGCGCTTCAGTGATCAGGTCGGCAAGCCCGCTCGGCGCTACCTCCATGGGTAGCGGCGTGCTGAGCTTGGTGCCGCCGGGGACGGTGACGCCCAGCACGGTGGCGAGGCTGGCCCACGCGGTGTCCCGCCCGGACTGTGCGGAGATCCGCTCCTGTTCGACCCGGGCCACTCGGGCCTCGGCGGCAAGCACATCGTACTGCGGGGCAACGCCCGCCTCGTAGCGCAGCCGCGCGACGCGCTGGTGCTCCTGTGCCGAGCTGACCACGTCCTGTGCGACCCTCACCGCTTCTTCCGAGGTGAGGACCGCGTAGTAGGACTGCCTGACGCTGAACGCGACCTGCTGGCGGGCGCGCTGGAATGCTTGCTCAGCTCCCTGCAGGACCTTCCGCGCGGCTTCGACGCCCTTCTGCACACTGCCGCCGGTGTAGATCTTCTGTGTGAGCGAGAAATCTGTCGAGTAGGTGGTGCCTCGCTTCTGGAACGAGAATGGCGGTAAGTCGACCGGAGTGACGCGATTCGCCGACACTTGCACGCGCGGCATGAGGAACGACAGCGCCTGCAAGAGCAGCCCGCGGTCCACCCACACGCCCTGTTCGGCGACAGTCACCTGGGGATTGTACTCGAGGGCGATCGCGACCGCTTGGTCCAGGGAGAGCTCCTGAGGAACTGCGGCCGATCTTTCGGGCGCGACCGGTCCCACGTCCTGGGGCGCCACCGGTCCCACGCCCTGGGGCGCCACCTCGGCGAAGCACGGGAGCGAGAGGGCGAGCATCAAAGCTGTGATGACGAGACTCGGTTTCAGTCGGCGTGCCACTATCATTCTGAATCCTTTGACATTGGTGAACGGTGCGGGAATCCCAAAGGTCCGTCTATTCTGCGGCCCCAGGGGCGTTCCTGCCCGGCGTCGAGGTAGGATAGAAGCGCCCGAGCGAAGAAGCCTGGGCTTCATGCAGCAGCCCCCAGTGATTCGACTGGGCGACGAGGTGCAGATGCGCAAGCCGCACGCCTGCGGCGCCAATCACTGGCGGGTGATCCGCACCGGCGCGGACATCCGCATCCAATGTGGCCAGTGCGGCAGGACCGTGCTGATGCCGCGCGACCAGTTCGAACGCGCGCGGAAGAGGGTGCTGAAGGCGGGGGAGGGCTGATAGGCACGCGCTATCGAGTCGCCGGGAGGACCCGGCTCCCACAAGGCAGGAGGCAAGTCACCAGAGGCGACTGAAGCTCCTGCCCAGGCCTGGTAGCTAGGCCACTAGCCGCTTCTTCGTGTACTCCACCAACCCGCCGGCGGCGATGATTTGCTGCAGGAACTCCGGGAACGGCTCGGCCTGATAGGACTTGCCCTTTGTCACGTTCTCGATGTTGCCGGTCGTCAGGTCCACAGCCAGTTCATCGCCGCTCTTGGCATCGGCGGCCGCGTCCGGGCAGACGAGCACCGGCAGGCCGACGTTGATGGCGTTGCGGAAGAAGATGCGGGCGAAGCTCCGGGCGATGACGCAGCTCACGCCCGCGCCTTTGATCGCCAGGGGCGCGTGCTCGCGAGAGCTGCCGCAGCCGAAGTTCTCCCCGCCGACGATGATGTCTCCAGCCTTCACCGTGCTGACGAATTCGGCGTCGATGTCCTCCATGCAGTGCGCCGCGAGTTCGGCGACGTCGGAGGTATTGAGATATCGCGCCGGGATGATCACGTCGGTGTTGATATGATCGCCGTAGCTGTGGACTTTGCCGCGCAAGATGCTCACTACGTCTCTCCTCTTCAGTGCCCCGCGGTTTCGGGACTGCAGTCCCGAAACACCATCGAACCCGCATAGCGGCGGGCGTGGGAACGCCCGCCCTACAACTCCTCCGGGCCGGCGATGCGGCCGAGGACAGCGGAGGCCGCCGCCACTGCGGGACCGGCGAGGTAGACCTCGCTCCCCGGATGGCCCATGCGGCCCACGAAGTTCCGGTTGGTGGTCGCCACCGCCCGCTCGCCTTTCGCCAGTACGCCCATGTGCCCGCCGAGGCAGGGGCCGCAGGTGGGCGTGCTGAATGCCCCGCCGGCCTCGATGAATATCTCCCCCAGGCCTTCTCTGATCGCTTGCAGATGTACCCGCTGCGTTGCCGGGATAACGATCAGGCGGACCCGCGGGTGCGCCTGGCGGCCCTTGAGGATCTTCGCCGCCATGCGCAGGTCCTCGATCCGCCCATTTGTGCAGGAGCCGATGACGGATTGATCTATGACCACGTCGCGCACGGCGCTGACGGGCTTCGCGTTCTCGGGCAGGTGCGGCGTCGAGACCTGAAGCTCGATCTTCGACGCGTCGATCTCCATAGTCCGCACGTACACCGCGCCGGGGTCGCTCGCCAGCATCCGGTAGGGCCGCTTGGTGACGGACTTCATGTAGCTGTCCGTAATCGCGTCGGGAGCGATGATGCCGTTCTTGCCGCCCGCCTCAATCGCCATGTTGCACATGGTGAGGCGATCGGACATGGGCAGCGACTCGATGGTGTCGCCGCAGAACTCCAGCGACTGGTAGGTCGCTCCCGCCACGCCGGTTTGGCCGATGGTATAGAGGATCAGGTCCTTGCCGCCGACCCAGGGCTTGAGTTTGCCGCGGTACACCACCTTGATCGACTCGGGCACGCGCATCCAACACTCGCCGGTGGCCATGGCGACCGCGAGATCGGTGCTGCCCACGCCGGTGGCGAAGGCGCCGAGGGCCCCGTAGGTGCAGGTGTGCGAGTCCGCGCCGACGATGCACTCCCCGGGCGCGACCAAACCTTCCTCGGGCAGGAGCGCGTGCTCGACGCCGCCGCGCCCGACGTCGAAGAAGTGCTCGACGCCCTGCTCGAGAGAGAACTCGCGCATGAGGCGGCACTGCTCGGCCGACTTGATGTCCTTGTTGGGGGTCGAGTGGTCCGCGACCAGCACGATGCGAGCCGAATCGATGACCTTCGCCGCGCCGATCTTTCGGAACTCGTCTATGGCGATCGGGGCGGTGATGTCGTTTCCCAGCATCAGGTCGAGCCTCGCCATCACGAACTGACCGGGATGGACTTCGTCGTGGCCCGAGTGGGCGGCGAGTATCTTCTCGGTTATGGTCATAGCCATGCGGTCAGGCCTTTCGTTTGCTTGCTTTGCTTCGCTTGCGGGCCGGCCGGGCCTGCCCGGCGCGGAAGACGACCTTGTTCAGCGCCTGAAGATAGGCCTTCGCGGACGCCTCGATGATATCCATGCTCGAGCCACGGCCGGTGTGGACCTGGCCGGCGCGGTCGCTGATGCGGACCATTACTTCGCCCAGCGCGTCGGTGCCGCCGGTCACGGAGTTGACGTTGTAATCCACCAATCGGTGCGGCACCTTGATCAACGAATCGATGGCGCTGTAGACCGCGTCCACGCTGCCCACTCCGCAGGCGACCCCCTGGAAGGTGCCGCCGTTCTGGCGCAGCCGGACGGTGGCCGTGGGGATGGTCGTCCCGCCGCTGACGACGTGCAGGTAATCCAGCGCATAGATTTCCTCGGCGACGCGCATCTCGTCAGCAACCAGAGACTCGAGTTCGTCGTCCGTCACTTCCTTGCGCTGGTCGGCAAGCTGCAGGAATCGCTGGTAGGTCTTCTCCAGTTCATCCGGTGAGAGCTGATAGCCCATCTCGGCCAACCTGTGGCGCACCGCGTGGCGGCCGGAGCGACTGGTGAGCACGATCTGGCTTTGCTCCAGACCGATCTTCTGGGGAGTGATGATCTCGAAGGTGTTGCGTTGCTTGAGCACGCCGTCAACGTGGATCCCGGAGGAGTGCGCGAACGCGTTCATGCCGACGATGGCCTTGTTCGGCTGCACCGGCACGCCGGTGACTTCGCGCACCAGACGGCTGCTGCGGTAGATCTCCTTCAACACGATGCCGGTGGTGAAGCGCCGCCGCAGTTCCGGACGGGTGTCGATGGCGAGGACCACCTCCTCCAGCGCAGCGTTTCCCGCGCGCTCGCCCAGGCCGTTGATGGTGCACTCGACCTGGGTGGCCCCGTTCATGGTCGCGGACAGCGAGTTGGCGGTGGCCAGGCCGAGGTCGTCGTGGCAGTGCACGCTGATGGCAACGGTGCTCAACTTCGGCACGACGTCCCGAAGCCGCTTGATCAGGTCGCCGAACTCCCACGGCAGCGCGTAGCCGACCGTGTCGGCGATGTTGATCGTGGAGGCGCCCGCGTCGATGGTCTTTTCGATGACCTCGCAGAGGTAATCGAACTCGGTGCGCGTGGAGTCCATGGGGGTGAACTCGACGTCGTCCACGAGAGCGCGGGCGCGGGCGACAGAGGAGACGGCCATCTCCATCACCTCGTCCCTGGTCTTCCGCATGATGCCCTCGCGATGGATGGGCGACGTGCCGACGAAGGTGTGAATGCGGACGCGCTTGCTGCCCTTCAGCGCCTCGGCGGTGCGATCGATATCCTCCGGGAGGCACCGCGCCAGCCCGGCGATGATGGGTCCCCTCACTCGTCTGACAACCTCGCGGACTGCCTCGAAATCGCCGGGAGACGAGTAGGGGAACCCCGCCTCGATCACGTCCACCCCAAGGCGCGCGAGCTGCTGGGCCACCTTCAGTTTCTCTTCGCCGGTCATGCTCGCGCCGGGCGTCTGCTCGGCATCGCGCAGCGTGGTGTCGAAGATCACGATCGCGGTCTTGGCCTGTCTCGATTTCCTTGGGGCTGCCATTCCACTGACCTCCTAGGGCTGTGGGCGGACTCCGGTCGGTCCCAGCGGCCCGGCTACTCGTTCAGCCAGGGCATCATTTTGCGCAGTTCCTTGCCGACCTCTTCGATCGGGTGCTGCTCGGCAATATCCCGCAGGCGAGTGAAGACCGGGCGGCCGGCCTGATTCTCGGTGATCCACTCGCGCGCGAATTCGCCGCTTTGGATCTCGCCCAGCATATCCTCCATCGCCTCTCGCGCCTCGGGGCCGATCACGCTGGGGCCTCGAGTCATATCACCATATTCCGCAGTATCGCTGACGCGACGGCGCATGCCGACGATCCCGTGGGCCTGGATCAGGTCCACGATGAGCTTCAGCTCGTGCAGCACTTCGTAGTACGCGCATTCCGGCTGGTAGCCCGCCTCGACCAAAGTCTCAAAACCGGCTTTGACCAGCTCGGAGACGCCGCCGCAGAGCACGGCCTGCTCGCCGAAGAGATCGGTCTCCGTCTCCTCTGCGAAGGTCGTCTCGAGCACGCCCGCTCGCGTCGAGCCGAGGCCCTTGGCGTAGGCGAGAGCGACGTCCTTCACCTTGCCAGTGGCATCCTGGTACACCGCCACCAGCGCCGGCACGCCACGGCCCTTCTCGAACTCGCCTCGCACCAGCGAGCCGGGGCCCTTGGGCGCGATCATGAAGACGTCGATGTCCTTGGACGGGACGATCTGGTTGTAGTGGATGTTGAAGCCGTGCGCGAACATCAGCGCATTGCCCGCCTTCAGGTTGGGCGCGATGAAGTTGCGATACACTGCGGGCTGCGTGTGGTCCTCGGTCAGCAGGACGATCACGTCGCCTTGAGCAGAGGCCTCAGCAGCGGAGGTCACAGTCATCTTGTCGGTTTGCGCGTTCTTCCAGCCGGGTGTGCCCTCAAGCTCCGCCACCACCACTTTGACGCCGCTG
>Ga0315273_10004793_pt1 | contig 16641 bp, 10 predicted proteins | sample YL17G02_0_MG_FD_205753 | JGI IMG/M metagenome (GOLD analysis project Ga0315273, IMG submission 205753) | Sediment microbial communities from Yellowstone Lake, YNP, Wyoming, USA - YL17G02_0 | ecosystem: Environmental > Aquatic > Freshwater > Lake > Sediment | place: USA: Wyoming | collected... | reverse complement strand
GGAATCAGCAGCAACAGCCAGTTCTCGGCACCATGCCGGGCTTCAATGACACGATCATGTCGCATCCGGTTGTCTACACCTGGGCAGCGAACGGGAACTACTCGCTCAATGCCACAACGTTCCTCGAAGCCACCTGGGGTCGCTTCCTCGAGGAACTGGTCGGCTGCGCGCCCGCGACGAACGGCTCAGCGCCGGTCTACTGTCAGAGCTCGATCGCGGCAAACGCCGTCGCGAGCCCGGCGAACTCGGGACTGACGGGCTTCCCGATGCTCTTTCCCGATGCTGGCATCCTTCCGTCCGACTTTCACATGGCCTGGCTGCTCGACAACGTCTCCAGCCCCCTCTACCAGAACGGCCGAATCTCGGTATTGCCCACGTATGCCTGGGGCAGCCGGGTCGCCTCCGCCAATGCACCGCCGAGCGTGTCCATGCCAAGCGGTGGAGGCATGAATCAGGTCAAGAGCGAGAATCTCACCGCCAGTCTGACGAAGGTGTGGGGCCAGCACACCTTCAAGACCGGGTTCTACTACGACCACACGGTGAAGATACAGACGGCGGCCCCAGGCACCACCAGTGCGGGAGCGTATCGAGGCGCGGTCAGCTTCGCCAACGATACCAACAACCCATACGACTCGACGTTCGGCTTCGCGAATGCGGCGCTCGGCGTGTACACCTCATTCCAGCAGACGAGCGCCGTCGCTGAAGGCATTAATGGGTTTCACAACGTCGAAGCGTATGCCCAGGACACCTGGCGTCTGAACAAGTTCACACTGGACTACGGCCTGCGGTTCGTTCACGCGCCGCCCCAGTACGACGAACGCAACCCGACGTCGAACTTCCTGCCTGACCAGTGGAAGGCGTCCGCTGCGCCGACCTTGTATGTGCCCGGCTGTGCCAATGGCGTGTACCCCTGCTCCGGCGACAATCGCCAGGCGCTCAACCCGGTGACCGGCGCGTTTCTGGGCGCTGGGTCGGCGTGGAGGATCGGCTCGGTTGTGCCCGGAATTGGAAATCGCCTGAACGGCATGGTCTTTGGGGGCCAGAATGGTATCCCCAAGGTCGGCGTCGAGTCGCCTGCCATGATGGTCGCGCCCAGGTTCGGCTTTGCGTGGGACGTGACCGGCAAACAGAACTTCGTGCTGCGTGGCGGCACCGGTCTCTTCTTCGCACGCGGGTTCCTCAACGCCACGGCGGCGAACCCGCCGAGAGTACAGGATGCGACGCTGCGATACGGCCAACTGCAGGATCTCAACAGCGCGAGCTTGCCGCTCATTACTCCACAACTCGCGGCCAACCAGTACAACATGCCGTATTCGAAGGATGTGCAGTGGAGCGGGGGCGTCCAGATCATGCTCCCCTTCGCGACGTCCCTCGATGTGGCCTACGTCGGGCATCACAGCTGGGACGAGTTCCCCAATGGTCTCAACTCCGGGGCCGTCGATTACGGCACGGCATATCTGCCTAGGTACCAGGACCCCACGCTTGCCCCGAGCACGATACCGGGGGCGAATGCCGTGACCGTCGCTGCGATGTCTCCGTGGATTGGGTACAGCGGCGTGAGCACGATCCTCGGGGTCGGATGGCGGACCTTTCACTCGATCCAGCTTTCGGTGAACCGCCGGTTCTACAAAGGGCTTCAGTTCGGCTTCAACGATACGATCAGTCTGTACGACTGGGGCAACGTGGCTGCTTCTGCCGCGTTGCCGATACGCTTCCAGCACGGGGCCGACGGCAGCTTGACGGTTCGGGCGGACCAGGCTGAACAGGACAAGTTGCTTGGAAACCAGAACACGTCCACGCACACCATGAGAGGCAGCTTCGTGTGGGACTTGCCTGATTGGCGGAGTACCGGGACGACTGCTCGCATCGTCGGTGCCATCATCAACGACTGGCAGCTTTCTGGCATGTGGACAGGGATTACCTCCACGGACTACACCATCGGCTACACGTATGCCAGTAATGGCACGAACACCAACATTACGGGATCGCCGGACTACCCCGGCCGCATCCGCATCACCGGGGATCCAGGCTTCGGCTGCAGCAATGATCCGCTGCGTCAGTTCAATACGGCCGGCTTTGCCGGCCCGCTGCCCGGCAGCGTTGGGCTCGAGTCCGGCAGGGGATACCTCCGAGGGTGCTTCCAGAGCGCGCTCGATCTGGCGTTCACCAAGGTGATCCCCATCGCCGGGACGAAGAACCTCCAGATCAGGCTGGAGATGTACAACGCCCCGAACCAGGCCGTCATCACCAACCGGAACACCACGATGCAAATCGCCAGCCCGGCGACGTCGGACGTGGCGACGAATCTGCCTTTCGACGCTTCTGGCAACGTCATCGCGTCGCGTGCCAAACCCAACGGAGCTGGCTTCGGCGTGGCGACGGGGTATCAGGCTGCGAGATCCATGCAGTTGGTGATCCGCTTCGCGTTCTGATTCGAGACACGGAGTCCCAGCGCGCGCAACGATGACGCGCGCTGGGCTCCGTTCGAGGACAGACGCAGCCAGCTCGGCGCCCTTCAGACCCCGCGTGCCTCACCAGGCAGGTGTCCGGCGCCCGCTCGCAAGGAAGCCTATCGTATGTGGAGGCATCATGACCGACATTGCGCGGAGAGACTTCATCGCGACCACATTGGCGACGGTCGGCGCGGCTTATATCACCGGCGATTCCGGGCTCCTGCACGGCGGCGCGCCCCCGGCTGTGGAGGCGTGGTACGACCGCACGATGCGGTGGGTGCAGCTCATTCTCGTCGAAAGCGACCCCGGGCAGTTCGACCCCGACTGGTGGCTCAGTCTGTTCCGGCGCACGCACGCCGACGGGCTCTGTCTCACCGCCGGCGGCCTGATGGCGTACTACCCCACCCAGATTCCCTTTCACCATCGGAGCAAGTGGATGAAGGAGGGGGACGACCCGTTCGGGTACCTGGTCGCGGGCTGCCGCAAGCTGGGCATGACGATCGTGGCGCGGACGGATTCGCACTCCTGTCTGGATGACGCCGCCGCCGCACATCCTGAATGGCTGAATGTAGACGAGAACGGCGCGAAGCGCAGGCACTGGGAGATGCCCGAGACCCGATGGGTGACGTGCGCCTTGGGTCCGTACAACTTCGACTTCATGACCCAGGTGCATCGAGAGATCGTCCAGAAGTACGGCATTGACGGCCTCTTCTGCAACAGATGGCAGGCCCAGTCACGCGGGATGTGCTACTGCGAGTCCTGCCAGCGGCTCTTCCGCGCGGCCAGCGGCCAGGACCTGCCACGCGGCACGAATCCCCGCGACCCCGTGGCGGTCCGCTATAACGAGTGGGTCCAGGAGCGGCTCGTCGCGCTGTGGCAGCTCTGGGATAGCGAGATGCGCAAGATCAATCCCCAGGCTCGCTATTTCTCCAATACCGGCCTGGACATCGAGAGGGCGGCGGAGCTTGCGCCGACCTACCTCTGCGAGAGACAGTCACGCGGCAATCAGCCGCCATGGTCATTCGGCCGTCGCGGGAAGGAGATGCGCGCCATCTTTGGCCGTACGCCGATCATCGGGCTGGGAGGCATCACCAGCAGCTCGAGGCAGTCGGTGACCACCGAAGCGGAGGTGAGGATCTGGATGCTCGACGCCATCGCGAACGGGCTTCGGCCATGGGTGCTCAAGACCTCCGGGGTCGTACCGGATGCCCGCTGGGTTCCTGCGATTGAGAAGGTCTACGACTGGCACTGGCGCAACGAGAAGTACATGAAGAACGAGGAGAACCTCGCTCGTGTGGCGATGGTGTATGCGCCAGCGGGTGAAGGAGCGTCCGCCGGCGAAGAGAATCCGGCTGCGGCCGCCGGTCGCGGTGGCGCCGGACGTGGCGCAGTTGCCGTTGGTGGAGGTCGTGCAGGTGCGGCACCGGCGGCTGGTGGTGGTCGCGGCGGAGCTGGTGGGGGCGGGGGTGCGGCCGCGGGGGGGGATGCCGGGTCCGGCATGTATCAGGCCCTGATCGAGTCGCGGATCGCGTTCGAGACCGTGTACACCCGGCGGCTGGATCCGCAACGTCTCGACCGATTCAAGTTGCTGATCCTGCCCAACATCACTGCGCTGTCGGATGCCCAATGCGAACAGCTGCGGCAGTACGTGTCGCGCGGCGGCAGTCTGCTGGCGACGTTCCAAACCTCCCTCTACGACGGCCCCGGACGCCGCGGCAATTTCGGCCTGGCGGACCTGTTCGGCGTCGCGTTCGACGGCCGCGTGGAGAGCAACGGGCCCAACTCGTACATGCGCATCGAGCGCGAAACGAAGCATCCCATTCTTCGCGGCCTGGAAGAGGTCGGCCAGATCGTGAATACCGGGCAACGCGTGGCCGTTCGTGCAGTCGCCGCGTTCGCGCCTCCGCCGCTGACGACCATCCCGTCGTTTCCCACGATTCCGATGGAGGAGATATACCCGCGCGTGCCAAGGACGGATATTCCCGAGGTGTACCTCCGCGACGTGGGCAAGAGCCGGGTCGTGTATTTTCCGGGTGATATCGACGCGACCTTTGCGAGCGGCATGGCGGTCGATCACGCCTCCTTGATCCGCAACGCCGTCGACTGGGCCATGAACGAGGCTCAGCCGGTCAGCGTGAGCGGGCCCGGCATCCTGGAGGTGACGTGTTGGCGGCAGGCCGCTTCCATGACGGTGCACTTGTTGAACATGACGAATCCGATGATGCTGAGAGCGGCGTATCGGGAGGCGATTCCCGTCGGCGAACAACGGGTGAGCATCCGTGTGCCTCAGGGCCGGACTGCTCGAGCCGTGCGTCTGCTGGTCAGCGGCCAGACCCCCCGCGTCGAGCGCGTCGCGACCGGGGTGATCGTGACGGTTCCATCGATCGTCGACCACGAGGTCGTCGCGATCGACTTCTGAATGAGAGCCATCCTGTGAATCCCGCCGATTACAGAGACCTGAACACCTCGCCCCGCATCCTGCTCGGCCCAGGCCCCAGCCTGGTGTCCCCTCGCGTTCTGCGGGCGATGGCGCAGCCGCTCGTCGGCCACCTTGACCCGGAGTTCCTGAAGGTGATGACCGACACGCAGGAGCTCTTGCGCCACGTCTTCCAGACGCAGAACCCGCTCACGATTCCGATCTCGGGCACGGGCAGCGCCGGGATGGAAGCCGCCCTCTGTAACTTCATCGAGCCGGGCGACCGTGTGCTCATCGGCGTCAACGGCTACTTCGGTGAGCGGCTGGCCGAGATGGCCGGCCGGTACGGCGCGCAGGTGGATCGGCTCGATCGGCCGTGGGGCGAGGTCTTTGTCCCGGACGAGATCGAAGACGCACTGCGGGGCAAGGGCTACAAGCTGGCCGCCGTCGTCCATGCCGAGACCTCGACAGGCTCGCTCCAGCCCCAGGTGGCCGAGATAGCCGCGGCAGCCCATCGCCACGGCGCGCTGCTGGTGCTCGACACAGTCACCTCGCTCGGCGGTGTGCCGCTCAAGATCGACGAGTGGGATGTGGACATCGCCTACAGCGGCAGCCAGAAGTGCCTCTCGTGCCCGCCCGGCCTGGCCCCGATCACCATCGGCGCCCGCGCTCGCGACGTGCTCCGCTCGCGCAAGACCAAGGTCGCCAACTGGTATCTGGACATGACGCTGGTGGAGAAGTACTGGGGCGCCGAACGCACCTATCACCATACGGCACCCATCAGCATGAACTATGCGCTGCGCGAAGCGCTCCGCATCGTGGCCGAAGAAGGCCTGGAGGCCCGCTTTGCCCGCCATCGCGCCAATGCGGAGCTGCTGTGGGCCGGGCTCGAGGAGTTGGATCTGCCGCCGTTCGTGCCGCCGGCACATCGAAACGTGACCCTCACCACCTGCCAGGTGGCCCCCGGCATGGACGAGCCGGCTTTCCGCCGCCGGCTGCTCGACGAGTACAACATCGAGATTTCCGGCGGGTTCGGCCCGCTCAAGGGCAAGGTCTTGCGCATCGGCCTGATGGGATTCTCCAGCCGCAGGGAGAACGTGGCGCTGCTGTTGACCGCGATGCGGCAGTTGAGGCCGCGCTGACCAACATTGCGCTGCTGACCAAGAGCTCGAATGTCGCACTCGAATATGATGCCGCCAATATGAAGATCACCAATCTGGAAGCAGTGAACAAGCTGTTCCATTCCGAGTACCGTCAGGGGTGGTCGCTGTAGCCGCTGACAAGACCGACGTGCCGACGGCCGGTGCCATGCTATTCCAGCACGGCGACTTCGTGGTCGGTGATGGAGTTGACCTCGAATTGGGCCCACCCGTTCCGGCGTACCGGCGTGGCCGTCCCTCCCGATACGGTCAGAAGCAGCCTCTGGCCCCGGATCCCTTCCGGAAGCTTCACCCGCACGGTCAGCGGACCCACCGGAACGAGCTCGTGGATCGGTCCCCGCCACGTCCCAGCGCTGGTCAGATTCACCAGATGCAGAACGAGCCGACCTTGCTGGCGGTAGAGATTACAGTCAATCAGCCCGGGTCCCTGAACCTCAAGCGGGATGCTGTCTCGGGCCGCCCAACGCACCAGGTTCGCCAGCAGATCGCCATGATCCGGAATGTTGCCGTGCTTGAAGCGCCGGTCGATGTCGGCCGGCAGGTACGCGATGCGGGCGCCGTTCTGCTCCCCGATCACCAAGCCCGGAATCTCGGTTCGGGGCACCCGCATCCAGGAATCTTCCGGCGGGAGAGTTGGGAATTCGGGCACCAGCGTCAGGAGGACGGTGGCCCCTGGCGCCGGCTTCACTTCCAGAAGCACTCCCCCGAAAGTGATGATGTTGGTTTCTTCGAAGCCTCGCAGCACCGCGTGACGGGGCGCAGAGCGGGCGGGCTCCTCCCCGGAGCGCGGACCGTCGACGTCCTGTCCCACGTCCGGAGTCAGCCGCAGGTAACTGTGCTGCACACTGGCCGGGTTCTCCGGGCCGTGCCGCTTGCCCGTGTAGCTGGCTGCAAACAGGTCCGCCAGGGCAAAGTCAGGCCTCCGGTCACCGTATTCGTCGTAAAGGCTGGTTTCGCCTGTGGCGATGAGCGACCCTCCCTTGCCGACGAAACGCCGCACGGCCTCCACTTGTGAATCAGAGATGGCCGCCAGGTTGGGAAGAACCAGGAGAGAAAACCGGTCCGCTTCGCGGTCAATGTGATCGGCGTGGACCCCAACGTACGGGATGCGGGCCCGGAGGAGCGCCTCGGTCATGCCGCTGTAGGGAGCCCAGGCCAGTTCGTCGGCGTTGTCCCGGCCGTACCACTCGAGATTGCGCTGGGAATAGACCACGCCGACCGTGGCAACCGGTTGACGGTTGACGAGGTAATCCTGATTGGCGGCATGCCAGCGATAGAACGGTTCGACGGCCCGGAACTGCCGCCGGTCCTCCTGGTGGCCGCCCACGTGGTGCCACCAGGGTTGGATGCTTCCGGCGACGCCTTCCACCCTCCACATCTGGACTTCCGGAATCGGTTTTGCGGCCTTTCGAGGCCCGTACGTCGCCTGGCTTTCGGGCGCGAGCTTGTCCCAGCCGCCCAGTTCGTGAATCCGTTTTCCCGATTCGGCGTTGAACTGGAACCCTCTTTCGTCGTTCCGGCTCTGCTGGTCCAGCATGATGATGTCAGCCCGCTGCAGGATCTCCTTTACGTCAACGAAGCCGTTGACCTCACCCAAGAAGTTCCCGCTGAGCATTCCGCTCCAGATGCAGTCGGGGCCGCCCGCTGCTTTGGTCGTGCGGTTGTAGAGATCCCAGATTTCCAGACGGCGCTTGTAGCTCCATTCGATCCACTGCCGGTAGGCCGGGTCGTCCCAGTTCTTCCTGGCGGGCAGATCTCTTCCGCCGGACTGACGAAACCTGCTCTTGCAGTTGCCGCAGTAGCACATGCTCCCCCGACCTTGGCCCTCCCAGTGGTTGTCGGTGAATCCGTCGGGTTTTTCCCATGCGATGATTTCGCGCAGGATCTCGGGGATGTACTCGTCGTAGTAGGGGCCGTTGATGCACGTAATGTAGCGATTGCCGGAGCGGTGGGGCCCGCCTTCGGCATTCACCGCAAACCAGTCCGGATGCGCTCTGTAGAACGGCTCGAAGGCGCTGCCGCAGTCCATCCGGGCAAAGACGGCAAGACCGTCGGCATGAGCCGCTCTGGTCAGATCACCGTAGAGATCCCGACCCTGCAGAAACTCGGCCTGCCGGTGAAGAGGGTGTTTGCTCGGATAGAACGCATAGATCCCCCCGCCATTGATGATCACACCCTGTGTGCGGGTGCGCTTCCAGTAGCCCCGCCACCACGGGATGTCGTAATGGAGCGGATCGAGTTCGTTCATGTTGGTCTGGCCCCACCGGTAGGTGCGCCGGTACCAGGGGAGGACTGTGTTTTGCGCCACGGAGTCCGGCAACACGGGAGTACTCGCCTCGCTGCTGCGAAGACCGCCCAGACTCACGGCCAGGGGGCTCACCGCGGCCATCCTGAGAAAATCCCGGCGTGACTCACGGTGACGCTTGGAGGCCGGGCCTTTCTTCTCTGTGTCCATGATCGACTCCTTGTCGCTCGTCGTGCTCCGGTGGCAGGGCCGAGATTGGGCGTGTCGCTGGCGGGGGCGCACACGACTGACCCTACGCCTGAGGCATGGGCGTCGACAGGCCGGGTCGCGCCTCGTCGCTAGCGAGGGAGGCCGGCGACCTCCGTCCGTATCTTGTACAAGGTCTTGCCGGCCGTCACGAACAGCGTCTTCATGTCTGGCCCGCCAAACGCGTTGTTCGTGATGAGGTCCTCCGCTATTGGAATGAACTTGAGCAGCGTACCTTCAGGCGAAATGACGTAGACGCCGGCTTTCGTATCGAGTGTCTCGGAAGTGCCGCGAAGCTGGTTGATGCCGGCCGACGCGTACAGATTCCCCTGTGTGTCGATGCTCATGCCGTCCGCGCTCCGACCAGGAGCGAAGTCGTAGTGAACCCGCATGTTGCGGACGGTCCCATCGGGCTGCAGGTCGTAGCGCCGAATCAGCCGCGCGCCGCCCTGCACCGGATTGGATTCGACAAGGTACAGCCTCTGGTCATCCGCGGAGATCTGAATACCGTTGGGGCGCTGCACGTCCGGTGCCGCGAGGATGCGCACCACCTTGCCTGGCGCATCAATGCGGTAGACGGCAGCGCCACTCATGTCGGTGAAGTACAGCCTGCCCCTGCCGTCGATCGTGACATCGTTCGGGCCACTCAACGGCTTGCCGTCGTAGCTGTCGGCGAGCACCTCGATCCGGCCGGTCTTCAGGTCGGTTCGTGTGACCTGCGGCTTGCCCACGATCTTCACCCCGGGCCGCACGAACTCCGCGCCCTCGCACGCGATCAGCCGCCCTTGCGGATCGATCAACAAACCGTTGGCCGCGTTGCTGTGCTCGCGATAGATCGACAGCAACCCGTCTCTGCCCAGCTTCATGATCCGCCGGGTGATGATGTCGGTGAAGTAGACGTTGCCGTCAGGGTCGACGGTGGGACCTTCCGTGAACGCCACCGTCGCGACGATCTCGGGCTTCTGGCCTGCAGCGGGCCACGGCATCGCCACACAGATGACGAACATCGCCCGCGCAAGAACTCGGATAGGACGGTACATGCAGCTCACGACGGGTCCTCTCTTCCCGCGCTCGATCGACTCAGGTAGTCTGGCCAACGGTCCGGAGAGCCGCGCGCGGTGGCTCTCCGGGTCGTGCCTGCATTCGCCACGAGACCTGCCGGATCGCTCAGGTCAGGACGATCGCCTCGTACCCGTTCAACACGGGAAGAGTCAGGACGGATCGACCCTCGCGTTTCACGATCGTGAGATCTGCGCCCGCGACTCTCGCCTTCGCGGTGGAGAAAGAGCCCATCAGGTCGATCTCGATGGAGTAAAACGGTATCGGCTCGAAGTAGCCGTTTGACGATTGGCCAGAGCCATTGATGAGGTGCAGGATGGCGCGCCGTTTGTCCGGCTGACTCATCAGCACCATCTCAATGCTCGGATGCGCGCTGCTCCTGAGCTGACGCTTGTTCGGAAGAAGCGCGTCCACGATGTCGGTGAACAGGTTGGCGTGGATGGGCAGGGATCCTCGCGCGTAGAAACCACCGAGGTCCCACGGCACGAAGGCGATCCGCCCCTTGCCGACGTCACGGGTGAGCAGGGCCGGGATTGGCGTCTGCTTCAGATCCCGAAACGCGAACTCGGCGGGCTGTTCGACCATGGGCGCGACGAATGTCAGGGGTGCGCCCTGTTCGTCCGGGTAGACGAAGAACGTTGCCATCTGTGATGCGGCCGGTCCGGTGCCGCCTGCGAGCGAGTATGCGCCACTGCAACTCAGATAGCGGATACCCCCCAGGGACGGGAAGGCTTTGGGATCGCGAATCTCAACATAGCCGGTTCTGTTGTCAGACACCTCGCGCACCAGCGATGGCATGCCGAAGGGCGGCGCCTGTGTGATGAACAACGCACGCCCTCCGTTCTCGACATACTCCTTCACCCCACCCGTCAACGCCCCTTCCGTCACGATCACGAGATCATAGTTCTGCGACGCGTTCTGCATGGATCGGGGGTTTTCAGACACCGCGACGGGAATGTGCGCTTCCTTCAGCATCCGATAGATCCCCCTGTTGGTCTGGTCGGGCAGAGGGTTGCGGCGACGGGGTGCCGTTTCCGGTTCGGAGAGCAGAAGCACGCGGGCAGAATTCACCTGAAGGCTGTAGAGATCAGCATTGGCCGCGTGCCAGCCATAGACCTTGGCCAGGGCATCGAGTTCACGCCGGTCATACTGGGTCAGCGGTGTGCCGGTGAAGGCATAGGCAAGCGGCGATCCGTGCGCACCGGCCTGATACAGATGCACCTTCATCTCTTCCTGCGGCAGGATCACGAGTCGTGACGTATTGGCGGAGTATCCGACGGAGATGTTGATGCCAACTCGCTCGGGATAGGACGTGCGCTGCCGGTCGACGGACTCGCTCGACGAATACGCCCACACCTGGCGTGATCCCGCTGTACGTGCTTCGGAATGGTGGCCGTCTGAATGGTCGTTGTCGGCATTGATGTACAGCGTGGCAGGCCACTTCTCGCGAAGGGTATTGGCAATCGCGCTGGACGCATTGTCTGACGATTCCTGCAGGAACGCCCGGTACTTCGTTTCTGGGCTGGCAGGAAGAGGCGTGCCGTACTTCTTGAGGTAGCCGGCCTCGCAGCTCTTGCAGCGGCAGATACTGCTATCGACGCCGGCGGCAGCCGCCGCGCCTGCTCCTCTCCCCGCGCCCGGCCCTCCCCCCGCGCCTGGCCCTCCCCCACTGCTGTTCACGAACATGTTGATGAAGATGAGCTCTGGTGTGTAACGGTCCATCACTTCCGAAATAATCTTGATGCCCTGGGTCTGATAGAAACCCGAGTTCAAGCAAGGAGCAAAGCACCCAGTCGCGTCGGTTGCCGGGCTGCCGTCAGCACGGCGAAAAAACCACTCGGGATGAGCGTCCAGAGCGGCTTTCGACTGTCTGCTGAAATCGAAGCGGGCGCCCATTCGAATGTGATTCTGTCTTGCCGCCGCAGCCACAAGTCCCCAGAAGTCTCTCCCCTCGAGTGAGGGGCTGTGCTCGTGGTAGGGGACTGTAGACGGATAGAACGCGATGCTGCCGCCCGCGTTGAGCACCATGCAGTTGATGTTGGCCTTCACGACACTGTCTATGACAGCCTGTGGATCCGCCGTCACATCCAAGTCGCGGAGGATACACCATGCTATCCGCGTAGGATCCGTATTGATCCATGGGGACTTCACCCCGGCCGCAGGTTGAGCAGCAGTCTCCGCGAACCCTGGAGGAACAGTCCTCATGGCGGATGAAGTGAGCGGCAGGATGGCCGACCCAAGCACAGCGCCCGTCGTCGATTGGAGAAACTGCCTGCGATCCATGTCACCCTCCAGGAGCATCTGAACCGATGCTTTCGACTGGGCCGCCGGTGATTGGTCGCATTTTACACGAACGACCCCGCGCTCGGGTCGAAATCCTCTTGCCGCCGGGGCCGGTAAATGCCCTGATCAGCCGGAGGTTGCCCAGGTTGCGGGCGAGCACGCGCAGCACTTGGACCGTTTGGCCTTGTACTGCCCAGGGAACAGCTGGTTGGGCAGGTTGATATCGAAGATCGAACTGTCTAGAATCTCAGGCGCCGGACCAGGTGCCGGCGGCGATCGATGTCATGATCGAATGAAGGAGAGTTGCCATGCCGAGGTTCGCCGCCAACCTGACGATGCTGTTCAACGACGTGCCGTTCCTCGGCCGCTTCGAGCGCGCCGCCAAGGCCGGGTTTACGGCCGTGGAGTTCCTTCTTCCCTACGCCTTCCCGGCCGCTGAAATAGCGTCGCGATTGCAGGCGAATGACCTGACGCTCGTGTTGCACAACCTGCCCGCCGGCGACTGGGACGCTGGCGAGCGTGGCATCGCGTGCCTGGCCGATCGCACCGACGAGTTCCGTGAAGGTGTGGCGCGCGGCGTCACGTATGCCGCGGCGCTGGGCGTCGGACAGCTCAACTGCCTGGCTGGCAAGGTGCCGGTGGGCGCCAGCGAGGCCACGCTGCGCCAGACCTTCGTCGCCAACGTCAAGTACGCTGCCGCCGAGCTGAAGAAGGCCGGCCTGAAGCTGCTGATCGAACCGATCAACACGTACGACATCCCCGGCTTCTACCTGAACCGCACGGCCCAGGCGATCTCGATCCTCGACGAGGTCGGTGCCGACAACGCCTTCGTACAGTACGACATCTATCACGCGCAGCGCATGGAAGGCGAGCTCGCGGCCACGATGCAGAAACATCTGGCGCGCATCGCGCATATCCAGCTCGCCGACAACCCGGGCCGCCACGAGCCGGGCTGCGGCGAGATCAACTACGAATTCCTGTTTGCGCACCTGGACCGCATCGGCTACACAGGCTGGATCGGTTGCGAGTACACGCCCGCCGCCCTGACCGAGGCCGGCCTCGGCTGGCGCCAGCGCCTGGTCCATTAGGTCGTCGCCCCTCCTGGAGAACACATGACCACGACCCCTCTCAAACTCGGCTTCATCGGCCTGGGCATCATGGGCACGCCGATGGCGGGCCATCTGATCAAGGCCGGCCACCAGCTCTACGTCAACACCATCGGGCCGCTGCCGGCCGAAATCGCCGCCACGTCGGCCAAGGTCTGCGCTCACGGCAAGGAAGTCGCCGAAGCCGCTGACATCATCATCATCATGGTGCCCGACACTCCGGATGTCGCTACTGTGCTGTTCAACCCAAGCGGCGTCGCCGTGGGCCTCAGGGCGGGCAAGACTGTCGTCGACATGAGTTCGATCTCACCGGTCGAGACGAAGGAATTCGCCAAGCGGATTAACGCGCTCGGCTGCGACTACCTCGACGCCCCGGTCTCGGGCGGTGAGGTCGGCGCCAGGGCCGCGTCGCTGACCGTCATGGTCGGCGGCCCAGAAGCGGCGTTCGCGCGCGTGAAGCCGCTATTCGACCTGATGGGCAAGAACATCACGCTGGTGGGCGGCAACGGCGACGGCCAGACCTGCAAGGTCGCCAACCAGATCATCGTTGCGCTCAATATCGCCGCGGTCGGCGAGGCGCTGGTCTTCGCCAGCAAGGCCGGCGCCGACCCGGCCAAGGTCCGGCAGGCGTTGATGGGTGGCTTCGCCGCGAGCCGCATCCTCGAAGTGCATGGCGAGCGCATGATCAAGCGCACGTTCAACCCGGGCTTTCGCATCAAGCTGCACCAGAAGGACCTGAACCTGGCGCTGCAGGGTGCACGCGCGCTCGGCGTTGCGCTGCCCAACACCGCCACTGTCGCGCAGCTGATGCAGGCCTGCGCGGCCCACGGCATGGACGAACTCGACCACTCGGCACTAGTGCGGGTTCTCGAGATCATGGCCAAGCACGAGGTGGCGGCGGGCTAGCTAGCGGGCGATCTTCTCGGTCTCCAGCTCGACGCGGTGCGGGACCTGCTCGCCCTTGAGGATGCGCGCGGCCAGATCGACCGCCTCGCGTCCGCCCGTCGGGTAGACGAATGTCGCGTCGAGTCTTCCGTCCGCAACCGCCTGCCGCCCGCCGTCGAGCCCCGGCAGCGCGTCGATCCCGATGAACTTCATCTCGCGCTCCCGCCCTTTGGCCTTCGCCGCCAGGTACGCGCCGATGACCATCGGATCGTTGTGCGCATAGACCAGGTCGACCCGCGGGTGCGCGGCGAGGGCCATCTCCATCTGCGCCATCGCCTCTTCGCGCAGCCAGTTGGCGACGGGCGAGTGGATGATCTGCAGCCCAGGATGGGCGGCGACCGCCAGGCCGCAGGCCGCCGAGAAGGCCATCATGGCGCTCCCCGTTGATGACGACACCCGCGAAGAGGCCGCCGGCCTTCGCGCCGGCGGACGTCCTGTCGTGGAGCGCGTTCTTCCGGTGGAGGATCGCCTTCTTCAGCGCGCTCGACAGCGCACAAGGGGAGTGCCATACTCCCCACCAGCCACGGGCATGAAAGCGAGCTTCCTCTCCGCGCTCATCCTGTTCACGTCGGCCTGCTCCGCCTCGCCGGACGGTGGCGCCACGAAGACACGTCAGCAGGCCGCGCCCCGTGTCTCATCCCCTCCGCCTGCATCCGGCGCGACACCCGCCGCCCCAGGCACTCGCGTTCCCGACCCGGTCCTCCGCGCCTGCGACCTGGTCGCGCAGATTGCGGCGCGCTCGAAAGGCGTCACGATCACGCGCAGCATCGGCCCGTTGGATAACGAACGCGAACGCCGCACGCGCTCTGGGTGCTCGGTCTCGCTCGTGGTCTCGACAGCAGCGCTCGGCGCCAGCCCGAACCCAATCGAACGGCTGCGCGGGCAATTCGCCGCGCGCGGCTGGCAGGAAGTTATCGTCCCTGATCAACGATACAAGGCCGGCGTCGCCCGCGAGCGATGCTAGACCCAGTACAAGCGTGATCGACCGTCTCAGCCACCGGACTTGCGTGCAACGAGGCTACGTCTGCGTTCACTGGGCGTTGCCACCTGGTGCGTCGCGCATAGTCCTTTCTTAGCAGGTTGTCGGAGGGCTCCGCCGTCTTGCTTTCGCGCCACGGCGCCTCCCACGCTACGAGGCCTGAGTCTCTTGGCCTCGGTTGGTCTTCCACCGACTGGATGATGTGTCCTTGTCTGGGCACGCCGATCTGCCAGCGCACGCGATAGAGTTCGGCGATGGTGCGCGCGCGCCAGACGGTGTTGTTCGTGACGAATGTCATCTCGCGCTCGACGCCATTCACCTCCACGATCGCCGTGACGAGGCGCAGGAGGCCGGGACAGGCCGTGGCGGTCCTCATGCCGGCGGGGCGGACCCGTTCGTCCCGGAGGATCGTGCCCTTGCAGGACAGCTTCTTGACGGTAGCGAACACCATTTTGGACTAGCGTCGTCGAGTCCATCGCGAAGATCTCGCGCGTGAGCCGGAAGATGAACCCCGCGTGCTTGCCGTATGGGGAGAACCCGGGACACACCGTCTGCAGATGGGCGAGCCTCTGCCAGTACAGCGGTATGGGCCGGAATCAGGTCGCACACCCGCCGAAACACGGTGTGCTGACTTCTCGCTGGCCGGGACGGTCCGCCCTTGCGGGCGCGACGCGCGTGATGGCGCCTCAGTTGTGGGTTCTTCATAGGCCTGTAGGCTGCAGGCAAACGGCCTCCCGGTCAGCGCTCTTCCGGCAGCCCGTGCGACAGCCTAGGGGATGCTAGTGAACTTCGATATAGTTGGGGACGCTGCCGTGACCGACTTGCACGGCGTGCTCGACGAGGAGGACTCCGACCCATGCGTGCATCCCGGTTTGCGCTCGCCGTGTCTCTTGGTCTTAGCCTGGTGTCGTCCGACCCGGCGTCCATGGTGGCGGCCGGCAGCCCGCAGATGCTGCAGACACCAGAACAGTTCCTGGGCTTTCGGGTGGGCGCCGACACCAAGCTGGCGCGTTGGGACAAGATTGTCGCATACCTGAAACTGGTGGAAAGCGCATCGGATCGCGTCCGCGTGCGAGAGTTGGGGAAGTCGACGGAAGGGAACCCGTTCATCGCGGTCGAGATCGCGTCGGCGGACACGCTGAAGAAGATCGACTACTACCGTGCGCTCCAGCGGCGGCTCTATTTCCAGGATGGCATCCCGACGGCGGCCGAGCGCGACGAGATCTTCCAGTCGGGCAAGTCCGTCGTCCTGGTGACCTGCAACATCCACTCGACCGAGATCGGCTCCTCCCAGATGGTGCTCGAACTGGTCCACCGGCTGGCGACCGACGCGTCGCCGCGGGTGAAGCATGTCTTGGACAACGTGATCTTCATCCTCGTGCCGAGCCTGAACCCCGACGGTCAGATCATGGTGGTGGACTGGTACAACAAGAACCTCGGTACCGAGTTCGAATCGTCGTCCATGCCGTGGCTGTACCAGAAGTACGTCGGCCACGACAACAACCGTGACATGTACATGTTCACGCAGGTCGAAAGCCAGCTGACCGCGACGTTGCTCTGGCGCGACTGGTTCCCGACAGTGTGGCTCGACGAGCACCAGCAGGGCGCAAACGGCGCGCGCATCTTCGTCATGCCCGCCACCGATCCCATCAACCCCAACGTGCACCCGCTGATCTACAGGTGGAACGGACTGTTCGGCCAGACGCAGGGCGCGGCCCTCGAGGCGGCGGGCAAGGACGGCATCATCTA
>Ga0315273_10004792_pt1 | contig 16643 bp, 11 predicted proteins | sample YL17G02_0_MG_FD_205753 | JGI IMG/M metagenome (GOLD analysis project Ga0315273, IMG submission 205753) | Sediment microbial communities from Yellowstone Lake, YNP, Wyoming, USA - YL17G02_0 | ecosystem: Environmental > Aquatic > Freshwater > Lake > Sediment | place: USA: Wyoming | collected... | reverse complement strand
TTCTCCAACTGTTTTGAAGTTAGAGGGTATGAATCTAACTTCAAATGAGGGTCCAAAATTAGCTTCCTCTGTAAGATTATCCGAAATCATAAAAACAGCCGCAGATGACGGCAAAATGTCTAAGTATCACGGAAAAATAGAAAGACGGGATGATGGTGCCGTTGATCTTATTTCCGAAATGAAAAAACACCCAAATGCCTTATGGATCAAAGTAAAAGCAATTGAAGCAGATAGAAAAAACGACAACGGAGATTATTTCTCTAGAGAAGAACTACTTAAGAGCTACAGATCATTCGAAGGCGTTCCTGTTTTTACCAACCACGAAAACAACAAGATTGAGAAAGCCAAAGGCAAGGTTATCCTAGCTGAATGGAACGAAGAAGAAAATGCTGTTTATTGCACTATGTTTGTTGATAGGGATGCTTATCCAGACATTTGTAGGCTGATTGAAACAGGTATTGCTACTGATGTATCCATGGGTACTCAGGTTGATTATTCGGTTTGTTCAGTTTGCAAAACAAGAGCCAAAACAGAAGCTGAATATTGTAATCACTTAAAGACCATGAAGGGTAGATCCTTTGAAGGTAAAGATGTTTACGAAGAGAATTACGGATTAAAATTCATAGAAATTAGCATTGTCACGGATGGCGCTTGCAAGGATTGCACTATCAGGGAAATTATCGATCCTCAGGAAATTCTTCATCAAGCCCAACACGAACCAATGCTTGCCGCCGCTTCAATCCATGCTGTTATGACTAAAATTGGCAATGAAGTTAGCAGGGGAATTTGTTCTTTTGACTCCGGTTTAAACAAATACGGTGGTCAGGCTGAAATCCAGAAGCTTAATGAGGCTATGAACAACATTGAAGAAGTTGTTCGAACCATGCTGGACCAGAGACAATATATAGATTTGGAATTCGTTAGCAATGTGGTGGAAGTCATGAAGGATTTACAACATGTGACTGACGAATTAGTAGATCAGGGATATGGAAGTGTAGGGAATCAACCGGCTGCGGCAGGCGGACAAATGCAAATTCCTCCATTCCCTGAACAGCAGGGGGCAGGAGCCTCAATGGCACCCACCCCAGTAGAGTCTGGGGCAACAGGAGTCGGAACTGTGACAGAACCAGTCCAAGCTTCACAAAGTGAAGACAGGAAAACATTTGCTGTTAAGAAAATAAAGGATTTACGTGAATCTCTTGAGAAGATTTACGAAGAGGCTATATCCAATCAGGGAGGCACTCGAAAAGTGGCTACAAACGAAAAATACAAAGAAACCATTAAGAAATTGGCTTCCGTATGGGAAAACCCCTCGGTGAAAGAATTCAAGACTGAGATTTCCGAAGGCAATTGGAGAATTGTCATCGGAGGCAAGGAAGTCTACGGTCTGCTAAATGGACAGAAAGTGGCTTCTCTCAATATTTCTGAACTTGATAACGATATCAGAGATATGCTCGAAGAGAACCCCAGAATTGTGGGAGAAAATATGCTAAATGCTCTTAAGACTAAAGTAGCCGAAAAGGCTCCGACCAACACGGCTAACCAGTTGGAAAGCACTCAGGAAAGACAGTTGGCTATGGAAAAGCCACCTCTTCATCCTAGAGTAGAGGAAATTAGAGAATCAACTACTGAGAAACAACTAGATGAAAAACACACAGGTTATGACACACATACCCGTAAAGACGATCCTAAACATACGGTAACTGAAAACCAACTTAATGATGTACCTTCAAAGAATTTCGACCGCCAAGGAGTAGATAAAAAGAACGAAGAAATTACCGAACTCCAACTACGAGACGAAGGTATCAAATCGAATACGAATCCGGCTGGCGATAAAGAAAGAGCCGCTGGTGTTAGCGATCAACAACAGGTTACCACAGAAGGACAGTTGCGTCAGTGGGAATCCGCTGAAAAAACTCATTCTCCGAAACATGACCTAACAGAAGAACAGTTGGGCGAACAGGGCGAACCTTGGGGACGCAGGATTTCCTCGAAGGAAGACGCCCGTAAGGCTCTTATTGCCGCGAAGTGCGCCATGGCTAAGACTTGTCTTGCTACGGGTGTAACTCCTGATGAAGTTATTGCTATTGGGATGGGGCTTTATGAAACTCCTAAGGTTACCGTAGATTCAATGGCAAAAATTGAAACACTCGCTTCTAATAAAGAAGAGAGAACTTCTATTCTTAAGAGAGCCGCTTTCCATGGAAAGAATCTGAATGCTCCGAAACAAGAGATCGAGTCTTTCTTAATGGGTAGTCTTTCTGATACAGGAATGTGTCCAGAAGTATCGATTAAGGCTCTTCAGGCTTTTGCTTCTTCAAATGATCCAATTTCAGCAATTGAAGAACAGATTAAACTCGAAGTTGAAGCCCTTAAATCTAAGAAGGTTGAAGCTCAGGTTGACTTCTTTAAGGAAGCATTAGCTGATTCAGGTGATGAACCCGTCAGAATAGATTTAAATATCAAAGAAGTCGATGCTAAACCAGATGCAGAGAACTTCACACAGGCTGCTTTTGAAGCTGCAACTAAAGTTGCTGGTCAGCATGGAATCAAGGTAACTAAGACTGTTTCTGTTGAACAAGAAGGACAGACGGTTCGGGTTTCGGTTGCTGGCATTAAAATGACTGACGAAGAGCAAAAGAAATTTAAAGAAGCTAGAAAAGAAGTTCGTAAACAGGTAGTGGCTCAGATGCCTTCCGGTGGTGGATTACCGGGGGGTGCTCCCGCAGGCGGACCTATGGGCGGTGGTGGCGGAACAACAATGCCAACTCCAATGCCCGGAGATCCAGCCGCTGGTGCTCCAGTCAGTGCTCTCGCTGGCGAACCAATGCCAGATGCCGCTGCTGAAGAGGGAGAGGGTGCCGAAGGCGAAGCTGTTCCGCCAGGATCTATTTGTCCAGTTTGCGGAAACGAAGATGTTGATGTTAAATCTGGCGATTTCCAGTGCAATAGTTGTGGAGCCGCTGGCGAAATGTCCTTCGTTGTTAAGGTTCATACATTCCCCGGAGTTATCGAAGAGAAGGGTCCTTCTGCCTTAGGTAAAGAAGACCTTGGTGAAGATATTGCAGAAGAAGGCGGAATTGGTGACATGATGGGTGGACCGGGAGCCGCTATGCCAGAAATGGGCGGTGGTGCCGGTGCCGGTATGGGTGGACCGGAAGCTGGCGGAGTTGGCGGAGTTGCTGCTTCTTTCCGTGTAACACCTGAAATGGTCAAGATTGCCGGAGAAAAACCAATTGGGAGTATTTGCCCACATTGTGGTGCTAAAGAAGTTAAATTGGCATACAAAAAAGGTACAGGTATAGGTCGCTGTCATAATTGCTCAAATCCATATCGAGTAGATATGAAAGTTGATAGCGATAAGAATCTTTGGGCGAGAGTAGCTTGGAAGACCAAAAAGAAAGCAGAGAAAAAAGAAGATAGGAAAGAACGTCTTCTTTCGGCTCTAAAGAACCAGAATTTGTCCGAGAAGTTTGCGTCCTCTTCTTTCGAAGAAAAGGCGACTATTATTGCTTCTCTGCATGACAAAGGCATCCTGTAATAGGGAAATTAAAGCAAGGAGATACACGAAATGTCGAGAGTCAAGAAAGCCGAACAGGCTCTTATCGATTCCAAGAAGTCTTTCCCCTTGGATGAATGCATGGCTAAAATCGCTAGGCGTTATGGCCCAAGTGCCGTAGCTCTTAGTGGTCCTTGCCAAGGCTCTAGTCTAGCCAAATGTGTTTGTCAACAACTGAGTGATCGTTGGGACAAGATTGGCGAACGCTTCTCTGGAAACAAGAAAAACGTTATTAAATTAGCCATAAAGTTGGCTGAAACGCTTTCTCTTGCCGATGACAGCGAAAGATGTGAGCAATTCCTTCAGGAAAAGATGAAGTTCGAGAAGAAAGCTGCCACGGAAGTGACTTCATATCTTCGTGCTTACGCTATGGACGAAATGATGGATCAGGATATTGACCAGATGGCTGATGAAGTCGAAACAGAAGACGAACTCAGCGATTTGGGTGATGAACCCATGAGTGATGAAGGAATGGGCGGAGATCCTGTGGCTGATGAAGGCATGGATGATGGCACAGAAATGGGTGTCGTCAAAGATGAAGATATGGGCGACGAATCAATGGATTTAGGATTACCCGAAGAAGGCATGCCAGAAGGACTTGGCGAACCAGCCGGTGGGGAAATGGTTAGTATTGAAGTACCAAGAGGAGTTGCTGAGCAAGTTCTTGAATCAATTAAATCTCAACTCGAAGGTCCCGCCGAAGGACTTGGCGGACTTGAAGGAGATATTGGGATCGAAGGAGATGTTGGAATCGAAGGGGCTCCTGATGCGGCTGTTGATATGTTTAGTCCTGCCGAAGAAGGAATGGAAGGTCCTGCTGAAGAGGGAATTGAATCTCCTGAAATGGAAAGCATGGAACACGCTCCAGGGGGAGAAGAGGCAGGCATTCCAGGTGAACCAGCCGAACTTCAAGACGAAGGTAATCAGGTTGTTGTAAGTAAAGAGCTTTGCGAAAGTTGCGGAGCATCAATGGCTTCCGGTGGACCAGATAACGCGGAACAGCATAGAGAAGAAGTTGAAGGCGAAGGACACGAAGAAAAAGAAACTCCACAATGGGAAAAAACGGAGCATAAACTTGGTCTAGAAGAATCAGACGAAAATAAGGCTGAAAAGACCGCTCTCTCTAGTCCTCCAATGCCTCGAAGTAAGCCAGTGTCATCCGTAACGCCAGATGTCGAAGCTAAGTATGGAAAAGCTGGAACTGAACTCAAGCCAGGACTTTTTAGAGCTTATTGTCCAGATTGCCATGCTCCAATTAAAACGACAAACCAAGAAGCCGCTGGAATAGGTAAAGTTTATTGTCAGGGATGCAGTGGAGACGAAGAGACAATAGATCCAAGAATGCCTCAGCGCGAAGAAAGACAGAGAGCCCCAGTGGGTCCGGAAGATAATCCTATGGGCGAACAACTAAACCTAGAAAAAGGTTTCGGTTCAAGACAACAATATCGTGGTGGATCTAGCAAGAAACAGGAAAAGACTGCTCAGGCAGACGATAAACAGGTTGGCGGAAAGCCAGTCTCTAATAAAGAAAAACAAGTCGAAGCTCCTAAACCGATTAGCGAAGGTAATTTGGATCAAGAAGGTTATTCCGCTAACGGGACGAAGTTCCAAGACGGAGGAACAATTAAAAACGAACAGAAGTTCGATGCCAAGACCGTTGATAAATCAGAAATTAGCGGTGGCTCTTCGAGCTTAATGGGCAAGGATGAATCTTATCCAGAAGGGAATGCTAAGGTTCCCGCTGGAAGTTCTCCTATTAAAAACGAGAAGTTGACAGGAGGAGATGTGGCAACTAAAGGAACCGTTATTGCGACAATTAGATCAGAAGGTATTCTGGTTACTGCCCCAGATGGCAGACAGTTCTTGGCGAAAGCCTCTATCAGCAGAACCACCAATGAGTCTATCCAAGCTCTACAGGAAGCCATTAAGGGTGTTAAATTTGATGGGGATGCAAAGAAATTTGCCGCCAATGCTCTTAGAGCTTGCAAGAAAGCCAGCAAGGCTGTTTCAGTCTCGCTGAATGAAAACGGAATGAAGGTTTCTTCTCCATTTGAAACCGTAATTGCCTCTTCGAAGATTTCTAATCTTACCGAAGAAGTAACTGGCGAAATCTCCAAGATTGAATTTACCGGAGATATTAAACAGTACGCGGAAGCCGCTTTGTCGATCCTTAAGAAAGCCAAGTGTGTTGACGAAGACGGTTGCTGCAAGACGGATACGGGCAAATTGGAAGCCGAGAAGTTCACCAATGACGGCGAAAAGAAACCCGAAGACGGTGGAGTAACTTCGAAGGGTGATGGCAAGAAGCCAGATTCCGAAAAGGGTCAAGTTAAGATTGACACCGGCAAGAAAGAATCCGATGAATTTACAAATGATGGCAAAAAAGAAGCCGAAGCTGCTGCTAAAAAGACCGTAAAAGAAGCCGCAGACAAGAAGGTTGAAGCTCCTAAGCCGATCAGTGAAGGCAATTTGGATCAAGAAGGTTATTCCGCCAATGAGAAGAAATTCCAAGACGGGAAAACAATGGGGAACGAAGAAAAGTTCGATGCCGCAGAAGTTAAGAAGTCAGATGTAAGTGCTGGTGATAAGAGTTTGATGGGGAACGAAGAACCAGCCGCTAAAGATGGACCAAAAGTTCCTGCTGGTGGACCTAAGATTGGGAACGAAGAATTAACCGGAGGAGATGTTGCTACTAAAGGAACCGTTATCGCAGACAATCAAGGAATCGCGTCGGAAGTTCGTGAAGCAAGACTTAAGGCTGCATCAGCCTACGTCGCTGATCTTCTCCGTAATGGGGAAATCGCGGAAAAAGAATACACCGAAACGCTTGAGAAATATGCCAAGATGCCAGTACAGGCAATTCAAGCTTTGGCTTCTAGTACTCGTATAGCCAGAGCAAGAGCCTCTTCTGTCGTTATGGCTAATGCCGAAAAGGGCACTCAAAAGACAGCGGGAATAGCCTTCCCGATAGTCCAATTATCATCACAAGAAAAGTCGCTCAAAGACAGACTCGTTGAAAACTTCAAGCTAACAAAAGACCTAAATAAGCTTGACAATATGCAAGGCTAAAAAATTGAAAATTGTTAAAGGAAAAAGGTACAAACGTTAGAAGATATCTAACGTAACAATGATGCAAGGAGATTTAAAAATGGCTCTTATCGAGAAGTGGTTCGTTATCGCAGATCATTATCCAGTCGCCGTTGGTGAAGAGATCATCGAAGGCATGATGGTTAAGTTGGACCCGAACGGGAATCTTATTCTCGCCACGGGAGCGGGTGGGGAAGTTTGTCTCGGTGTTTCTGCCGACACGAAGTCCACCAGTCTCTCAGGTCTTCCTTCAACCAATCCTGCTTACATTGGTGCTCCAGCCAATTCACAGCAATTGGTTAATCGCGTAAGCGATATGTACGACGAGACGAAGGCTAGTGGTCGTTTGACGGTTTACCATGCTGGTGGAGTGTTTGCTTCCAATCAGTTCGAAGCGGCTCCATACAACGTTAATGATCCGCTGTATGTTTCAGTCAACGGAAAATTGACGACTGTTCCGTCAGCTTCTGCTCAGATCGTTGGTCGTGTTGTTAAGGTTCCCGGACCTTATTCGTCAGGTGTTCCGGGCATTGATATCGATGGCTCAATCAGCCTCGGTAGCTATCTAGAGTACAATCAGGTAATTTAAGTTACCAGTATCAAAAAGGTCTGGGTGTTCACAGAAAAGCTGTGACACCCATTGATTAGAGAGGTAAAAAGATATGTTCACTAAGACTAATGTATCAGACGCAGAACGCGAAGCCCTGATTGCTCAGGCTTTGGATACCGAAGAAGGTCGAGTTGCTTTGGCTCAGGCCATGGTTGAACCGATCCGCAGAGCTTTGGAATACCAAGCTGTCGGCAGAAAGTTGCTCATGATCGATGAGCTTCCTCAGGGTGCTCTTGCTCGTTATGAAAGAGACGTTCGTTCAGTCGCTCACGTCATCAGTCGTCGTGGTGGCGTCCCGATGGAAATTCAGGAAGGTGAAGAAGTGTTGGTTCCGTTGTTTGAAATCGCCGTCAATCCGACGATTAGACTCAGCGAAATCAAGGCTCGAAGATTCTTCATCGTTGACAGAGCACAGATCAAGGCTAAAGAAGCCATCCAGAAGGAAGAAGATACAAATATCTTCAACGCTCTGCTTGCTTCCGTAAATGCTGCTCATACCGTAACGGCTACGGGCGGTGCTTTGACTGTGACAGCCCTGAATCAGGCTTTCGTAACCATCGAGTCTCACGACTTGACAGTTGCGAAGATCGTCATGCATGCTCAGAAGTACGGAGATGTTAGAAACTTCGGTAAGACGGTTTACGATGAAGCTTCACAGCGAGAAGTTTTGACCAGTGGTTTGTTTGGTCACCTTTTCACTGCCGACATCCACGTATCGTCAAGAATGCCGACGAATACTGTTCTCCTTCTCGCTCCAGCCGATTACGTGGGAGCATTCCCAATTAGGCAGGATATCACGGTATTACCTGCTGATGATCCAAGGCATTTGAGATTAGGATGGGTCGTGTACGAAGAGATAGGAATTGTCGTGATGAACGACTATGCAGTAGCAAAAGTAGTTGTAACGTCAGGATCGTAAACATAACTTATTATCAAATATAATAAGGTACAAAACGGCACCTCTAACGAGGTGCCGTTTTTTGTTTGAATGTGAAATTTTCATGTGTATAATATGGACCATGGAGGTTTATTATATGGTTGAAGACAAAATTATCGAGGCTTATAAGCAAGGAAAATCAATACGGACTATTTCAAAGGAAAGTTTTTCTATTCTTGGGGGACAATATTCTAAAGATATTATTGCAAGAATTCTCAAAAGAAAAGGAATTGATCTTAGAACTAAATCCGAAGAAAACAGAAAATCAAGATCGAAATTAGACATAAATAAGTCCTTCATCAATGAAAACATAATTGAGTTGATTGATGGTTTAATGCTAGGAGATGGAACTATTTCTTTTCGAATGAATTACCAAGGAGCACGGATACGCCTATCTTCATCCCAAAAAGAATGGACCGACTATGGAATGACTGGTTTGGAGCCATATTCTCCGTCTGAGTCTAAAATTACTGGAAATATTACTAAAAAATGTCCCAATCCAATTTGGGGAAGTTGTACTTTGTGGCATCCTGACATTGCAAGTCAAGCCAAACGTTGGTATCCACATGGAGGTAAAAAGACTGTCGTACCTAAAGATGTAAGAATTACTAAAACTAGCGTATTACTATGGTATTTGGGAGATGGAAGTATTACTACGACTGATAGAAATTGTACGGCGGTAAGATTAGCCACGTGTTCTTTCACGGTAGATAGTATAGAAAACGTTCTTATTCCTAGATTAAAAGAATTGGGCATCTCCTGTCATAGGACTTTAGATAAAAATGACATTTTTATAGAGTCGGATTCAATTGTTAGATTCTTTAGTTTTATTGGAGAAAAAAGCCCGATACCTTGCTATGATTACAAGTTTAAAGTACCAGAGTGGAGAAAGAAAATTAAGTTAAGAGATATTTTCTCAACTAAGAATGATAGATGGAGAGCAATGTATTACATAAAATCAGGACAGGTTTCTTCGATTAGAAGTCCAGGTGGAAGATTAGTCTTGCTGAATGAAGAAGAGGCTTCTAAACTAAAAGCTCTTGTCTTGCCTAAATGAAGGTTATTTTTATTTAAACCAGAAAGTAATATATAGGAAATGCTTGGATAGGAGGTATATATCCATGCTCAAAGAGATTCAAGCCAAAATAGCTACTATTGTTGGGGATATTTGGGCAACCAAATCTATCATAGGTCTTTGGCCTTGGCCTTTAGTCGCTTATGGTCCTTATAGGACTAAGACTAGGGGAAATGACTATCGTTTATTTACGGCTCTTCTAAGACCTGGAGATATGATTCTCACAACGCAGAACAAGTATAAGGGATCAAATTCGGCAATACCCGGTACTTTTAAGCATTTAATGGTTTGTACTGGATCAGTCTTTGGGTATTATGATGGGGAATTTATTCAAGCGCCTGCTTCGTATGGTATAACTCACAAGCCAGACTATAATGAATATTATCCTAGTAAATTCAATCGAACAATCACCCACGCCCAATCGGAAGGCGTATGTACTCAAGATTTTCTAGACGTGATTAATCACTATGATCAATTAGTTATTATCCGTCCGTGGGAGACACAAGCTCAACAAGAAGTCATCGTAAAGACCGCACTTCTGCAAGTAGGGAAGCCGTATGATTTTATTTTTGATTCCACGGAGGATAAATCGCTATATTGCACAGAATTAGGAATAGTATGCCTTAAAGCGGCTGGAATCGAGGTTCCTGACACGATTATGAAGATGACCCAAGTCTGGAAGCCATGGAAAAAGCATCGAGTTTATGTTGCGGATATGTTTGTTGAGAAATACCATGTTGTTTGTAAAACGATGTCTTGCAATGACGAGTCTTCGTATAAAGGACCTCTTGCTAAGCTTCTAAAGAACAAGCTGGCTGCGTGTATCGATGCCGATAAGAGTTCAAAGGAATATGTATGTCCTTCTTCAGGTGGATAGCGACATTTTTATTTGGGTTATTCAAGTCTTCCTTCAAGGACACTTTTAAGTCCTTGGTTCAGCAAAACATTGGAGAATCGATTGAGATTAAAATGGGGGGAGAATGGAATAAAGCCGTGATCCTCAAAACGGGGGATGATTACATGGTCATCATGTCTAGCAGCAAGGAATATTTTATTCCATTCTCTTCAGTTCAGGGTCTCAGGTTGACTGACTTTTCACAGCCTGATCGATGACGTTTCTCATTGTCTTTTTGGGTTGACGTTTTGGTTTGGGTTTAGATTCAACCTTGGCTTCTACTTCCTTTGGTGTTTCTTCTGCTTTCGGGGGCGGTGTTTCGATTATTTCAGTGACTATGACGCGGTAGGTACTGGGGTCTCTCTTCTGTGATTTGAGGCAAATTTCTCCCCATTTTTCAGCGGTTGGTTGATCTTGAGACTTGATTTTGTTTGACCAACTGTCGTTTGTTTTGTCCTTCGGTTTGAACTCAACGAGAAAAGACTTCACTGGTTTACTCCTCCGTTTCCTAACTGGATTATACTACCTTTCAAAAGAGAATCAACAAATTTACAACATGTATTTGAAAAGCAAGGTCGCGTAGCGATTTTGAAACGTTGGTCCGTGATCGATTTCGCGGTCGGTTCCAAAGCAATGACACATTTCGTGAAGGAGAATGAGTTTATTGCGCTGATGTCGTGACAAGACGATTAGATTTTTTTGCGAGAAGCTCATATATTCATTCATATATCGAATTCCTCGACCGGCGACAATTTTAGGCATTGGTTTTTTGGGGCATTCTTCCTCCCAAATATTCTTTGCCCAGTTTCTAAGTTTAGAAATTGGGAGTACTGGAAGGTATTGAATGGAAGTTACCTCTCGGTCCCACCCATACACTTGTCTTGTGTATTTGGAATTGTTCATCATATTATAGCTCGATCAAACGCGAAGAATGAGTTGATTACCCCTAAGAAAACTGTAAAGCAACTCCAGTTGTCTTTACTTTTTTACCGCACCGTCGCCTTCCAGCCAAAGACTTCTTGCCGTCTTCTGCATCGAGTCTGCGAGGCTACGTTCAAATTCTTTATAGACTCTTTCGTAGGCATTTCGCTGTGAAAGTCCGCAGTCCTTCGTCAATGTCTTGAACCGTTTATCGAGTACGTGCTGGATAGCAGCCATCACGTCTATAGAATGGAATTTCATCGACTTACCCCTTTCCATGTAATTGGGCTTGCTTATATTTAAAACATTACTGTAAAGCGGGAGACAAGTGTTGTCGAGACTTTTTCACATTAGATGTAGTCCCAACGGCATTCTCCCTTTTTTTTCTAGAGTTCAACTTCTTCAATGACCTTGACCCAATGATCTCCGGTCAAATGTCCCTGATTGAATTCGTTGATCAACTCGAACACATGGTCCGAGAAACCACCGATATTCATCACGGAATCAGACTCGCTGAACTGAGTCGAACCGTATGGCTGCAAATCGATAGCAACCACCTTGGATCGTGGGTTTCGATCTCTGATCTTCTTGAACTCCCTCATCCCACCAGAGCCCATTCTCTCAGTGAAATCCACCCATGACTGATTATCTGAAACGTAGATAATCAAGTCCGGGCTTTCCTTTTCCTTGTTCAGGAGGACCAACGGAGCAGAACAGTTTGTTCCACCAGAAGGAAGGTTTCTGAGTTTATCGGCATTCGTCATCACGGTATCCCGTGGATTGATTCTTGCCGAGACAACATGATCAGAGAAAGGGATAACCCTTGCACTTGGGTTTTTCCGCAAAACACATGCGGAGACCAATGCAGCAACGTCGATGCACTGGACAGCCGTTGTTGCGGTTCCTCTGTTCCCTGTGACTGGAGAGTGCATGCTTCCCGAAACATCAGGACAAACTACAACATTCCCTTCGAATTTGGGGACATTCTCCGTTGCAACTTCCAAAGCATCTTCCAATGCCTTATGGATGCTATCAGGCACATTTGTGCTGGCGATGTAAGCCATCAAGAGTTGATAGGGGAATACCCTTGCCTTCTTGATTTCTTCCGCGTCTGCCAGCTTTTCAGCGACAAAGGTAACCATCTTGGAGTTCTCAAACACCTTATGTCTCTGGAGTGTTTCCAGATTCATTCGGAGTGCTTGCCAACCCATCTTCCTTCCGATGGCTTCCCACTGCTGTTCGCCAAGGTTCTGCGAAGTCAGCATTTCCCACGGAACTTCTGGCACTTCTTCTGTTTCGCCCTGTTTGAAGGCTTCGAAGTTCTGAAGAATTTCCGGCAACTTACTCAGGTTGACATTCTTCCCGATAATGTGCCCGAACAGAGCTTCCCTGCCTTTGTTCGAAGGCTTCGGGTGTGTCATCTTGATAATGTCACACAGCGAAGGATCGTTACCGATGCTTGCTCTGACGATCTGTTTATCAGAAGCATTGGTCAACCATTCGTTGATCAAAGCCTTGGGTTGCGAACCGAAAGAGCTTCTTCCCAATTCACCAGATCGAATCATCTGGACGAAGTTGCGCAGCATCTTGCCATTGTCAATGACAGTCCTGAATGCCTTTGCGAAAATCTCTCGATCTTCGGAATTGGTGACTCTGGACGAAATCATTGCCATCAAAAGGGCAGGAGTATCCTTCATGAACGCCTTTTCTCGACCGTAAACAGCACACTTAGCCAAGAAAGGAATTCCTACCTTTGCTCCAAATTCGATGATCTTCGCCAACTGTTCCTGACAGTAGCGTAGTAAGTCGAACCAAGACAACCAGTTGCGACATACTGAGCAAGACCGTGCTTCGCTGAAAAACTGTACGCCTTTCCGCCAGCTTCGTTCGTTGTGTCGGTTGCGACGACACGGAACGGCTTCGGAGCAGATTTCCTGCCCTTAATTGCAACCTTAGTTCGATTATGTTTCTTGGAAGAGAACAGTTTCTTGTCAGCCATCTGTGGACCCCTTTCAGCATTCTCACCATGAATGATGAGACAAATAGCGAGAACTACATAGTTCTCGGCAATCCAGTTCAGAATATCATACGTTCCTTTTTTGTGACACTCCACCGCCCCTAAAGGGGCGTGGCTTCTCGGTTCATCGGGAGCAGTTCTACAACCTGTTCCCTCCCCGAAGGAACTGTCCGTTCCTCTTCTAACACCAGAAGACCTCTTTGCAAGATGTTTTTTGCGGCATTCTCATCCCGATCAAGGACAAGTCCGCAATGAGGGCATGAATGGATTCTTTCATCAAGCCCTTTTTTGACAATCATCTTGCAACCGGAACATTCCTGACTTGTTCCTCTTGGCTTAACTGCCTTGGTGGCGGAGCCAGCATTTTCAGCTTTGCTCCCAAGCCTTTGAAGAAACATTCCCCAGCCGACATCTAGAATGTTTTCGGATTTTGCAGCAATCTTTTTGTGGTTCTTCTTATCCTCCGTTGCCTTCTTGATTAGTTGCAAGATATTCAGTTTTTCAACGAAGATTGGATTAAATCTTCTAACTAAATCACTTGCAACCTTACAATGGAAGTCTTTTCTTTGCCTCTGAACTTTAAGATGTTTTTTGGCGAGTATCTTCCTCGCCTTTTTGCTTCGATTAGATCTCTTTTTCTTGCGAGATAGAATTTTCTGATTCCTCTTGATTTCTTCAAGTCCCTTTTTCAGGAATCTTGGATTCCTGATTTTCTCACCATTAGAAAGGACTGCAAAACTATTTAATCCGACATCAACCCCAATCGGATTTACAATTGAGTTCGGTTTCGCTGGTTCGGTTTCAACACAAAATAACACGTACCAACCATCAGCCCTTCTTTTTATGGTGCAAGTCTTTATTTCACCTTCTATTTCCCTGTGTTTTCTAATTCTAACTCTTCCAATTTTAGAAAGTTTTAATTTTTTCTTTTCTAAGGTGAAACCATTTCCGTTTTCCTTAAAAGAAAAAGAATTGAAAAGGTATCTTCCTTTGAACCTTGGATAGCCAGGATTTTCTCCGTTTTTAACTCTCCTGAAAAAAGACTGAAAAGCCAAATCAACTCGTTTCAATGTGGTTTGGAGAGCATGGACATGGATGTCTGTTAAATATTCACTTTTCTTTCTCATTTCTGAAAGAAACTTGGATTGGTCATAAAACCCAGTAGAACATTTAGCATAACGATAATGATTTTGACGATCTTCCAAAGCCCAATTATAAATAGAACAACAGGCATCCAAGTAATTCTCCAAACGCTGCCGTTGGCTCTGAGTCGGGTATAGTCTGAACTCGTATGTCTTCACAGTCCTTTTTGAGCCTCTATATACTTTTGGATCGTATCCTGTGAAACATTCCCTGCCGTAGATGCGAAATATGAACCAGTCCACAAAGAAGGTATTTTTCTCAGTTCTGGATATTTCTCTCTAAGCTTTTTAGACGTAATCCCCTTACATTGATTGACAGCATGTGCTGCTGAGGTTGTCGGAAATACTCTGATAAAAAGATGGACATGATCTGGTTGAATGGCTAAATTGAGAACTTCCCAACCATTATCTAAACACCTTTGCTTGATCATGACATCTAAATCTCTAGCAACATCGCCAATTAGTATTTTTTTACGACGTTTGGGACACCATATTAGGTGATAAATGATCAAGTGGATTCTGTGCTCATCTCTTTTATAATCCATCTGTAGCTCCTATCTACAGTTATTATACTTGACATTTAGACAAGTTCCTCTATATTTTTAAGTTGTCATGTTGGATTCGCCTGAGCCGAAGGCTTCGCCTAACCTCTGCCCCTAAAGGGGCGAGGCTTGCGGCGAAGCAAAAGCTGTCAAGCGTCTCCTTTATTTATATTTTTGCTGATATCCTCTAGGTCTTTCTTCCGTAGGAGCCTGAACTTACAGACCATTTCGTCCCCTTCTTTCTTTAGTGTGTCGGGAAGGGGTTTGCTTTCTCTGCACTTTGGGAACTTGGAGCAACTCAGGAAGGCGTTGGGTTCTTTTTTTCTAGAAGCCACCCTGATCAACATTGGGGATTTACACTTATCACATGGGATGTCTGTCTTCAATGCTTGTACTTTTCTTTGAGGTTGACCTTTCTTGTCCATCTTCATCGTAAAATCGCATTTTTTATCGTGGTAATGTTCGCAACAGAAGTATGGTCCGAATCGCCCTGTGGCTTTTAGAATTTTTCCGCCACACTTATCACAACTAAAGGGGGTTTCTTCTCTTTGGCTCTTTGCCGTAGATCCATCTGGATTTTGAGAATGACTACATCCTTCAGCAAGACATTTCAGGAAATAGCCGCAAGACCCAAGTAGTTTTGTTAACTTAGTCTTGCATCTAGGACACTCTACGTTCGTTAATTCTCCACCTTTGATGGAGGTCATTTTCTTTTTGGCTTCTTTGATACTTTCTGCGAACGGTCCATAGAAACTAGTCAGGACATCGAGATACTTTTTTGTTCCCGCTTCAATATCGTCTAGATCCTGTTCCATGCTCCTTGTGAATCCAAGGTCCATGATATTCGGGAATCCTTCGATTAGTCTATCTGTAACAGTCATCCCAAGGTCTGTTGCTTTAAAGGGGACTTTTCCTCCACGTCCTGCTTTTTCCACATATTTTCGGTCTTGTATGGTCTGGATAATTGAGGCATAAGTAGATGGTCTACCAATACCTTCCTTCTCAAGTGTTTTGACTAAAGAAGCGTCCGTATATCTTGGCGGAGGTTGGGTCATATGCTGATCTGGCTTTGCTTCATTAAGAGAGACTACTGTTCCTGTTGTGATAGCAGGGAGAGTGTCTTCTTCGTCGTCCTCGCTATTATAAACAGTGGTCCATCCGGCAAACTTGGTCTTTCTTCCGGTGGCACGGAAGGTAAATACTGGTTTATCTTTTTCGGATTGGATATCAACAGTAGTGGCATCATAGATAGCGGGAGTCATCTGTGAAGCCACGAACCTTTGCCAGATAATCGTATAAAGTTTAAGTCCTTCTGGTGTTAGCCTTCCTATAGCGTCATCTGGTGTAATATCTACATGGGTAGGGCGAATACATTCATGGGCTTGTTGAGCACCCGCTTTAGATCGGTAAAAATTGGGTTTATCAGGAGCGAAAGCCTGTCCATACTTCTGTCTAATTAGGCAGAGACATTCGTCTTGAGCTTCTCTGGAGATATTAAAGCTATCTGTCCGCATGTAGGTGATAAGCCCGATAGGACCGCTTCCCATATCGATGCCTTCGTAAAGTGATTGGGCTACCTGCATGGTTCGCTTCGCATCGAATCCAAGTCTATTGGCTCCTGCCATTTGGAGACTGCTGGTATGGAAAGGAGGATAAGGGGTGGCTTTAACTTCTTTTGTTTCGGTGTTAGAAACGATGTAGGAGCGTTTTGTTTGGATTTGGGTAGTTAGACCGATAGCTTGCTGTTTATCCTTTATTCTTAGAAAAGTGTAATTAGAACTGGATCTCTCAATGTCTTCTGCCGAATTGACAACTTTCAGATTATCTATCAGTTTAAGGTGGGTCAAGATGGAGTCTT
>Ga0315273_10004791_pt1 | contig 16644 bp, 29 predicted proteins | sample YL17G02_0_MG_FD_205753 | JGI IMG/M metagenome (GOLD analysis project Ga0315273, IMG submission 205753) | Sediment microbial communities from Yellowstone Lake, YNP, Wyoming, USA - YL17G02_0 | ecosystem: Environmental > Aquatic > Freshwater > Lake > Sediment | place: USA: Wyoming | collected... | reverse complement strand
TAATGAAGGACTCCAGATTTAAGAACCAATTTGAGTTGGGGAAAGATGCCACTTCAGAGGCATACTTGTCTCCATATAAGGGTAGCCCCAGAGATACTTGGGAGAAGAGGATATCGTACGGGGAGCTTCAGAAGAATCCTAACTATATCAAAATTCAAGGCAGTGGGTATTTTCCTGAAGATGTAGCTCAAGAGCGCCCAGTATATGGATATATGGGGGCATTTACCAGTCCAAGCGCTGTAACCCAGTATGGAGATGTTGTTTTTGTTTTAAAACCTGGAGTGACTCAGAGAGCAAGTTTTTCTGTGCGTAACTCATCCTTTCCTTTCCTTAATGATCCGAATACGGGTAGGTACAGAGCAAATTTACTGGATTTGTTTATAGAAAAAGTCCATGGTTATGCAAATAGCAGGAACAAATCGTTTAGAGACTCGTTATCTGACTATGCTAGTGGGAAGTTATCGTTTTCTACTATAATGAAGGGACAAAAACCATCTTATCAAGATTATACAGAAGCTCAAGTGTACGGTGGTATCGATATTTCCAGAGATGTAAAAGAAATTCGATATAAAAGAGGGAACACAGATCTTAAAAGGATTATGCTACTGGCTGAGAAATTCGGAATACCTCTGATTGAGGTAAGTGAGGGAGGATGGTCGCGGTAATTGTTTGGTAACCATTTATAATAAAGTATATGGATATTTTGGTATTAGATAAAGACGATAACAGATTCATGGGTTGGGTACAGGAAGATGGTACCTACAAGTTTTTCAAGTTTGAGGAAGATAAGGTTGAGATTGTTACAGAGATGCCGGTATCTAATTACAAAGATTACGAAACATTCGCTTTAGTAATTGGTAAGTTTGTACCTCATATGTTTATGTTGAAAGAACCGATTAAGATAGACGGTTTAACAAAAGAAGAGCTGGAACGTGTATATAAACTTATGCCAAAGTTAACGGTGGAGTAATGAATGTTATATTAAGTCAGAGAGTAGCACAACTTATGGACAAGGTTCCATTTTCGGTTATGCCATATCCTGAGAGGAAGAAGTTCTATAAGGCGGTGGATGAGGCTGAGAAGATATCAGATCTTCCAGATTTTTATCGATTCTTAATTGCTGTAGCGGAATTGAAAACCAAGAAGGGGAAGCAATAGGAAATATGGACAAGGAAATAGATACTACAAGGGTAAAACACGCGAAAGCGGTATCGGATTTTTTGTCGAAAGAGATTCTTGTTCCTGGAAGTTACGGAAAATTTACGGTTACCGTCCAAAACGGAAAGGTTATTTCATTAAAATATGAGAGGAGTTATTTATTGGATGATTTAAGTACTATAGATAAATCTAACTAGTAACACTTAGGTATTGAATAAGTCAAACCGGTGTTGGACGCGCAGTCTTCGTCCTCATCGGTTTTTCTTTTGTGGGAGGAGAGATGGTAAGATATAAATGCGGTAAAAGACCCAGTGGTGGAAGTAAGAAATGGAAAGGAGGTGGTTGCTAAATGGCAGATTTGATTAGGAAAATATTTCGAGGGGAAATTCGAGCGGTAGACACTCGTGAGAACACAGTGGAAGCTGTTATTAGTGACGAGACTATCGATCGTTACCAAGAAGTGATTCTTGTCTCTGCTTGGGAGAAGAATCTGAAGAAGTATAAAGAACACCCAGTTCTCTTGAGTTCGCATCGGTATCATGATCTTCGTTCACAAATTGGTGAGGCTCAGAAAGTGAGAGTGGAAGATGGGAAGCTGGTTGCGAAGTTCAAGTATTATGTGGGAGAAGGTAACCCAGAAGCTGATTGGGGGTTTAAACTTGCTGAGAAGAAACGTGCAGCGTTCTCAGTGGGGTTTATTCCTCATGTGTCTACTGATGGGAGTGAGGATGAAAAGAATTATTCTGATGCTGAGGAAAAGGCCGGAAAGAGAAAGAAACCCACGAGGATCTATAAAGAGGTTGAGTTGATAGAGGTTTCTCAGGTTCTTGTCCCCGCCAATCCAAGTGCATTGCAGAAAAGCATCTATGGTGTGGACCTGGATATGGAAGATCCAGTTGTAAAGACTCTTGTCGCAGAGTTGAAGAAGGATGCTGAAGGAGATCATACAGGAGATCCTGTACCAGAAGTGGAAGATCCAGAGAAGACACCTGAAGTAGTACCTGATGTTGAGACAGATCCAGAGATTGGTATTACTATGGATTCTGGAATTTTGGAAGCACGTATCGATCCTGGAACTGAGGAATTGAAGGAAAAGGTCACTCAGTTGATTTCCATGGTTGAACAAGCTGTCGATTTGATTCAGGGCACCAAGACGGTTCTTATGAACGAGGTGGCTGTTATCAAGTTGATGTTAATAGAAAAGGCAGAAATTGAGGATCTTCAAATCGAAGATCCAGAGAAGAAAAGCATTGAAGAAGGAGCTCCTGAGGACTATATTGAAAAGTTACTCAGTGGGGTGAGTGAGCTCAGTTTTGGGCTCCCACAAAAGAAGGGTTAGATGGTTGAATTGGCTTTGTTGAAGCAACATTCAGTTAGATGGAACAGTCTGCGGACAATGTTTCCGAATCTTTCTGTGGGTTGTGAATCTTGAGCTATAAATCCAGAAGAACCCGTAGTAGTAAATAATTTAATATCAATTCAATTAGGAGGTAGATGAGATATGGACATTCAGAAAATCTTGACAGCTCTTTCAGAGCAGAAAGGTATGATTCAAACATCCTTCGCGGATGTTGAATCGAAGCAAACAGCATTTGAGTCTCGGGTTAAGTTTTTGGAAGAAAAATTGACCCCCAGGAAAGTTTCTCTCCCCGGTGTCGATGAGGGTAAGGAGGAGTTCTCATTCCTTCGTGCTATCAATGCTATTATGACAAGGGATTGGAGTGAAGCAGGATTCGAGAAAGAAGTTTTTGAGCAGACAGCAAAAAGGACCATGGCGGCCGGTACCGGTTCTACTGGTGGTTACATTGTACCCAATCAGTATATCGCAGAGATAATCGAGCTGTTGAGAGCAGAGGCTGTTGTCGTTCGGATGGGAGCCACTATCCTCGACGGTTTGGTTGGGTCTCCGATTGAGATCCCGAAGCAGACCGGTGGGGCTACTGCATACTGGGTTGGTGAGAATGCGGCTATTACTGCGAGCGATTTGACACTTGGTCAGATCAACTTAACTCCGAAAGCCGTTGCGGCAATGGTTAAGTTAAGCAACCGCTTAATCAAGCTCTCCAATCCTTCTGCCGAAGCAATGGTTCGGAGAGACATCGCAACCTCTCTGGCACTGAAAGTGGATTACGCAGCTCTTAGAGGTGCTGGTACTGTTAACGAACCTCTTGGAATTGCCAATACTCCATCGATCAACACGGTAACCATTGGTGGTTCTGGTGGGACGTTCAGTTTCGATTATGCGGAGCAGATGATCTCCGAGCTGGAGAATGATAATGCTCTTCGTGGAAAGCTTGGATTCATTTGGAATCCAAAAGTAAAGAGCAAAATGAAGAGGTTGAAAGTTGCTCAGTTCTCTGGAGATACCGCCGGTGAGTACATCATCCTTCCGATGCAGGACTCCAAGTTGAGGGATTATCTCGGTTGGGACTTCGCCAGCACAACTCAGCTTCCGACCAACCTGGCAAAGGGTTCGAGCACCACTTTATCGGAAGTGTTTTTTGGTAACTGGCAGGAATTTATTATCGGCCAGTGGGGTGGTATGGAAATCATGGCATCTTCAGAAACCTCAGATGCTTTCGAGAAGAACCAGACCTGGGTGAGAATAATTCAGGAAATGGACTTTGGTGTTCGGCATCCTGAAAGCTTCTGCCTCTGTAGCGATGCGGAGACCACGTAGTAACAAGGATAGGGTAGAATGGCGAGGCACTGGCGTGGAGTCAGGCCTCGTCAGAAGAATATACTTTTACAATACAGGAGGACATTAACTATGAGAGACTTAGGCGGTGAGATTGTTCTTTCTCCGGCATTGAATGCACAGTCAGTTGCGAATGCCGCTGCGGCCAGTGGATCGGCTGTGGACAGAAAGGGATATGATGGAGCAGTTATTCTCTGCACAGTAGGTGCCACTGGTGGAGCAGCCACTTCCATGTCTATGGCTTTTAAAGTGGAAGAGGGTAACAACGATGGTGAGTGGGCTGCAATTTCTGGTAAAACTGCAACCCTCACGGCGAAAGACAGTTCAAGTGAAATCAACATCGATCTTTCCGGGGTAAAGAGGTATGTTCGAGTTGTTGTCACAGGAACTCTTACTGGTGGTACTGCTCCTACCGGTTACTGCGGAGCAGTTGTAGCCCTCGGTCAGTCACGCAATTTACCGGTCTAATAAATAGACGGAATAGGAGGCTTTATGAAGGTCAGAGTTAGGAATGGTTACGTATTTTTCAAAGGGGCACACGCATATCCTGGTGGATCAGAGATTGATGGCGTAACCGACGATGAGTACGGAGCCCAGAGCTGGAAGCTCGAGTCCGTACCCGTTGTAGAGGAAAAGATGGTGACCGAAAAAACCATTCTGAACCGATCGATGAGAGGAGCTGAACACAAATGAAACTTGTTTCTTTGGCCGATTTAAAGTTGTTCATGGAAAAGACGGACACTGATCATGATAAAGTTTTGGAAGATATGTTGGGTCAGATTAGTGTACGAATTCAGAGTTTTTTGAATCGGCTATTGGAGAAACAAGCTCGCACACAGTATTTCAATGGGGGCAGGAGATACTATTATCTTCCTGCCTTTCCCATTGATTCTATTGCTGTACTAACCGTGGTGGTCGATTCATCAACTCAGACTCTGGACAGTGACTATTTCGTTTGGCATGATGAAGGATGTATAGAGTTTTACTGTTCGGTGTCTGCCACTCAGCCGAAGAATGTAGTGATTACTTGGACTGGGGGTTACGATAAGCAAAGTGGAGATGTCCTTCGTGTACCTGATGATGTGAAAAGGGCTTGTGTATTACAGACAGCCTACGAGTTTAGAAGAAGGAATGATCTTGGGGCATCTTCGACAGGTATGTCGGGAGGATCCATTACGTATCAACCACCAGTAGATTTTCTTCCTGATGTGCAATCGATATTGGACATGTATCGATCTCGACCAACGGTGATATAAGAAATGAAAATAACGTTTGAATCTGGAAATATAGCCCAACAAATTGGTACAATTTTGGGGAGAGTCACCAATGAACTTAGGCTCTTGCTTGCCAGTGAAATGGCACAACAGAGTGATTTTCTCACCGCCTATATTGTGAGTCGGCACTTGCGTGGTGGTACTTCTTCTGATAGATTAGCGGTGAGATCTGGTATGCTATCGAAATCTACTGTCGCGGAATCCACTAAGATTGAGGGGGGTAAGATATTCGGCGGTGTGAGGTTTGGTTCAAAGTACGCAAAAGTACACGTGGGGCCGCGAGGACAATCCACAGTTATTACAGCAAAGCCTGGGCACGCATTGGCTATACCAGTAGGGGATGCTTTAACTCCATCTGGAGTTATAAAAAGATCTTCTCCATTGGATTACGGAAATGAATTAACTTTAATTAAACGAGCGGGGCATGCCCCAATTCTTGCTCGTGTTACTGGGAAAGCAGTTTATCCTATGTACGTATTGAAAAGATCTGTTACTGTTCCTGCACGAGTTCATCCTGAAGATATAATGCGAGCTACTTTTCCAAAGATTGTTGAAGGGTTTAGTAGAGTGATACGAGCGTACACACAAAGTAGGGCTAAGTAACATGTCAGAAAGAAATTTAATTCTTGAACGATTTAAAACAGTAATTCAAGCGCAATCCACTTTTAAGTATGTGGATGTAAATAGAGCAACTCCGATCCCTAACATATCGAATCATCCGATGCCATCGGCCTTTATTTATTCGGGTGGGGAAATACGAGTCAAGGATGATCGGGCAGTTATAGGGCAGGAAACATGGGATTGGGGTGTGTTTGTAGAGGTGTGGTGCAAGGGTTCTAATTTTTCCACAGAAACTTTATTGAAAACAGTTCATGACGCAGTTTATGTTGATTCGGCTTTAACTACTCCTGGTACGTTAGGTGTTCTAGCAAAATCTATCACTCGTGCTTCTGCGAGTGATCTGTTGATGGATCCTGCTGCAGAATTGAAAGGTGTGATGATTGAATTTTCTGTACTTTATGACAACACATGGGGAGTAATGTAAGGAGGGTATGTGATTGGAACCAGAAACTTTGAAAGGCGCGGTTGAGTGGTACAACCATATCGAATTAGCGGGTATGTTCACGGTGGGTATCTTGGTTGTAAGCAAACTTATAAACATTGGTTTAGAAAATTGGTTGCTCAAGAAAGAGTGTACTGCATGTCCGGAGATAAAATTGAATCAGAAAAGTCTTCGTGACGAGGTGTTACCACAACTAAATAAGAATATTGCTGCGTTGGATAAACATTTAGGAATGATGAATATCAAACTTGATCTTTTAATGAAGAGGTTCCAACTCGAAGTGATTGAGCCAGATAAAGATAAGGATGAATAGAAATGAGAGCTTTAACTTTCAATGAATTTAAGGACACTTGTTCCGCAAAGAAGGATGGTTGTAACGAGAAATGTAGTATGGAAATTTCTATGTGCAGACACCTTTTTCTGAAAGCTATTGGTCCTCATCTGGCGAAACAGATGTTGGAAGAGCAGAAGGCTAAACGTAAAGAATGTTAGAAGCAAATGTCCACGTAGTTCTTAATAGGTTTAAGGAAATAATGGAAGGTAAGATGATGGAGGAAGCTGGATGGAAATACGTGGGTGATACAATGGACAAAAAGAAATCACGAGACAAATTTTCTTTCACGTCAGTGTTAAGTATCTTTGAGAAGTCACATAAACAGGTTATGAGGGAGTTATGTTTAACAGGATGTCCGTATGGGAAAATCTGGGAGTGTAAAATAAAAAAGGAGGAAAAAGTAAATGAGTAAACGTCGGTTAATTTTTATAGGATTGTTAGTGCTTGCTTTAGTACTTGTGGTATTTCTTGCGTTTGTAAAGAAAGCAAAGGCAGCAGAGATTGATTTTGTTCCTTATTTTCAAGGAACTCTCTACAGTGATAATGATAACAGACCAAACTGGAGTTTCGGTGGGAAATTCGAGTTTAAGAAACTTTGTTTCTGGGGTGAGAATATCATATGTAAATATACTGAGTTAGTTATTGGGTACGATGTTGCGAGGTTTACTGCTGAAAATGGAGTAGCAGTTCCTTGTACTAATCCCGATGGATGTACTTCGGTTGGAGATTCTATTCCATCTATGACCAGAAATTATGGGGATGTCCATTGGGATCAAACAGTGTTCGGTGTGTTCCAACTCAGATTTAAGTTGTTGGATAAGTAAATGAAGAAAATATGTATTCTGTTCTTATTGTTTCTTTGCTTTTCTGTTGTAGAAGCAAAAGACAAGGATAAAGGTAAGCCCCGCGATATCGATACTACACCGCCTGTGGGTAGTGTTCAGATTATTCCTCAGATTAATGGTGAGTATATTGACTTTACGGTTACAGCAACCGATGCTAATGGAATTCAAGCCATATGTATAAGTAATTTTGACACGTGTACAACTTGGGAGTTATACAATGGGGCTCCTTTGTTTAAGCATTGGTTAATGCTTCCTGGATCTGGATTGAGAACGGTTTATATTTCTATAATGGATAATAGTACTAGAGTGGGTTTAACTAAAATTTTTGTGATCAAACAGTAGGAGGGTGTTATGTTAACTATTATTGTTGGAGTAGTTGCTTTTATAGCAGGGGCTTTGATCGGAATTGAGAGATTCAGGGGATTCATTACTTGGGTAAAGGAGAAAATTAGTGGAAAGACTACTGATACAACTTAAACGAACCTGGTTGGAGATTTTGATTCTGGTGGCAATTGGTATCGCGTTGTTTCTGATGCCCCCAGTCACAAAACAGGGATTAGAACTGTTCCTTTACAAGATTTTACTTTTCAGTGCTTCACAATTGCACGCGTTTATCTTGTGCTTGTGGATGTATCCCTATATTGATTTCAGTTCGACTACAACAGATGCTTATCAGAAAATTTTGAGGATTGCTATTCATGTGAGTGCGGCTTATGTCTATGGAGTAGGTGGGTGAAATCCTTAATTGGATTTATTGTTGGCTTTGTTCTCGGAGCTATACTTGCACTTGCTTTGAGTGCCATGGCTGTTCAACGTTGTCAGGCATACATTCCAGCAATTAGAGCATGGAATAGTTACTATTGGGGGTTAAATTTTCCATACTGGTATGCTGTGGGGCAGGCCCAACAGGAAAGTTCCTGTCGGTCGAATGTTATCAGTTTCGATGGGGGGCAAGGATTGATGCAGTTTATGCCGGCTACGGAGAGGTACTGCGAGAGTTATATTGGTTCTTTAAATATGATAAATCCCACGCATGCGATTAAAGCAAATGCATGGTACATGAAGCAACTACACAAAAGTAATACAGATGGAGATCTGTGGTTGACATACATGTTTTATAATGGAGGGATAGGAATTTGTATGCGAGAGGCACAAAGGGCGGGGATTATTAACTATGATCTAATGCGTCTTGCTTGTAAACGGAAGAAGATTGTTTTAGCTTCAGGGCAACTTTTGGATCTCTGTGATGTGGCATATCAATATCCACAGAGAGTTTTTAGGTATGGATTAGAGTATAAAACCTTGCGGGATAGGATGGTGTTTTGGTAATGGAGATTAAAAGTAGAATGTGGGGCTATATTCTTGTACTGCTTGCTTGTGTCAGTATTTCTGTTTTCGTTGCTGTCAAACTAACAGCCAAAGATTATGTAAAACTGATAAGTGAGAAGGAGAAACAGATTGAAGAATTACAAAGTGTAGCGAACGAGTATGAACAGAAGATGCAAACTTACAAGGCACAAGCAAAATATCTTGCACAGCAGATAGTGAAGTCTTCTGAAAGAATAAACGCTATTCGAGAAGAAGTTAAGCGAAAGAAAGAAATTGTGGTTTTACCTCCGGAGACTACTGAGGAAACTGTAAGGAGATTAAAGGAGGCAGGTTTTGAGCCAATTGTGGACTGTAAATAAATCGTTTTGGGTTGGGTTGTTTCTTATTCTGTGTTTTCTTTTACTTCTGGTGTGTACCGCGAAAGCCGAAGGAATATGTTCTTACACTTTCAACGAACAGGAAGCGAAAGATATTGTTATGCTTTACGATCAGTTGAATCAGTGTCGTGGGCTTGCTACTTCTGAGGGGTTTCTGGTAGATGAGTTCAATAACAAGATACTTCTTATGGATGAGGTACAGAAAAACCTCGAAAGTGCTATATTGAATTGTGAGAAAGCAAGCGAGGCATTAAAGCGGATCGTAGAAGCTCAAAAGGCAGAACAATCGTTGCGTATGGAAAAGTGCTTAAAAGACATAGAAGCAGTGAAGCCAAAACTCAAGGATAAGGCGACTTGGTTTGGAACAGGATGGTTGTTCGGGTTAATCGTAGGCGCTTTGTTGATATAAGAAGGTGAGGTGGAAATGGGTGAGTATCTTTTAGCAGTTACAATGGCTGGTTTCCTGAGCTTCTTTTTGCTCGGGCTTCTTACAAACGAATTATTTAGAAGTAGAAAGGAGGTGAAAAAGTTTATGGGTGAATTAGCTGATGCTTTAGGTTTAATTGCAACTCAGTTAGCAAAAGCAAAAGATGAGATTGTTGCAAAAATTGCAGAGTTGATTGCCGCTCTCGCAAATGCACCAATTCCGGATGATGCAAAAGCAAAGATCGAGGAGCTGAAGACTCTGGCAGTAGGACTGGATGACATTGTTCCAGATGCACCGCCTGCTGAACCTCCGGTCTAATGGTTTTTTGATTGAAAACAAAAATGGGGAGTGAATTCATACTCCCCATTTTTCAAGGAATGTAAGTGCTATACGATTTTGAACACGCATTATTCTGTGACGATGATACTGGGAAGTGGGGATTCGTTTTATACAATATGAGTGAATCTGAGTGTGACGAATGGTTTGTGTACATTATGAAACTGAGAGATTTTTTAATAGAAAGGGCTTGTGGAAAAAATGATATCGGTATTGATTCCATCCCGAAATGAACAATTTCTACAGCGGACTATAGATGATGTTCTTTCTAAAGCTGAGGGTGATATAGAAGTAGTTGTAACTCTTGACGGATACTGGCCAAATCCAATAATCAAAACAGACAAAAGAGTCGTTATCATACACCATGGTACTGCTAAAGGAATGAGGGCCTCGATAAATGCTGGAGTAGCTGTGTCCTCCAATGCGTACTTGTTGAAATGTGACGCACACTGTATGTTTGATCAGGGATTCGACACTAAGTTACTGCAGGATATCGAGAGTAACTGGATTGTTGTACCGAGGAGGTACCGGCTGGATCCAGATAACTGGGTCGTGATAGAAGATGGTAGGCCACCGATCGATTATATGTATCTTGATTCAGAATTTTCTGGGCGGGACTGGAAAGAAAGATCACAGCACGCAGATTTTCAAAGAGTAGTTATTGACGATCTTATGTCTTCTCAAGGTTCTTGTTGGTTTATGAAAAAGGATTACTATCACGAGTTGGAACTTCTTGATGAAGAAAGTTACGGTCCATTTTTTAAGGAGTTTCAGGAGATAGGTCTTAAGTGTTGGCTTTCTGGAGGAAGGGTAGTAATCAACAAGAAGACATGGTATGCGCATTGGCATAAACCTAAGAGTGCAGGAAGGGGGTATCATTTGGAGTCATCTGCTGGTAAGATTGCAGAGGATCAAGTAAGGAGGTGGATGAAAATGGGGGAAGCTTGGCATAAACAAACTCTTCCTATTGAATGGTTGGTCAGGAAGTTTTGGCCTGTACCGACGTGGTCAGAGCAGGTGATCAATGGATAAATTAGTATCGGTTTTGATTCCAACTCGTCAAAGAACAAAACAATTGATTAGTAGTGTGATGTCCCTTATGAACAGGGCTCAAATTCCCGAAGAGATTGAGATTTTACTTAAGTTTGACAACGATGACCATCAAAGTGTTCAAGAGTTTCTTTCCTCTTATTTTGTTCAGAATTGTAAGGTGGTGGTTAGTCCGCAAGGAAAAGGTTACGCTGATCTTCATCATGGAGTAAATGATTTGTGTAAGATTGCTTCTGGTGAATTTCTTTTCTTGTTTAACGATGATGCAGATATGCGAACCGGAGAATGGGATAAGTATATTCGTCCTCATGCGGGAAAGTTCTGTGTTCTGAGACCAAATGCCGGTCACAAACATGGTAATCTTTTTCCAATCGTTCATAGAAAGTGGCTTGAACATTTTGGGTACTTGTCCTTGTCTTGCCAGATGGATGCTTGGGTACAGGAAGTGAGCAGACGTTTGGAAATTGAAATCGATGTCCCACAAATTGTCATCTATCACAAGAAAAACCCCAACTGGAAAGAGCTCTATCAAACAGTACAATTTCATGCTTTGAAATCTTTGAGGGAACAGGACGTTCGTAAGTTGAAACTTAAGGAAGCAGTATATGAGTAAGGGAAAGAAGTTTTCTTTAGATTTTTATCAGAAGAGAGCCCATGAGAAGGCGAAGACTTTTAATAAACCGAGACCACTATCCGAATTTCTGGTGGGTTTGATTGGGGATAAACAAGAAGTTCATATAGCAGATTTAGGAGCGGGGATGTTTCCTATCTTCGGGAACTACTTGGATGGAAAATGTATTCATCTCTACTCGTCAGATTTTTTAGCAGTGGAGTACATGAAGATTCTACAGCAGTTAGGCATCGAACCTTTGATTCCAATCGAGTATCAAGATATGACAAAGTTAACTCACCAAAGTGATTTTTTCGATGTCGTATGTTGTATTAATGCTCTTGATCATTGCGAGGACCCAAAAGCAGCTCTTCAAGAAATATATAGAGTGTGTAAAAACGGTGGTTGGATCTATCTACAGCACCACACAGAGTCTGGGATAAAAAATAGATACATGGGAATGCACTTCTGGAATGTTGATATGGATGACGAAGGGGGTGACAGTTTTTTCTTTAGTCAGGAGGAAAAGTTTTTTCTTTCCGAAGTAATTCCAGGATTCAGTAACGAAAGGGAAGAAATAGATAGGAGTCACTATATAACTTCGAGGTTTCAAAAATGAATGACAGGACTGTGGTGTATTATACCAGTAATCGAGAGGATGAAAGGTTTGAAGCAAAGATTCGTGAGCGTCTTTTGAAGACAATCGGAGATATTCCTCTAATTAGTGTGTCTCAGAAGCCAATAGATTTTGGATATAATATCTGTGTGGGTGACGTGGGTATTTCGGACCAAAATGTGCACCGTCAGTTACAAATTGGCGCGCAGCACGCAAAGACTAAGTACGTTATTTCGGCGGAATCAGACTGTTTGTATCCAGAAGCATATTTTAAGTACACCCCACCGATAATAGACGGATGCTTTCGGTGTAACAACCTTTATATATTGTATAAAGATAAAGGGCCGTTTTATAGGAAACGATATTCAGAGTGTGCTCAGATATGTGGAAGAGATTTTTTGATAAGGGAAGTGGATAAATATTTGGAAGGACAGCCCATGTGGAATCCAGTTAAGTATCATGGGCATCAAGTAGTTGGTATACTGTTCTGGAAAAAGAATTGGACACTATTCGAAACATCGATACCAGTCTTAAATGTTAAGACAGGAAATGGGCTTCATCCAAGGACAAGAATTATGGAAGGATGGAACGAAACGGAAATTCCGCACTGGGGTACAGTGGAAAAAATGAGAAAGGAGTTATTTGGTGAGTGACTTAACAGTGGTATTCTATACAGCGAATGTACTTCACGAGCCGTTTGCTGGAATAGTCAGGGCTCAATTGCAAAAGGCGATTGGGGATTATCCGTTACTTAGTGTGTCTCAAAAACCGATGGACTTTGGTGAGAATATCTGTATTGGAGAGATTGGAAGATCACACCTCAATCTTTATAGGCAGATTCTTATAGGATCGAAGGCAGCAAAAACGAAATATGTTGCGATGGCAGAGGATGATGTTTTGTATTCATTCGAGCACTTTCACTGTTGTAGACCTAAGCCTAATCATTTTGGATACAATATGAACAAGTGGGGGATTTTTACATGGAGTAAGCCCCCAGTGTTTTCTTATCGACATAGAAAAATTGTAAATAGCTTGATAGCAGAACGAGACATGTTGGTGGAAGCTATGGAAGAAAGATTTACTAAGTATCCAGATGATGATAAGGTTCCTCTTAAGCATTGGGGAGATCCTGGACGGTATGAGGGTTACCTTGGTGTGAGTGTTAGAGCGACAGAAGAGCTTTACTCTAAAGTCCCAAACATTGTGTTTTCTCATGAAGAAGCTTTTGGGTTTCTTAGTCGTGGTACAAGGAAGGCTTTGGGGAATCCTCAAGCAGTGGAGATTCCAGTGTGGGGAAGGGCTGAAGAAATAGTTAAATTATTTTTTAAGAAAGAGGATTAAGAAGAGGTATGATTGAGACTTCATCTCATTGTCCTATGTTAGTAAAAGCGTTGTATATTACAAAGGATTTTCCTGATAACAGTGTCTTGGAAATGGGGATGGGAATTTTTAGTACTTCTCTTCTTCATTGGTTGTGTCTCGATCAAGGTAGAAAGTTAGTGTCTTTGGAAAATGATTCTGGGTATTGTGCTATGTGTGAAGATATGAAAACGGATTGGCATGAAATCCGATTGGTTACAGATTGGGAAGCTGAGGATATTAGTGGTCCATGGGGAGTAGCATTGATTGATCATCGTCCAGCAAAAAGAAGATATCAAGATGTAAAGAGGTTGGCTGACAATACCAGTATAGTGGTGGTTCATGATACGGAAGAAGAGATCAATAAATTTTACGCTTACCATAGAGCTTTTGTGAAGTTTAAATATCGTTACGATTGGGTTAAGAGTAAACCTAATACAACTTTGTTGAGCAATTTTATAGATTTTAGCAAGGAGTTTAAATGCGAGATTTGAGTGTATTGGTTCCTTCGAGAAATGAAATGTTTCTTAAACAGACGGTGGTTAGTATTCTTGAGAATATTGAAGCTGATACAGAAATCATTGTTGTATTAGATGGGGAGTGGCCTTACGAAGCTATTGTAGATCATGAGAGAGTTACTATCATAAAGTTATCTGAGAGTATCGGACAAAGAGCGGCTACGAATCTTGCTTGTAAACTTTCCACTGCGAAATATGTTATGAAATGCGATGCTCATTGTAAGTTTGGTAAGGGTTTCGATCGAATTTTGATTGAGGACATGAAGCCAGATTGGACAATGCTTCCATCAATGTATAATCTTCATGCTTTTGATTGGGTATGTGAATGTGGTCATCGAAGATATCAAGGACCGAGTAATCCTTGTGACAAGTGCGGGAAGGAGATGAAGCGGGATATTCTCTGGAAGGAAAAGACCAGTCCGTACACGACAGCAATGCGGTTTGATTCCGATCTGAAATTTCAATATTGGTCTGAGTATAAGAAGAAACAACAGGGTGATCTTGTAGAGACAATGAGCATATTAGGAGCTTGTTGGATGTTAGAAAGGAAGAGATATTGGGAGTTAAATATCTGTGACGAGAATCATGGAAGTTGGGGACAGCAAGGAACTGAAGTTGCGGCTAAGAGTTGGCTTTCAGGTGGAAAAGTTATCGTGTCGAAAAAGACTTGGTATGCTCATATGTTCAGAACACAGGGTGGGGATTTTGGTTTCCCTTATCCTATCAGTGGAAGACAAGTTGAATCGGCAAGGAAGTACTCGCGGAAACTATGGTTGAATAACACCTTTGATAAACAGGTGTATCCGTTGTCTTGGTTGTTAGATAAATTTTCTCCTGTGCCTGGATGGCATGATGATAAGGGGAAGGAGAAATTAGAACAGGTAAATAAGGCTGGGGAAACATTTTCAGCAAGTACGAGTCCAGCTCCAGTTCAAGCTCCCGTGGTTATATCTGGGAAGAAAGGGATGCTTTATTATACAGACAATAAGTGTAAGGTGAAGATAGCAAAGATGTGTCAGAAAAATCTTTTGAAAATAGGATTGCCCCTTGTAAGTGTATCTTTGAAGCCCATGCCTCATTTTGGTCGTAACCTTCATGTGCCATTGGAAAGAGGTCCTCTTACTATGTTTAAGCAGATCTTACTGGGATTACAAGCCAGTGACGCAGAAATAATATTTTTCTGTGAGCATGATGTTCTTTATCATCCATCTCATTTTGAATTTGTACCCATAAAGAAGGATGTTTTCTACTACAATGTCAATGTATGGAAGGTAGATTGGGAGACAGGGAAAGCTTTAAAGGTGGATGATTGTAGACAGACATCGGGGCTTTGTGCTTACAGAGATTTATTGATTCAGCATTATAGGGAGAGGATCAAAAGGGTTGAGGAGGAAGGTTATTCAAATGCTATGGGTTATGAGCCTGGAACACATAGTCGATCTGAACGAGTTGATGATTTCAATTCTGAGGTTTGGAATTCAACAGAACCAAATTATGATATTCGTCATGGAAATAATCTTACTCCCACTAGATGGAAGAAAGAAGAGTTCAGGAATCAAAAGTTTACACAGGGATGGACAGAAGGAAAAATTGAATTATGGCTTGGAAAGGCATAAATGGCTCTTACTTACGATACTAAACTTCGTATTCCAGCTACCGCTTTAACCACAACTACAAGTGCGGCAACAGCCAATTTTACGTGCGGAGCAGATGCCGAAGTTTTAGTTGTGATGGTCTGCTATGCAGGCGTCACTCAGAGAACTGGTGGTTCTCCAACCTACAATTCCGTTGAACTCACGCAAGTACAAAGTCAGGCAGGAGTAACTGAAGCCGCTTGTGAGATGTGGTATATGCTTGCTCCGCCAGTCGGATCTGCACTTTCCGTCAATGTTCCAAATGGCAACGGTGTCACCATGTGGGTGTATGTTGCCAGCGGAAACGCCGCCGCAGGATATACCTGCGCATATGATAATTCCGGCATTACTGAGACTACCGGTTCCAGTCCTGCCGTATCAGTAACTGCGATAAATACTCCTACCCTGATGTTTGCTGTGGTGGCGACTGGAGATAATACTTTTGCTCCAACCGGCAGGACGGGGAGTTCCTTATATGAAGAAGATATTGCCGCTTATGGTTCAGCCGCACAATATTATAATAAAACCGGTACGGGCGCACAGTCATTAAGCTGGACTGAGGCTACCTCGGATGACTATGGGGCGATTGGTGTTTCGTTCTATGAGGTAGTAAAAGCTTCTCCATCAGCATCACCATCGGCAAGTGTCAGTCCATCAGCATCACCATCGGCAAGTATCAGTCCATCAGCATCGGTAAGTCCATCGGCATCACCATCAGCAAGTGTCAGTCCATCAGCAAGTGTCAGTCCATCAGCAAGTGTCAGTCCATCAGCAAGTGTCAGTCCATCAGCAAGTGTTAGTCCATCAGCGTCACTATCTCCATCAGCAAGTATCAGCCCATCTCATAGCCCAGATTATATTGTCGGAAGTGCAGGCAGTACTGATTATAACAATGCTCGCCACATTTGCAGGACATCTAATGGTGACTTGCATTCTGTTTTTTATAGAACAGTAAGTTCTTATAGTCAGATCATTTACGCAAAGTCAACAGATCGAGGGGAGACATGGACTGAAAC
>Ga0315273_10004790_pt1 | contig 16644 bp, 10 predicted proteins | sample YL17G02_0_MG_FD_205753 | JGI IMG/M metagenome (GOLD analysis project Ga0315273, IMG submission 205753) | Sediment microbial communities from Yellowstone Lake, YNP, Wyoming, USA - YL17G02_0 | ecosystem: Environmental > Aquatic > Freshwater > Lake > Sediment | place: USA: Wyoming | collected... | reverse complement strand
CAACACTAACCGCAAACCTCGATACCCTCTGATCATCCTCGACTGATAGATAGAAACGGCTGTCCTCCCAATCGGGACCGCCCCAATGCCAGCGCGGATATGGAGGCAGCGCCAGATTCCGGGCATTTATTGATTTTAATGTGTCCGCATCGAGAATATAGAGTTTCGGCAGCGTTCCGTCGAAAATATAAATCCTCCTGTCCTTCTGATCAACCCAGACGGTTCTTATCGGCGTAGGAGGCGAGACGGCGAAATACTGAACATCCTGTTCTTTATGACCATATGGAATGAACAGCGCCTTGTCCGCTCCCGGCTTCACAACCGCCAGATCCGCTGAAAGTCTCCCAACAGCCAATACATTACCGTTTTTTTCATCCACGGCGACTGAAGTGAAATCGAACGGCAACAGGATTGTCCTGGATTTCGCGGCTGACGTATCCACAATGATCAGGGAATTTTGTCCGGCAACGGCGAACTCGCCTGTAATATGATTGACAGCTCCCCCCTGAACACGCAGCCTTCGGGGCATCCTCCCGGAAACAGGTATGACCGTTACCTTATCGGTTTTTGCGTCTATTATTGCGATTGAAGAAGAATTCACGCAGGCAGCAAACACCCGATAATTGACTTCATCAGCGATAAGGATATGCGGTCCCTGATCATTTCCGTTAAGTCCACTCAGTTTCGCGAGATCTACTTCAATGAAAGGCTTTTCCGTCGAATAAAGATGAACAAGGAAAACCATTAGGAGCGGCAAAAACGATAAAAAATATCTTTTCATTCTAATCCCCCCATCAATACAATAAATTATATCTTCAATTCGCAAATTGGCAAATACTCCGGATTGCAGGAGAAATGATTCTGGTTTAATATTTCATGCGAAATGAACGCCGAAAAATGCGGCAAAACTTATTTACGATGAAAAGCAATTAATCTTAAAACTCACAAGGAGAAATCCATGAAGAGCAATATCGCCAAGGCGATAAAACTTAGGAATTCGCCGATTGCAATTATGTTTACGAACGAACAGCCCAAAGAGGCGATGATGTTCGGGCGGGGGAAGCGCGGTTGTGTTATCCCGATGTTTACTGCTGTTGCGGGAGGCAAAACTGCAGCTTTCAACAGGCAGACAACCGGGTGCAACGGCGCAATAACGGGTCTTTGCTTCGGGAATGCCTGGGATAAATTTCCGGGCGGTATTGACTATTTCCTGTCAACCGGACGAGGAAAGGGATTTCCCGAAGGTGAAAGATATATCAAGACGCCGAAACTCGCAAAAAAGTGGATAAAATCGTTTCCTTACGCAGATATTCCATATGAATTCGTCGTTATGAAGCCTCTGGAAAAAGTTGACGAAAAGACTGACAAACCTGTGTTAATCAGTTTTTATACAGATGCTAACAGAATCTGCGCTCTAACACTGCTCGCGAACTATACCAATGAAGGCAGCGAGAACGTCCTTGTCAGGTTTTCCTCAGCCTGTCAATCGCTGGTTCTTCTTCCATACATTTTTAGCAAGGAAAATCCTCAAAAAGCAGTCCTCGGTCTTTTCGATATCACTGTAAGATCAATGGTCGAATCCGGCTATTTTTCGTTCACCGTCCCTTGGAAAATGTTCTTTGAGATGGAATCGAATGTTCATGGAAGTTTCCTCGACCTTAAAACCTGGAAGAACCTCGTCCATTAGAAATATCAAGAACTTATAAAAACCTGCAAAATGTCATCCTGACGCAAAAATTCATAGGAAGCCCTGGAAGGATCTGAAAAGTTCCTTCCCTCGAATCCCTTTGAAGTTTACCTCATGACTGCGCCTTCCCTTGCAGCCCGTTGGAGAATCCCTCAGGACTTCGTCTTCGGGGGTTTCTCTGCAGGGGCTTTCTTCGGAATGACAGCAAACCATGGTTTTTTAGTAGTCTTATATTCCTTACGCATAAATATCTTTTCAGCTAACAGGAGCATATTTTTAATCAAAAGCGATTAGGAACGCAGGAATCCCCGATGGAATGAACTATAAGGATCACTCAGTTTCCCGTAGGTATTTCAACATGAAAACAGCATCCTTTATCCGTTTTGTTCACTGCCCATATACGGCCTTTGTGCAGATTCATTATTTCACGTGAGATATAAAGACCAAATCCCATCCCATAGGCTCTCTTATTCGCTTTATCCTTCATCTCCGCCTGATAGTATCGGTCAAAAATCACCTCTGCGGATGCTTCGGGCACTCCAGGCCCTTCGTCGCATATTTTTACAGATATGGAATCTCCACCGGTATCCTGATAATGAACCGATATGGCACCCCCTTCGGGGGAAAACTTGATAGCGTTGGAAAGGATATTATTGAACACCTGCTCCATCTTCAATGGGTCAACGCTGACCATCCTTGATTCACCGTCCGTTTTGAAGTTAATACTCAGATTTCGATTTTTCATCGCAATATAGTTCATATCGATACATGCTTGCAAAATCTTATCGAGGCGCACAGGTTTCATAGCCAAATGAAATTTATAGTCATCAATTTTCTTTAAATCCAGCAGGTCCCGGACTAAGGCCGCCATACGGTATCCGTTCTCGATGATCCGGTCTGTCCAGTTCTCGGCTTCTCTGTCATTCAATGAAGACAACTTGGTTTTCAGCATTTCAGCATAACCAACGATGGCGTTCAGAGGAACCCTTAAATCATGCGATGTGATGGCCACCATTTCGCTGTTCAAAGCGTTCAGCTTAGCCAGCTGTTCGTTTTTGATCCGGAGCTCTGCGTCCCGTTGTTTGATCATCTCCTCCGCCTGTTCGCGTGCTATCCTGTCATTGTATTTCTGAACGACATCTTTCAATACAAGTGGCAACAGTTCCAGATATCCTCCATAAGGATCCTTGATAATATAATCATAGGCACCGGCCTTAATAGCATCTACAGCAACCTGTTCCGATCCGCTACCGGTCAATATCACGACCGGCAACGGCATTTTTTTAGCAAGGATATCCTTGAGCAGGTCCAAACCTGAAATTCCAGGAAGACGATAGTCAATAACAACAATATTGTAGGAGTCAGCATTCTTCTCAAGCAAATCGTACGCATCTTCACCGCGTTCACATTCTTCAATCGAATAAGGAACCCCGCTCTTGCTGAATGCCCTATCGATGGAGAGTCTGTCAAATTCATTATCCTCTATAAGCATTATTTTCAGCTTGTTCGTTTCATTCGGCATGATAACGCCCTTCTATAAATAAATGACTAGATTCCCCCTGATTCAATCATGCTATGTCCCTCGATAACATGTCATTTTAATAATATTACTTAAAACAAAATTCTCACCCGCCCTTAGTAAAATAATATTTCAATATTTCATCTCTCAAAATAATAATTTATACGCTCTGAAGTTCCAATTTAGACCGGTCCCAGGGTAATATTATAAAAAAAGTGCTTCCTTCACCCACCTTCGATTCAATATAAACATAGCCGTTTAATTGGTTTACGGCTTTTTTTACTATAGCAAGACCAAGTCCCATTCCTTCATCACGGTCAGTTATATGAATCTTTTCGAAAACCTGAAAGACTTTATCGAAATTTGCCGGATCAATCCCCCTGCCGTTGTCCTTAACGAAAAATCTGACAAAATTCTCATTTTCGGACGCCCACCCTATTTCCAAAATCTTCTCCGGTGAATCATTAAATTTGACAGCATTGCTCACAAGATTCTGGAATATCTGTTGGAGTAAAATCGGATCGGACTCAATGATCGGCAGATCTTTTGAAAGCGCAACATTTATATCCGGAGGCAGGTTCAAAGTATTCAATAATCCCTTGAAAAAAATATTCATATTTATCACTTCCGAAGGTTTAAGATTTCTGCCGATTCTGGATAATGTCAGCAGTGCTTCGACATAATCAACAGAAATTCGAACCGCCTCCATCAGATACTCGAAATATTTTTCCTGGTTTTGGCTTAATACCGTTTCAAGCTCTTTCCTCAAATAATCCGCGCTGCTGTATATCGTCCTAAGAGGCTCCTTGAGATCATGTGATACAACATAGGCATAATGAGCGAACTCTTCATTTATTTCTTCAAGGTCTGATGCCTTTTTTTCTAAAGACCGCTGTATCTTCTCCAAATCCTCTATTACGCGCTTTTTATCCGTTATATTCCTCCCGATACCTCTGGCTCCGATTAAAATATCATTTTCGCTATAAATGGGAATAGCGCTTACTTCAAAAATAAGTCCCCCTCCGTCCTTCTTCTTCAAGGGGACTTCCACTGATTTAATTATAAAAGGCTGTTCCCGATACAGCTGTATGAGATTTTCCACTCTTTCATGCCCATTATGCTCAATAAGATCACCTAACTTCATTTTTCCGATGATATCCTCGCTTGAAAAACCCAGTACATCGACAATTTCCGGGCTGACGTATGTTAAATTTCCACTTAAATCAATTTCGCCTATAATATCTCCTGAAGCCTCGATGAGCGAACAGTATCTTTCCCTGCTTTCGGACAACTCCTTTTCCACCCGTTTTCGTTGTTCCATTTCAGTTGTTAGTTCATTGTACGCCATTTCAAGCTCTATTGTTCTTTGGCGGACTTTCTCTTCGAGCTTTTCGCTGTAATCCTTCAGCATCTCCTCATTATGTTTTTTTTCGGTGATATCCGTAGCGTGCAACAATATCTGATTATCGGGAACATACACCATTTTTAATAACAGTATCTTCTGTATCCCGTTAGTTTTATAATGGTAAGTAACTTCTCTTTCGCTTACTGTCTTTTCTTCAAAGCAGCGCAAAAATTCCTTGTATTCATCCGGATAATCATTTGCCATACTCGAAGCCTTCATTCCCCTCTTCGCCTCACGGCTCCCTGAAGAGATGCTATTTGACGCTTCATTAAAATCTTTCAGGATCAGCTCCCCATCCTCTTCCTCCCATATATAAGTAGGGATCGGGATGCTGTTGAATTGAGCCCGCAGTTTGACCTCATTTTTACATACAACATTTTCTGCCTTGAAGCGCGCGATTATGCCGCTTATCTGGACGGCGATCGTTTCAAGAGATTGCCTGGTGATAAATGGAATATCTTCAGCCGTTTTCGAAGCGACATTCAATGAGCCTATCATTTTTCCGCTATGTATAAGCGGGATCAGCGCTACTGCCTTCAGTCCCTCGCGTGAGCATGCCGGGGTCAGTTCTGTTCCGATATTGCTAAGCAATGAATAAACAGGTTTGCCAGCCATCATTAATTGTATGGGTTCTGATTCTCGGTTGTAATGAAGGACATCTCTGATGAAATCGGGAGAAAGGCCTCTTTGAAAAGCCAGGTCGAGGTTTTTCTCTTCATCATCCCATATATAGATCCCGCCGCAATCCATTTGTGAAACCAGGATTGCAGCATCCGCTGCAAGGCGAAGAGCATCTTCCAGATTTGTCGAGAGACACAGCGCGAGCGCCAAATCATATAAAATGCTCGTCAAATATTCCGCCTTACGGTATCGCTCTATCGAGAGTCTCAGCTTTTCATTGGTCTTCGCAAGCTCTGCGGTTCTATCACTGACCTCTTGCTCGAGATCCACCCTGGATGAAATCAGCTTCTTTTCCATTGATTGTTTGGACGTGATATCTCTAACAGTAAAAATTGTAGCCCTGGGATTACCTTTTTCATCTTTGAGCAATGCAGCATTCAACTGGATAAAAGCTGTAGAACCGTCCTTTTTGATAATTTCATATTCATTGTTTTCGGAATATCCCTCAGACAGAAGAACCTTAAAATTTTCCATCGCTTTCTTACGATGTCCAGGAATGACAATACCGAAAACAGTTGTTCCTAAAACATCGTCCGAAGAAGGAAAACCATACGACTGAATAGCTCTTTCCGAAATATAAATTATTTTCCCTTCCAAATCCGTTATTACAACGGGATCAGGAACAATCTCGGCGAGTTTTTTGAACAAATCATACTCGGAAAGATCATTTCCGGTTGAAGTGTTAATTGTCAGAATTCTTTTCATAATATGGGAGATAGTTTCAACGCTCAGTTTATTTTTGATAATATAATCCCGCGCACCGGCTGAAATTGCCTGGCCCATGATTTCCTGCTTTTCTTCTGACACCAAAACAACCAAAGATGCCGACGGTCTGCGCATAAGAATATCTTTGATGCTCATCAAACCGCCGCTTTCAAGTATGTCCATATCAAAAAAAATTATGTTATATGAATTGTTCTCTATCTCTTTTAATGATTTATTATAATCGTTGATCGCCTCAATTCTGCAATTATCCTGTTTGAGAATGGAGAAAGCTGTATAAAATAGATCTGAAATAGCGGGGTTGTTTGTGATTAATAATACAGCATTATCATTTTCCTGAAACTCAGGTTTGACATCCATTAGTAAGCCTTTAACTCCGTCATTAAATTATGTAATTATACTATTATATTTATGCGCTATCTGCAAGAGCAATTCACGATGCATAACAAAGCTGATTATTTTCATAGTCCTTATTCTCTTTCAATCTTTAATAGAACTTGATAGCTTGAATGACGAAATATGTGAGTATAATGTTTCGTAATTAGCTGATTGACTATCGGCATTTTTATAATTATTATTTAAATGTGAAACCTGAAAATTCCATTAAAAAAAATATAAAAATAAGAAGCCAGCTAATTCTGGTTTTATTAGGGGTTACTCTCGTTCCGCTGCTGATATTCGGTTTGCTCAATATACAAGCCAATAAAGACAATCTCGAGGATTATGAAAGGCTCCAGCAGACCAACCTGGCGGCAAGGTTGAAAGTAGAGATTGATAATTTTATGGAGCGCAACTTCGGATTAGCCCAGGCGTTATCATTTAATATTACCGCCCAGATCGAGGCATCTTCCGGAAATCGCACTGTTTACGAACTAAGCACTGAAAAGCTTTTGCACGATTTTCTCCAGAGAAGCCCGAACTTTCATTTTGCGTCGGTCCAGGCATCAAACGCAGCAAAACGGATAACCCTAAGCGAAGGAAAATTCAATTTTGATATTGAAAACGAGCTCCAAAAATACTATGACGACGGCAAGGTAAAAATAAGTTCCGGCGGCACATATATGAGCCCTGTGGTCAGGTCTCAATCCCTCGGCAAGGAAGTTGTCCTTTATACGACCCCGATTTTCAGCAAAGGCAGCCCCGTTGGATTGCTCTCGACCGTAATCAACCTGGATTATATTAATCGTCTTATCATGGAGACTGCCGGCGATAACTACGAAATTTGCGTGATTGACTCCCTGGGAAAGCTGATAAGCCAGGCTAACATGGAATATGTTAGAAACGAAGAAGACCTCAAAAACAACGATCTGCTGACTGATTATCTGAGGCCGGACTCACCAGCCGAGAGACCCAGATTCAGTATAAACCAGGTTTATGATGTGAGAATCGCCGGTAAATCCGAAGAATACCTGGGGACATTTACGCCGGTGGAAGATCTTGAGTGGGCTCTGGTCGTACAGCTGAATTCACAGATCGCATTCAAACCAGTGCAGATGATGATCAACAGATCCATCATTATGCTCATTTTTGCCGCTATGATCGCAATATTAACCGGTCTCTTCTTTGCAAATACGATTTCGAAACCGCTAAGTATGCTTACAAAAGCCACAAACGTCATTGCCGAGGGCAAGTTCGATCAACCGATAGGTATTCACAGCCGTAATGAAATCGGCATCCTTGCGGACCGGTTCAATTCCATGTCCGGCGAAATTCAAAAATTCATAGTGAACCTTAAAGATGCGGCACGAAAAAACAAAGACTTGTTTATTTCTTCAATCAGAATGATCTCGGCCGCTGTTGACGAGAAGGATCCATACACGCGAGGCCATTCGGAGAAAGTGAGAGAATTCAGCGTCGAGATCGGGCGAATTATGGGGCTTAGCCCTGAACAAATAGAAAAAATAGCCATTTCCGCTATATTGCATGACGTCGGCAAGATTGGAATACAGGATAGCGTTTTAAATAAGGCCGGCACGCTTACCCCCGATGAATTTGAAATTATGAAGCAGCATCCTGAAAAAGGGGCATATATTATCTCCCCGATCAACGAATTGAGCGATATCATCCCAGGAATCCTCTATCACCATGAAAAATGGGATGGAACCGGATATCCGAAAGGATTGAAAAGCGAAGCTATACCGCTTACTGCGAGAATAATAGCCGTGGCGGACACCTTCGATGCCATGACTTCAGACCGCCCTTACCAGAAATCGATGGAGGTGGACTACGTTTTCAAGTTGCTCTTCGACTGGGCGGGAAAAAGGTACGATGCCGACGTCGTCGCATCACTCTTCCAGGCTTATGAAGCCGGAAGAATTAAATTGTCTAAGACAAGGAGCAGTGTTCAATCATGAAAATTTTTAAATCAAACAAAAAGTCATATGGATTTTTAATCGCGGTCATCGCCTTTTCAGCATTTTATTTTTCCTGTGGCAAAGGTTACGACTCAGAGAACCCCGCTGATGTGGAAGAACATCTGATTCATTTCCGCAATGGAAATAACGCCCTGAACCAGGGGAACTATGAGCTTGCCGAGAAGGAATTTAAAGCCGCAATTGAAGGCTATCCCAATAATGCACCTTATCACAACTACCTGGGACTTACCTACTTTTTTCAAAAAAAATATAACGGGGCGCTTATCGAATTCGACAACGGGCTGAAAATCACAACCGAATACGGAGATCTGTACAACAACAGGGGGCTTGTATTCCTCGCGCTTGGAAAAAATGATGATGCTCTGAACGAATTTAAAAAAGCGCTTAACACACCTGCTTACCCGGCGCCTGAGACAGCATATTTCAATATCGGAAGAATTTATTTTACGCGTGAACAATGGGTAGAAGCAGCCTTCAACTTCGAAAAAACTATTGATATTTTAAAGACAAGAAAGAATCAACCGCATCCTGAAGCGTTATGTTATTATGGCATATCTTTACTGAAGCAAGGCAAGTTCTTCGAAGCAGTTGCTCCTCTCAGTGAAGCCGTCAAAGCCAATCCGAAATATCTGCTTGCACAGTACAACGTCGGAATCGCTTATTTCAAAATCGGAGATAAAGACCGCGCAGTGAAACATTTTATGGAAGTGCGGACTCTATCCTCTGTTGACGATCCGTTATATTCGGACGCGAGCGAGTATATAAACAAGATAAAACAGGGAAATTGATGTTAGGGAACATCCTTCCCCGTCTGAAACATGGCCTTTCAAAAACCAGACATGCTTTTTCGAATCAAATTGCCGGTTTATTCGTCGCGGATGACAAACCCAGTGATAGCGAATTTCGAAAACTCGAAGAGCTGCTGATATCGGCGGATGTTGGCTATTCCCTCACGGAGGAAATCATCGCCATAATGCGGGAGACCTCCAATCAGGAATACCGGGACGCGGGGGGACCTAAACAGATTTTAAGTAAAATCCTCGTTGGCTACCTGGAAAATACACCCGATGGAAATGAAAAGATTCGGAATTTAAAACCCGAAGTACAAATGATTATTGGCGTAAACGGTAACGGAAAAACCACGTCTGTCGGAAAACTCGCTGCGTACTACAGGGATATGGGAAAAACGGTTATATTATGCGCAGCAGACACTTTCCGTGATGCCGCGATCGAGCAGCTCTCGATCTGGGGGGAAAGATCAGGATTCAGGGTCATACGACACCAGCAAGGGGCAGATGCTTCCGCAGTCATTTTCGACTCGATTAAGGCTTCTATCGCATCCAAAGCTGATTACCTTTTGATAGACACGGCCGGGCGCCTGCATACGAAAGGAAACCTTATGCGTGAGCTGGAAAAGATGCAGAGAGTCATCTCGAAAGAATTACCTGGCGCTCCGCACAAGATTTATCTTGTTTTGGATGCCACGACAGGCCAGAACGGTATTGCACAGGCAAAAGAATTCCTCGAAAGCGTGAAAGTTTCAGGGCTTATAATCGCCAAAATGGACGGCACAGCGAGAGGCGGATTTATCTTCGGAATAAAGCAGCAGACCGGTCTGCAGGTTGAATTTATCGGAATCGGCGAAAAAGTCGGGGATTTGATACCTTTCGATCCAGAACAGTTTGTCGAAGCGCTTGTATTGGAATGAACTCTTTTTCAAAAACCGACATCCAATTTATGTCAAAAGCGATAAACCTTGCCCGCAAAGGCGAAGGTATTACCTCGCCCAATCCAATGGTTGGAGCAGTGCTTGTTAAAAACGGGGTCGTAGTCGGACGAGATTATCATAAGAAAGCCGGTCAGGCTCACGCCGAAACATTAGCGATTGCCGCCGCGGGAGAAACGGCCGCAGGTTCAACGCTATATGTAAATCTCGAGCCATGCAATCATTACGGAAAAACTCCTCCATGCACTGATGCCATCATCTCGGCAGGAATCACCCGGGTCGTTGTAGCTATGCGAGACCCAAATCCAAGGGTCAAAGGAAGCGGAATAGAAAGATTGAAGGAAGCCGGAATCAAAACCGATGTGGGAATTTTGCAGGAAAAGGCAACCATTCTGAATGAAAAATATCTATATCATGCTTCCACAGGGTTGCCGTTCGTAATAATAAAGGTCGCCTCAACCCTTGACGGCAAACTTGCAACTAAAACGGGCGATTCTCAATGGATTTCTTCTCCGAAGGCGAGAAAATTGGCGCACCTGTTGCGCAAATCGGTGGATGCGGTGGCAATCGGCTCTGGCACGGCATTAAAGGACGACCCGCTTTTGACCGTTCGGCTTGGACGCGAGGATTTTTACAGCCATCGGATAATTTTCGATACAGGTCTCAAAGTAAACCCCTGCTCCAGGATTTTTTTAGAAAAAGATCGAGGCAGAATCTTCATTATTACCCTAAAAAAATCCGATCTCGATAAAAGAAAATTACTCGAAAGCGCGGGAGTAACCGTAATCGGAGTAAACGCTGACGAGAAAGGATTTCCCGATATAAAAGAGGCCCTGCTCAAGCTGGCAGAAGAAAGCATTACGTCAATCCTCGTCGAAGGAGGAGCCCGGCTGATCGCATCGTTCGTCAAGTCCGGCATGGCGAATAAACTCATAATCGTATATGCCCCGATGATTATCGGGGGACGCTCGGCCGTGCCGATGGTTGATGAGCTTGGAATAGAGGGTCTCAGGGAAGCCTGCATTCTAAAAAACCACTTCTGGCAAAGGTTCGGCGGCGAGATGATTTTCACGGGATATTTCAAATAACTTCCTGGTACGATAAAGCTATTTTCTGTTTCTCAGTCTTTCTGCTTTCCACTCAAGATTGACCTTCAAAAATAATCCTAATAGGTATAAAATACAGATGAAATGGACGAAATATCTTCCAAAGAAAAACAAAGGCGGTAAGATTTGTTCACGGGATTGATTGAAGAGACGGGAAAAATAATTGAGATTGAGAAAAAACCGGGGCAGGCTTACGTCAGGATTCAATGTGAGAAAACCTTCGATGAAGCCTGTATAGGACACAGTATCTCCGTAAACGGCATTTGCCTGACGGTAAAGGAAAAGCGCAGCAAATCTCTCCTGTTCGACGTATCGCCTGAAACCTTCTCCCGCACTACATTCGACCTGTGGAAATCCGGGTTGATTGTAAATCTGGAGCAATCCCTGACGCCGAGCTCACGTATTGGGGGCCACTTCGTCCAGGGACATGTCGATTGCCTGACGAGTGTGCTGAAAATAAAAAATGAAGGGAGTTTTCAAAGGATCGTATTCAAGCTTCCCAGAAATATCGCCGCATACATTGTTGAAAAGGGGCCGGTCGCCGTGGACGGGATTAGTCTTACTGTGGCTTCATGCGACCTACACAAGTTCGAAGTCACAGTAATACCTGAAACGATTCGGAGAACCAATATTCGAGCGTACAGACCCGGAACTATGGTAAACATCGAGGTTGATCTGCTCGCCAAATATATCGAAAAAATTGCGAATAAAGAAAAAAGCGAAAATCATAAGGACTTTTATTCCGAGGAAAACCTGAAAATACTTGGATATGTCTGATCTTTAGAGTTTCCATATTGAACAATCGAGCCAGTTTTTTCCCGAAGTTTTTGCTTATTCCCTGCGACTACATTAAAATCCGCGACGGGTGTTAAATTATATTATGATTATAAAATTTTTAAAAAACTACAAATTCGAAATTCTTTTTTTTGCGATTTTGGGAGCAGTTCTGCTTCTCAATCTCGGCGCTTCCTCTCTATGGGAGCCCGACGAACCACGCTATGCGGAGGCCGTGAGAGAAATGTTCGAAATGGGCGATTTCCTCACGCCTCACTATAATTATGAGTATCGTTTCGATAAACCGATATTCTACTATTGGTTGATCGCCGGTTCTTTCAAATTATTCGGGATGAACGATTTTGCGTTAAGGTTCCCTTCTGCTGTCCTGACATTTTTAACCATCCTGTTTTTATATCTTCTTGTTCATAAAATATACGGAAGAGCTGCCGCGGTTTGTTCCAGTGTCGTTCTTGCGACGATGTTCAACTACATAAAGCTTGGAAGATATGCCATCCCGGACGCATCATGGATATTCTTCATCACCGCCGCTTTTTATTTCTTTATCTCCGGCCTTCATAACCCAAAAAAAGCGAATCTGCATATGCCGCTCGGTTATGTGATGCTGGCATTCGCAACGATTACCAAGAGCCCCGTCGGTGCTGCCATCCCGGCAATCGTGTTCGCCGTTTATATGGTCCTAAGAAAAGACTGGAGCCTTTGGAAGCGTATGAAGGTCAACATCGGCGTACTGATCTTATTCCTGATCTCCGCCCCCTGGTATCTGTATATGATCTTCAGGTACAAAGCTGAATATTTCCGATATTACTTCGTTTCTGACCATTTCTTCAGGTTTTTTACCTATGAATTCGGAAGGGCGCGCCCGATCTGGTATTATATTCAGATTTTACTGGGTGATTTTCTGCCCTGGACATTGTTTTTTATATTGGCATTTTTCAATAAGCAATTGCGATTAAAAAATATCAAAGATAAAAAATATGAGAACTATACTTTTCTAATTTTATTATGGGGAGTAATCGTTTTTGTCATTTTTTCTCTCAGCAGCACGAAACTGCCGCATTACATAAGCCCGGCATATCCACCGTTCGCAATTCTTACAGGGCTATATCTTTCCACTGTAATATGCAGAGAAAAAAAATTGAATATAAAATGCCGGATAGCGCAATCATTAGTCGTCTTCACTTTTCTCGCGGCAGGAGTACTCCTTTTCGTACATATCAAATTTCTGACCGATGAAAATTTGACTACGTTCAGGACATTTCTCTGCGGAGCGATTCCACTTCTGTTTTGCTGCTCACTCGTCTATTTCTTCATCAGGAAAAAATTCGATCTCTACATTAAAACAGCAGGAATCGGTTTACTCTTGACATATCTCGCTATTGTCCTGCTGCTTATGCCCGTTTATGAAAAAACGGTTCCATTGAAGGACATATCCCTAAATCTGAAGAAAATGCTGGAAAAAACGGATAAAGTCGCCCTCTATAAAACGATTAACCCGGCGATCATGTACTATTTGCATAAAAAAGTGATTGATATTAAAACCACTGAAGACCTCGAGAAATTCCTTGCTCAGGATATGAGGGTTTTTATCATCACGAAAAGTGAGAATATCCGTGACTTCGAAAACAACATACAGGCTCCTTTCTACGAAATAGATAGAAAGAGCCGATACCTCCCGAGATTTGATAATTTTTATAAAAAGCCGAAAGAAGCGGTGAATTTCGAGCTTGTATTGCTATCCAATAAACCAAAGTAAATTGAAAAAGGAAATCATTGATATTACGTTGCATTCTGGAAGTTTCCGGAATTTTCCGTCAGATTCTTTCATTATTCAGGTAGTAATGATTATAAACCATTTGCTAAGTAGTTTCGCACTATTGCAAAGCTGCTTGCATTTTGGTAAAGTGTAATTATCCTTAAAGAAGGTATTTTATCTAAATAAAAAGGGGGAGTATTTATGAAAATCGGAGAAATCCTCGAAGAAACGGCGAAAAAAAACAAGAGTGATGTAGCCTTGGTCTTTGAAGGCCAAAAAATAAAATGGGGCGAATTCAATACTTGTGTAAACCGCTTGTCCCACGCATTGATGGAGCTCAACGTAAGTGTCGGCGACCGCGTGGCAATCTGGATGTCCAACTGCCCTGAATATTTTTATGCATATTATGCTAACGGACGAATCGGATCTGTCAGTGTTCCGGTTAATACCTTCCTTAAGGGCGAAGAAGTTGCCTTTATCCTCAACGACAGCGCAACCCACACAATCTTTCTAACCCCGGATTTCTACGAAGAATTTCAAAAAGCTGCACCTAAAATCAGAACCGTGAAGAACGTAATCATAAATGCCACCGAAAAAGAATTTAACAGCATCTTTCGCACCAGAGATCCAAAATTCCAATATTTCCAGATGCAAAGTTTCCTGAAACGCGAACCTTCCACGACAATTTTCAGAACATTCTCGGAGGAAGACCTTGCCGTTTTGATCTACACATCAGGAACTACCGGATTCCCTAAAGGGGCGATGCTAACCCATAAAAACCTTATCAGCAACGTTAAGCAGTGCAACGAAGCTCTCCTGCTCAACAAAAAGGACCGTATATTATTGTTTCTGCCTATGTTCCATTCATTCACCGAACTTGTATGTATGGTCCTTCCGGTCATTCTGGGTTTGAGGATAATAATTCTACCGAAAATCGATTCATCCAAAATCAAGAAAGCGCTTATTAAAAATAGACCTACCGTCTTTGTCGGAGTCCCTACAGTTTACAATTCGATGGCTCAGATTAAATTATCCGGTTTGAAGAGAAGACTCAACCCAATAAGGCTCTATGTATCAGGCGCAGCTCCGCTTGCGCAGGATATTCTTAATCGTTTCCTTCACTTATATCAAAGACCGCTCATAGAAGGTTATGGTCTGTCAGAAGCTTCGCCTGTCGTATCCTGTAACCTCCCGGGAAAAGAAAGACCTCTCTCGGTCGGTTTGCCTGTTCCGGGAGTTGAGGTCAAGATAGTTGACGAAAATGAAAGAGAAATGAAAGTTGATCAGGTGGGAGAAATAATCGTCCGCGGCGATAATGTAATGAAGGGTTACTGGAAGCAACCCGATGAAACTGAAAAAACCTTGAAAAACGGTTGGTTGTTCACCGGTGATATGGGAAAAAAGGATGAAGATGGATACCTCTATATCGTGGATCGTAAAAAAGACATGCTTTTATATAGAGGCCAGAATATCTATCCACGCGAAATCGAGGAAGCCATTTATAACAATCCCAAGGTTAAGGAATGTGCTGTCGTCGGAGTAAAAGACGCTCAGAAAGGTGAAATTCCCAAAGCTTACATCTCGTTGAAAGCCGGTGAAAAAGCTACAGAAAAAGAAATAAGAGATTACCTGAAGGAAAAAATCGCTAATTATAAATTGCCGAAATATATTAAATTCCTTGACGAACTACCTAAAACACCTACAGGAAAGATTCTTAAGAAGGATCTTCGTGAACTCGCCCAAAAAGATACTGTCGTCGGGAAGGATGACGGAGAAAATTGAACGGGTAAATATTCATCCTGATTAATAATTATGGGAAAATTTCTACATTTTTCTATCCTTATATAAAGGATAGGAGAATTGCTTTAATTAAAAGTTGACAGAGATAGAGAAAATATTAAAATTCGATGATGGAAAAAACAAGGATGGTTTCATTAAATCAGATCAAAACGATAACATGTCCAAGGACGGGAGTTAATGGGAATTAATACTCCCTCGTTCTTCAATCCTGTCCTTTTTAAATCCCCTGTAAACAGCGCCATCCAGGAGTTTATTTATTAATGGAAACAATGAAATGAATATACGCATAAAATTGAGCGAGGACCAGTCCGCTTTTGATGTCCTGGCTTCGGATTCTGAACTCCGGGGAAAAGCGCTCGCTATCAAATATAACAACCAAATATGGGATCTTTCTCATAAAATGGATCACGAGGCTGAGGTGGAAGTTATCACCGAAAATTCCCCAGAGGCAATAGAAATTCTTCGGCACAGCGCATCGCATATAATGGCATCCGCAGTAAAGGAAATTTTCCCTGAAGTGAAGGTGGGAATAGGACCCGCAACCGAAAGCGGCTTCTATTATGATTTCGAAAAACCGGAGCCCTTTATGCCCGGGGACCTCGAGAAAATTGAAAATAAAATGAAGGAAATAATCTTCGCAAACAAACCCTTTCTTCATCTCCATCTGCCAAAAATCGAGGCTGTAAAGAAATTCGAAGATATGGGAGAGCATCTGAAGGTGGAATTAATCAATGAAAAAGCTGGCGATACGGTCTCTCTTTATCAAAGCGATACTTTTCTGGATTTTTGCCGCGGTCCGCATATACCCGCAACCGGGTATGTACCGGTTTTCAAACTTCTATCAACCGCGGGCGCATATTGGAAGGGTGATGAAAACAACCAGATGCTGCAAAGAATCTACGGGACAGCTTTCTTCCGGCAGGAAGATATGGATAAACATCTTGAATTTCTTGAAGAAGTTCGGAAAAGAGATCATCGCAAGCTCGGACCGCAGCTCGATATCTATCATATTTATGAAGAAGCCGGCTCAGGCCTTATATTCTGGCATCCGAACGGCGCCATTTTGAGAAC
>Ga0315273_10004789_pt1 | contig 16645 bp, 19 predicted proteins | sample YL17G02_0_MG_FD_205753 | JGI IMG/M metagenome (GOLD analysis project Ga0315273, IMG submission 205753) | Sediment microbial communities from Yellowstone Lake, YNP, Wyoming, USA - YL17G02_0 | ecosystem: Environmental > Aquatic > Freshwater > Lake > Sediment | place: USA: Wyoming | collected... | reverse complement strand
CCCCCATCTTGAAAGCAAAATGCCCGCAATTGTATCGATACACGGGATCTCGGCCAGATCGCGCATCTCTGTGTGGAAAGGGGCGGATTGGATTACCAGATATCAACGCGGTGAATAGCACTATAATAGCTCGCGAACCGACTGCCAAGTTTGTGGCACACTGGTGCGCTGAAACACCTCTTCGCCGTCCGCTGCAAGGCTTCGAAGCTCCGCTTTCAAACCGCAAGATACGCGATGTGCACGGCTCCGTGGAAGAACACAATTGGCGAAAATACGTCCTATTACTTCTGCTTTTTCGGCTTCTGGCGGGGGATCGGCACAAGTTGGTCGGCAACCTTTATCCATGAACCGGGCTTCAAGGGGACGTCGGCTAGCTCAGCAGTAGGTTTGGTTTCGGCGATCTTCGGCTTGATTGGCTCTGGAGAAGCGTTTGCCGCTTCAGCTGGTTTGACCTGAGGTGCCGGCATGGTGGAAGCAGTTTCAGTCGGCTTTGCGACAGGAGCCGGTACCGGTGTGCCGGCTTGCTGCTCTGTAGCAGCTTTTGTTGGGGCGTTGGCCGCTGCAGGTGGAACCGGCAGACCATCGACAACGACCTCGGTGGGCGCTTCGCTCGTCACGATCGCGGCCTGGCCATTCTCGATTGCACGCCATTTCACAACGTTTGCATTATGTTCTTCAAGGGTTTTCGCAAAGGCATGGCCTCCCGTACCGTTGGCTACGAAGTAGAGATAGCCGGTGTCCGGTGGATTGAGCACTGCCTCCAGTGACGCCTTTCCTGGATTGGCGATGGGGCCTGGCGGAAGGCCATCAATCTTGTAGGTATTGTATGGAGTATCTGAAGCAAGATCATCACGCGTGAGGCCGCGATCAAGCTTGCTCTTGCCACCCACAAGACCATAAATAATTGTCGGGTCCGATTGCAGGCGAATGCCCTGCTTAAGTCGATTGAGAAATACAGATGCAACCAGCGGGCGCTCCTCTGGAATGCCGGTCTCCTTTTCGACAATGGAGGCAAGCGTGACAGCCTCTTGCTTGCTCTTCAAAATCGTATTTGGTGCCCGCGCTTCCCACAAGGTGTCGAGCAGTTCGGTTTGTGCGACTTGCATGTCGTCCAGCATTTTCTGGCGCGTCAACCCACGATGGAACACATAAGTGTCCGGCAATATGGCTCCCTCAGCCGGCAGTGCAGTAACTTCGCCCGTAAGGACGTCGTTCTCGGCAACGCGCGCAGAAGCCATTTCACTGGTCCAGCCCTCCGGAATAGTAATCTTGTAGGCAATAGTTTTGCCACTTGTGATTATTCCCAACACTTCACCGATGCTGGCGTGCTCGGGAAACTCGTATTCACCCGCCTTCAGATGGCCACCGCGAGCGCCATTGACATAGGCTGCCGCCGTAAAGATACTGGCACTGCTGACGACGCCGGCATCCTGCAGTGCCGCCCCCACGGTACGCTTCATGCCGGGCTTGACGACATACACTGCCTTGCTCTTAAGCGGGCCTTCCGCTGTAAATACAGCATATCCGTACATGGCGGCACCTGCTCCGACGACGCCGGCAATCAGGGCAAGAACGAAGAGTGCCAGCAGCACACGTGAGAATGCCGACCGGCGTACCTTGATCAACTTAGGTTGTGGTACCCTGACTGGTTCCAATGCACGGGTCTCCTCATACTCAACTCAATCTGCATAGCGGCGCATCACAATGGACGCATTCGTACCACCAAAACCAAAAGAATTAGACAGAACTATGTTGACCGACTTTTTTCTGGCGACTTTCGGCACAAGATCAATGTCAGTCTGCACCGATGGGTTTTCCAGATTTATGGTCGGCGGACATATATTGTCACGAATTGCCAGAATTGAGAAGATAGCTTCGACAGCCCCAGCTGCGCCCAGCAAATGACCGATGGAGGACTTGGTGGAAGACAATGACAGGTTTTCAACCTTTCCGCCCATAAATCTCTCGACCGCACGAAGTTCGATCTCATCGCCTACCGGCGTGGACGTTCCATGGGCATTGATGTAATCAATATCAGTTGCAGGAATGCCCGCGCGCTTCAAGGCTGCGACCATACAACGGAAGGCGCCGTCGCCATCCTCCGGCGGCGATGTGATGTGATAAGCATCGCCCGACATCCCATAGCCAACAATTTCAGCATAAATCCGGGCACCGCGGGCCTTGGCATGCTCGAGTTCCTCAAGAATGAGAATGCCGGCACCTTCACCCATCACAAATCCGTCGCGATCCTTGTCATAGGGCCGCGAACCCTTCGTTGGCGTGTCGTTGAATGCCGTTGACAGGGCCTTGCAAGCGCTGAAGCCTGCAATCCCCAGACGGCAGATACAGGACTCCGCACCACCAGCAAACATCACGTCGGCATCGTCGAGAGCTATGAGTCGCGCCGCATCGCCGATGGCGTGGGTGCCGGACGAGCAGGCGGTTACGACCGAATGGTTTGGCCCCTTGAGCCCGTGGGCAATTGAGATCTGGCCCGAGGCCAAATTGATAAGAGAACCCGGAATGAAGAATGGGCTGACCTTGCGGGGGCCCTTCCCATGCAGCAGGAGGGTGGTTTCCTCAATGCTGGGAAGTCCGCCAATGCCTGCCCCTACTAGAACTCCCGTGCGGTATTGCTGATCGGGTGTCTTAATTTCGTAACCGGAATCCTTGAGCGCCTGCTGAGCTGCGATCATCGCAAACTGAATAAAGTCATCATTGCGGCGCTGGTCCTTATGGTCCAACCAGGCGTCCATGTTCAAAGTGCCGTTGCTGCCGTCGCCGCGTTTGACTTCAAAGGCAATGCGGCAGGGCAAGTCCGCGGCGTTGAATTTTGTGATGGGGCCTGCCCCCGATTCACCGGCGATAAGTCGGCTCCAGGTCTCCTCAATGCCCGTGGCAAGCGGGGTCACGATCCCCAATCCAGTTACGACGACACGACGCATAAAGACCTCTCCCACATAAAAACGCAGGGACTGAGGATTTTGCGAACCCTGCCCCTGCGTGGCGATCAGCTACTAGGCAAAACTCTCAGGCTTTGGCTGATTCAATATACTTCACCGCGTCACCCACAGTCTGAATTGTTTCGGCGGCATCATCTGGAATTTCGATGGCGAACTCTTCTTCAAAAGCCATGACAAGCTCAACCGTGTCGAGGCTGTCGGCACCGAGGTCATCGATAAAACTTGCCTCGGTTTTCACTTTTTCGCCATCCACACCAAGGTGCTCGACGACGATCTTTTTTACCCGCTCAGCAACGTCACTCATGTTCAATCGTCCTTGTTTGCTTTAATTATTACTGCTTTTGCCACGCGAATTTGTCATGGTTCCCCCGCGTGTCTAGAAGCTAACTACCACAGAATCCAATTCCGGCAAAAGAGGATAATTTCTTGCCTTGTGGCCCGGACGTTTCACACCCATAGTGGTTTTATTCCAATCCCGCAGTCAGGAGGCATATGTGCCATGCAACAGCGTAAACTCGCATCTTTAAGCGTTTCGGCATTGGGGCTGGGCTGCATGGGCATGTCGGAGTTCTATGCGGGCCGCGATGACGCGGAATCCATTGCTACAATCCACCGCGCCATCGAACTTGGAATCACCTTTCTGGATACCGCCGACATGTATGGCGTTGGTGCAAACGAGGAATTGGTGGGCCGCGCCATCAAGGGCAAGCGTGACCGGGTCGTACTTGCCACCAAGTTTGGCAATATGCGAGGCCAGGACGGTAGCTTCCTGGGGGTCAACGGCAAGCCTGACTATGTGCGGAAATGTTGCGAAGAGAGCCTGAAACGCCTGGGTGTCGACGTCATAGACCTCTACTACCAGCACCGCGTGGACCCCAATACTCCAATAGAAGATACGGTGGGCGCCATGGCCGAATTGGTTGCACACGGCAAGGTGCGATACCTCGGCCTATCCGAAGCGGCGGCAACAACCATCGAGAAAGCCCACAGGGTTCACCCTATCACGGCATTGCAAACCGAGTACTCGCTATGGAGCCGTGATGTCGAGGAAGAGATTTTGCCGACCACTCGCAGGCTTGGCATCGGGCTGGTACCTTATAGCCCATTAGGACGGGGCTTTCTTACCGGACGGTTCAAATCTCCCGACGATATTGATCCCAAGGATTATCGCCGACTGACTCCGCGCTTCCAGGGTGAAAATTTTGAACAAAATCTCGGGCTTTTGGATGCAATTGAAAACCTGGCGCTCGCCAAGGGCCTGACACCGGCCCAGGTTGCGCTTGCCTGGGTGTTGGCACAGGGAAGCGACATCGCTCCAATACCAGGCACCAAGCGCCGGAGCTATCTCGAAGAGAACCTCAAGGCCATTGACGTGACATTGAGCGGTCCTGAGCTGGAACGGCTATCCAATGCTATTCCACGGGGAGCAGCCGCGGGCGAGCGCTACCAGGCCTCTTCCATGGCAGCGGTCAACCGCTAACCCGAATTGACCATCAATCTTGCCCCCGGGTCCCAAACACCTTAAAGCGCTGGCGCCATGAACCAATCTGTTACCCCAACGCCAAAGGAGCTTGCTGGAGCAGTACTTTCCATTGACCTTGGCGCCATTCAAAGGAACTGGCGGCATCTCAATCGTAATGTGGGATCTGCCGAATGCGGTGCGGCCGTAAAGGGCAATGCCTATGGGCTTGGCGTTGAACCGGTTGGTCGTGCGCTTTGGGACGCAGGCTGTCGCAGTTTCTTTGTGGCGCGACCCAAGGAAGGCGAGGAACTTCGCCAACTCCTGCCATACGCCGCCATATATGTCCTCGATGGACTGTTTCCGGGACGGGCGGAGTTTTATGCCCAGAACAATCTGCTGCCAGCCTTGATCTCCACGGATGAAGTGCGAGAATGGGCAGCCTTTGGGCGCGTTTATGGGCGCAAATTACCCTGCGCCATACACGTGGATACCGGCATCAACCGGCTTGGTTTCTCGATGGCTGAATTCCAGTCCCTACTGGATGACGCTGCCATCATGGGTAGCATCCAAGTGGATTTGTTGATGAGCCACCTTGCTTGCGCTGACGAACCGCAACATCCCATGAACATCCGACAGCGCAATGTCTTTGCCGCCGCTCGCGCCAGGTTTCCCGGCGTCCCCGGGAGCCTTTCAAATTCAGCCGGCATTTTCCTTGGCAAGGAATTTTCCCATGACCTTGTGCGGCCTGGCATTGCCATCTACGGCGGCAATCCTACACCTGCCCTCCGCAACCCCATGGAAGCGGTTGCCGTTCTTGCCGGTGCAATCCTGCAGACCCGCAATGTTACCAGGGGGGAGACCGTGGGTTACAGCGCCACCTGGACAGCACCTCGAGATGTCCGCATTGCAGTGCTAGGTGCAGGCTATAAGGACGGCGTCCCGCGCGCCTTGAGTTCTGGCGTCCGCAACTCAACCCCGGAAGTGTTCCTGGGCGGCAAACGCTGCCCCATTATCGGCCGGGTATCCATGGACATGATGGCCATCGACATTACTGACCTTGCAATGCCAGTCAAACGTGGCGATCTTGCGGAAATTCTTGGCTCAAATATACTGATCGACGAGGTAGCGGGTTGGGCCGGTACCATATCCTATGAATTGCTCACCCGTTTGGGCAGCCGATATGCCAGACTCTATTCGCAAATTGATTCGGAAACTCAGGCTTGAACCCTTTCCAACCTATTGGCCGTGCTGTCCTGGCCCTGCTGGCAGAAATTGGCCGCGTCGTCCTGTTCATCAAGGACGCCCTGCTGCAAGGGCTCACACCTACATTCTATGTGCGCCAGACGCTCGAGCAAATGTGGCGCATCGGCTACAACTCGCTACCCGTTGTCGGCATGACCGCATTTTTCACGGGCGGGGCCCTCGCTTTGCAAATCTACCTGGGATCTTCGCGCTTCAATGCTGAGGGACTCGTTGCCTCAATCGTAGCCCTGGGCATCACACGCGAGCTTGGCCCGGTGCTTGCCGGGCTCATGGTGGCAGGACGGGTCGGAGCCTCGGTGGCCGCCGAGCTTGGCACCATGCGGGTAACCGAGCAGATTGATGCACTGGTGACCCTTTCCACCAATCCCTTCAAATACCTGGTGGGACCGCGCCTTGTTGCAGCAGTCGTCACGCTCCCGATCCTTGTGGCCATTGGGGATACAATCGGGATCATGGGCGGCTACATCGTCGGCACCCGCTCGCTGGGCTTCAACTCCTATGCCTATATCAAGAACACTGCAGATTTCCTTCACATGGACGATTTTACATCCGGCCTCATCAAAGCTGCGGTTTTCGGTTTCATCATTGCCCTCATGGGCTGCTACCATGGCTTCAATTCCAAGGGTGGTGCGCAGGGCGTGGGTCGCGCAACGACCAATGCGGTTGTGTCAGCCGCCATCCTCATTCTCGCCTCCAACTTCGCTCTCACTTCTTTGCTATTTTCGGAGTGAGGCATGGTTGACGCTCACATTGTTCTGAATGATGTCCGCAAGAGCTTTGGCCCCAAGCATGTACTGAACGGCATCAACATCGCGGTTCCTAAGGGGCATTCGCTTGTCGTCATCGGTGGCTCAGGCACCGGCAAGTCCGTGATGCTGAAATGCATCCTGGGCATCCTGCAAGCAGACTCCGGTTCCATCCAAATTGGTGGCAGGGAAATAATGGGTCTGAAGGGTTCGGCGCGCGATGCGTATCTCTCGAAATTCGGTATGCTGTTCCAAGGTGCGGCGCTGTTCGACTCCCTCGCTGTCTGGGAAAATGTCGCCTTCGGGCTGATCCAGGGGCGCAACATGTCGCGTGCCAAAGCGCGCGATATTGCAATGGATAAACTCGCCCAGGTGGGACTTGGCTCAGAGGTGGGCGCGCTCTATCCTGCCGAACTTTCGGGCGGCATGCAAAAGCGAGTTGGCCTCGCTCGCGCGATCGCGGCTGATCCGGAGATCATTTTCTTTGACGAGCCTACCACCGGCCTTGATCCCATAATGGCCGATATCATCAACCGCCTGATTGTCGACTGCGTAAAGCGACTTGGGGCCACCACCATCTCGATCACCCACGACATGGCTTCGGCACGCAAGATCGCCGATGATATTGCCATGATCTACAAGGGCGAAATCATCTGGCAGGGGGCCGCCAAGACCATCGACTATAGCGGCAATGAATACGTGGACCAGTTCATCCACGGCCGCGGCGATGGCCCCATCAAAATGGAAGTTCTCAAGGCATAAAAAAGAGGCCGCTGTTGAGGCGGCCTCTTCCGTGAGATGCTTTATTGCCCGCATCCTGAAACGGATATAGTAAGGCAGTGATCCCTGCCAAATTCACGATCCGCATCATGCTGACGGACAACACTGTGAACTCACTAGACATTGGATCACCTCCCCTCACTTGTTAACGACGTGTACAATGTGGAGGGTTGCAAGGCTTTTGCAAGAGGGCAATTCGAAGGAAAAGGAGGCCCAAATGCCGTCAGCCGACCTCACCATCAGCAATGCCCGCCTTCTTAGCATAAACAAGTCTTTGCAGCGGGCGCAAGCCAGTGCATCGGGCGGGAACAGAATTCTCGGTATCGGTTTCAATGCAGGAATGCTTGCCCACAGAGCCAGACACACCCGCTTGGTAGATGCACAACAGAATATGGTCACGCCCGGCACTATCGAAGGACATATTCACCTATTTGGTGGAGCGGCCGAATTCAACCGTCTTATGATAAATAATTTCAATGGTTTAACGGAAATCCCGCAAGCGGTAAATGAATACGCGAAGGTACATTCCGATGATGATGTCATCATTGCCTATGGCGCATCCCATGTTTCTCCCTGGGCGTCGGGGTGGCAATAACCCGGCAGGCCCTGGACCAGATCATGCCCCACGGACCCATGGCCCTCTACTGTTTCGACCATCACACGATGTGGGCTAATACGAGGGCGCTTGAAAAGCGCCAATATCCTGCAAGGACGCCACCCTCCAGAGGGCAACGAAATTGTCAAGGGTGCAGACAGGCTGGCAGCAGGCGAATTGCGCGAACCGGCGGCGTATTCACACGTGCTTGCCCCAACAGCAACAGGCGGGCGCGAAATGCTGGGCTTGGCCACGGAAGAAGATCCGGTCCCGGCGGCCACTGCAGCACAACGGACCATGGACCGAAAATTCATGAAATAGGGCCTCGACTATTGCGCCTCGCTGGGCATTGCATCAATCCACAATATGGATGGCAACTGGTACCAGCCTGAGCTCCTTGCGGCACTGCCGGAAAATGGCGAATTCATCGCCCGGGTTGAAGTTCTCTTTCACCAGAAGAACTATTTCAAGACCTCACGAATTGCGGAAGCAGCTGAAATGCGCGCGGTCAATCAAGGTGACATGCTTCACTCAGGTCGCGTAAAGATTTTCTTGGGCGCTGTTCTTGAACCCATGGCGGCATTGATGCTCGATGACTATCCGGGCTTTCCCGGCCAGCGCGACGCACCGCTCTTCACAGCGGTACAATTCAACGAAGTTACAAGACTTGCCGACAAACACGGCCTGCAAATCAGCGTGTATGCCATCGGTGATGGCGGGGTTCACCGTACCCTGGAGGGTTACGAGGCAGCCCGCAAAGCTAATGGTAAAAGGGACAGTCGCCACCACATCGAACATATTGAGTTGATCGACCAGGCTGATATCCCGTGCCTACAGCAATTGGGTGTCATTGCCTCCCTGCAACCTATCGTCGGGCTTGGTGTTACTGGCAATCCACTGGAACCCTGCCTCACGCGAATTGGCGAAAAGTTGCCGGAATCCTACGCCCGGCAAACTCTACGTGAAACGAGCGCCGCTGTTGCCTTCTCTTCAGACTGGCCAGTATCGCCCCTTGATCCCTTGCTCGCTGCGCAGTGCACCATGACGGCCGTTCCTTTGTCGCCTGTCCGCAGACCCCAGGCGCAAAACCTGTTCGACTCGCTCAACAGCTCTACGGCTGCAGGCGCCTACGTTGAATTTGCAGAAAACAAGAACGGCAAGCTCATGCCCGGTATGCTGGCATACGTAGTAGTTCTTGATGGCGATGTTGAAGCAACACCCACAGACCAATTACCAATCTGAAACCTGTCCTGACCGTCTGCGATGGTCGATTTACGTTTGAGAGATAGCCCTGAGTCGTTCCATAGTGGCATGGGCTTGGTGGATGATGACGCCCACCATTTCGGGCGCATTGAATTGCTTGCCGGTGCGCGCTAGGAATTCCAGTTCATTGCAGCTGTCAGCGGCTTTCTTGGCGCCGAGGCTGGCGCACATGGATTTGAGGGCATGAACGGAATCGGCCAGGCCCGCCACATCTTTCTGCATGGCCAGTTCCCTGAGCTCAATCAGTGCGACCGGCACGTTCTTCATGAAAAGGGCAGTTACCCGGTTGAACAGTGCGCCATTATTACCGATGGATTTAAGCTCTGCAACAACACAGGTATCTATCAGGTCATCCGACAACATGGGCCTCACCACTCACATGAATGACCTATGGATATCACAGGCCTCCTAACGAAAGTTAAAGGCAACCCCGCCGCAATATCTGTTGCGTTCCCTAATTGTTCTGTATTAAGTGCGGCATGGCCAAATCATTTTCTGCCTTCCTTTGCCAATCCTGCGGCTCATCTTCGTCCAAGTGGTCCGGCCGCTGCGATAATTGTGGCGAGTGGAACAGCATCGTGGAGGAAATGGGCGCAGCGCCTGTTTCCGGTGCCAAGGGTGCAAGCCTGCCCAAGGGTAAGGCCTCCCGGCTCGTGGGATTGCGCGGTGAAAACCCTCCATTGCCGCGCATTGAAACCGGAATTGCGGAGTTGGACCGGGTTGCCGGCGGTGGCTTCGTGCCGGGTTCTGGCGTACTCATTGGCGGTGACCCGGGTATTGGCAAATCGACGTTGCTGATGCAAGGACTTGCCTCGCTGGCCCGCAAGGGTGAACGGGTGATCTATATTTCAGGCGAAGAATCCGTCGCCCAGATCCGTTTGCGGGCGCAGCGCCTGGGACTTGACGATTCTAACGTTTTGTTAGCCACGGAAACAAATGTTTCCGATATTTTGGCAACCTTGAGCGAGGGGGCTGCTCCTGCCATCGCAGTCATCGACTCCATCCAGACCCTGTGGTCGCCGGTAATTGAATCTGCGCCAGGAACCGTTTCGCAACTCAAGGCAGGCTCTGAGGCCCTGGTACGCTTTGCCAAGCAAAAGGGCACCGCCATGCTTCTCGTTGGCCACGTCACCAAGGACGGCCAAATAGCGGGACCCAAGGTGATTGAACACATGGTGGATACGGTCCTCTACTTTGAAGGCGATCGCGGCCACCAGTACCGCATTCTCAGGGCTGTCAAGAACCGCTTTGGCCCCACCGATGAAATCGGGGTTTTCGAAATGTTCGATGGTGGCTTGAAGGAGGTGAGAAACCCGTCAAAGCTGTTCATGGGCTCCGGCGACAGGATGACGCCGGGGACTGCCGTTTTTGCTGGGATGGAAGGAACACGCCCCCTGCTCATCGAGGTACAGGCGCTGGTGTCTCCATCACCGCTGGGCACTCCCCGACGTACGGTGGTGGGCTGGGATTCCAACCGACTCGCCATGATCCTGGCCATCCTTGAGGCCCGCGCAGGAGTGGCCATCGGGCCCAACGACGTTTACCTTAACGTGGCCGGGGGCCTCAAGGTGCGTGAACCTGCCGCAGACTTGGCTGTTGCCGCCGCGATCTTGTCTTCGCTCACCGGAACGGTTGTACCCCACGGTACGGCAATTTTTGGAGAGGTTGCACTGTCTGGCGCGGTAAGGCCGGTTGGACAGACCGAAGCCCGCCTTAAAGAAGCTCAAAAGCTAGGTTTGAAGGAGGCGGTCATCGCTCCGTTTGCGGATCCGCCAAGTTTCAAAGGCTTAAAGGTGAGGCAGGTTGAAACCATATCTGACCTTGTGGCTTGGACAGCATCGCAGGACAAAGGTCTCACACGAATCGTCTAGAACAGTTTGCAAAAGCTGCCTATAAGGTGACTTATCCAACGATCCCAGGAAAATTACATGCCCTTCCAATTGCTTGACCTGATTTTAATTGGCATCATGCTCATTTCTGGGCTTTTGGCGCTTATGCGGGGGTTCACGCGCGAGGTTCTTTCGCTGGTGGCCTGGGGCGCATCAGCTGTTGCTGCCTACTTTGCCATCAAGCAGCAATCCTTGCTTGACCTCGTCATGCCCTATGTAGACAAGCTAATCCTTGCACAAATCGCCATAGGTGCCGTTGCCTTCCTCCTCACCCTCATAATTATCTCTTTGATCAGCATCAAGATCTCTGACGCCGTGGTCGACTCCTCGGCGGGAGGCTTCGACCGGACCCTTGGATTTCTTTACGGCTTGGGCCGCGGATTTGTGTTGGTTGCCATTGCCTACTTGTTTTACGGCTGGCTCCTCCCCGTCGACAAGCAAGAGGACTGGGTGCGCAACGCCGCCAGCCTTCCCGCCATAAAGTATGTGGGCGAAACCCTGCTGGGCTTCATGCCGCCTGATATTGCGGAAACGCTTTCCAACACGGCCCTGATGAAGAACCCCGACAATGGCGTTGTAAAGCCCGATCAAACGGCGGCAGATGCCGCCAAGGCGCAGGCCGGTTACCAGTCAACCGAAACCCAGGGCCTCGACAATCTGATTGAGGGAACGGGCTCATCCAACTCCACCACACAGCAACCCACCTTCGGCCAGAGCTCAACCCCATGAGCATTGATTTCGATAGGGAAGGTGACCGAATCCGCGAGGAGTGCGGCGTGTTTGGCGTCTATGGCCATCCCGATGCAGCCGCATTGACGGCCCTCGGCCTGCACGCCCTGCAGCATCGCGGCCAGGAGGCTGCAGGTATTGTTGCCTTCGATGGAGAGCGTTTCCACGCAGAACGTCGCATGGGGCTAGTGGGCGACCATTTCTCCAGCGAAAAGATCATCAACCGCCTGCAGGGCAAAACGGCCCTAGGCCATGTGCGCTACTCCACCACGGGTGAGACCATCCTACGGAATGTGCAGCCGCTCTTTGCGGAACTTTCAGCAGGCGGCCTTGCTGTTGCACACAACGGCAACATCACCAACGGGCTGACGCTACGCCGCGAATTGATCAGCAATGGCGCCATCTGCCAGTCGACGTCGGATACCGAGGTCATCCTGCACCTTGTGTCGCGCTCCAAGAAGGGGCGCATCATCGAGCGTTATATTGATGCCCTGCGCAGCTTGGAAGGTGCCTATGCCTTGGTGGCTCTCACCAACAAGAAACTCATCGGTGCGCGCGATCCCCTCGGAATCCGCCCCCTGATCATCGGCGAACTGAATGGCGCATACATCCTGTGCTCGGAAACTTGTGCACTCGACATCATCGGCGCCAAGTTCGTGCGCGAGGTCGAGAACGGCGAAGTCGTCGTCATCTCGGAAGAAGGCATCGAGTCCCTGCACCCCTTTCCCAGGCAGCCAGCGCGTCCTTGCATTTTTGAGTATATCTACTTTTCGCGGCCCGATTCAATTCTCGGTGGCAGATCCGTCTATGATGTACGCAAGGCGCTGGGCAAGCAGTTGGCTCTTGAAGCCCCTGTTGAAGCCGACGTGGTCGTTCCTATACCTGACTCAGGCGTTCCCGCCGCCATTGGTTTTTCGCAGCAGACCGGTATCCCCTTCGAACTTGGCATCATCCGCAACCATTATGTGGGCCGTACTTTCATTGAGCCCACCCAAACAATCCGCTCGCTCGGTGTGAAACTCAAGCACAACGCCAACCGCTCCGTGGTGGCTGGCAAGCGCGTCGTTCTGATAGATGACTCAATCGTGCGGGGTACTACCTCAGTCAAGATTGTTCGCATGATGTATGAGGCCGGAGCACGCGAGGTCCACATGCGCATTTCCAGCCCGCCTATCAAGTATCCTGATTTCTACGGCATTGACACGCCAGAACAGAAGTCACTGCTAGCAGCAACCCATACGCTGGAAGAAATGCGCGCTTTCATCGGTGTCACATCACTGTCGTTCATTTCGGTGGATGGCGTGTATAAGTCGGTAGGATTTGTCGGGCGTGATGCGCACCGTCCGCAATTCACCGACCATTGTTTTACGGGCGACTATCCAACCCATCTCACGGACATGGTGGGTGAATCGGCCAAACAGCAACTCTCCCTTCTCGCTGAAGCCGGTTGACGCGCATGTCAGGACTTCTCGAAAACCGCGTGGCCGTGGTCACTGGCGCATCGCGCGGGCTTGGCCGTGCTTTCGCGCTGAAACTAGCGGCTGAAGGCGCTCACATCGTTGCCATGGCGCGCACTGCAGGTGGACTAGAAGAACTTGACGACGAGATCAATGCTCTTGGCGGATCCGCCACACTAGTTCCCGCCGACATGAAGGATTTTGCCGCCATTGACCGCCTGGGCGCGGCTATCTTCGAGCGCTGGCAGAAGCTGGATATTCTCATCGGCAATGCCGGTATTCTCGGCAAGCTGTCACCGCTGGGCCATATCGAACCCAAGGTCTTCGAGGATGTTATGGCGGTGAACGTGACAGCCAACTGGCGGCTTATTCGCTCCCTCGATCCGTTGCTTCGGGTGTCTGACGCCGGACGTGCCATTTTTGTCACCTCTGGACTGGCCTATAAGTGCTGGCCCTACTGGGGGCCCTACTCTATCTCGAAGGCGGCCCTCGAGGCCATGATGCGCACCTATGCGGCGGAATGCGAAACCACGGCTGTCCGCGTCAATTGTTTCAGCCCCGGCGCTACGCGTACCAATATGAGGGCCCAGGCGATGCCGGGCGAAGATCCGGAAACACTGCCTGCGGCTGAAACGGTTGCAGCACAGATCGTTCACATGTGCCTTGCCTCCTATACAGCTAACGGCACAGTCTATAAGTACACCCCATGAGCAACGCAGCCACCATCGCAGCCCTCCGCAATGCTCGCCTTGCTGGTGAAAAACTGACGCGCTATCCGGGGCCCGCACCGCGTGACATGGACGAGGCTTTCACCATTCAATCTGCCGTTCGGGCCACCATCGGTTGGAAGCATTCGGGCTGGAAAATTGGCTGTACGTCGCAGCGCGCGCAGATAGCCCTGAAGACTGATGGGCCCTTTCCTGGCCCGCTTTACACAGAGCGGGTTTATGCTTCGGGTGCCCAAATTGAAACGCTGCCCAATAACAACCGCACAACTGAACCTGAAATAGCCTTTACCCTGGCACGTGACTTGCCTGGTCGCGGCCAGCCCTGGTCGGTAGCAGAGGTTTTGCACGCAGTGGCCAGCGTACACCCCTCCATCGAGATCGTGAACCCGAGGCTGCCAAAGGGCTTCAGTGATGTAGTCGAATGGTACGTGGCGGATGGCGGGCTGAGCCATGCCCTTGTCCTAGGTCCTGGCGTGAAACCATTGCAGCAAGGCAACTACGCGAAAATCACCAACCGTGTTTCGATCAACGGCAAAGCCTTGTACACGGGGCTAGCGGCCAATGCCCTCGGCGGACCGGAACTGGCACTCACGTGGCTTGCCAATGACCTCGTCAAGAAGGGACTGATGCTTCGCGCCGGGGATGTGGTCTCTACCGGTGTCATAACCGAGGTTTTCGAAACCCGGCTGGGTGACTTCGTGGAAGCCCAATACGACTTGATCGGATCGGTCAGTGTTCAGCTGTAGTCACTTGTCCTTGTCGAAGGGATTTTTGCCCCCGCGCAAGCTGAAGCGGATGGGAACCCCTGCCAGATCAAAATTCTTGCGAAGCGAATTCATGAGGTAGCGCTGATAGCTCTCGGGCATCTTTGCCATCTGGTTGCCGAACACTGCAAAGGTCGGGGGGCGCGAGCTGGCCTGGGTTGCGTAGCGTATCTTGATGCGCCGGCCGGATGGTGCAGGTGGTGGATTTCTTGCGATGGCTGCTTCCAGCCACTTGTTCAGCTGGTTGGTCGTGATGCGCGCACTCCAGCGGTCAACTGATTCAAAGACCGCTTTCATCAGGCGATCGATGCCACGCTCCTGCTTCGACGACAGGGTGACGACGGGAACACCGCGAATTTCAGGCAGCACGTCCTCAAGCTTGCTGTGAACTTCAGCCAGCATCTTCTGCTTGTCTTCGACGAGGTCCCACTTGCTCAGGGCAAGTACAATGGCCCTTCCTTCCGTGGCCACCAGATCGGAAAGGCTCAAATCCTGCCGTTCGATTTCCATGGATGCATCAATCAGTACCACAACACAATCAGCAAAACGAATGGCGCGCAGGGCGTCCGACACAGCGAGTTTCTCGATCTTTCCCGTCACCCGCGACTTGCGACGGATGCCGGCAGTATCCCAGAGCTTGACTTCGCGGCCTTCCCATTGCCAGTCCGTTGCAATGGCATCACGCGTAATGCCGGCTTCTGGCCCGGTGAGCATGCGTTCTTCTCCCAGCATGGTATTCACCAGCGTGGATTTTCCGGCATTGGGCTGACCGATGATAGCAAGGCGCAAGGGTCTTGTGACTTCCTCTTCTTCACTCAGTTCGGCAGCAAGTTCTTCGCCTTCAGGCAACAACTCCGCAACTGCATCATAAATGCCATCAATGCCTTCGCCGTGTTCCGCGGAAATGGCGATTGGCTCTCCAAATCCTAGGGAATAGGAGTCCATCACCCCAGCCTCGGCTATCCGGGCTTCCGCTTTGTTGGCCACCAGCCTGATCGGTTTGCCGAACTTGCGCAGTTTTTCGGCAAACTGCCGGTCGATCGGCGTGATGCCGACGCGTGCGTCAATGACGAACAATACAAGGTCAGCCTCACGCACTGCCGTGACAGACTGTTCGCTCATGCGCGCTTCTAGGGTTTCCTTGCGCGCATCATCCAAGCCTGCGGTATCGAATATGCGAAAGGCAATGTGACCAAAACAGACTTCGCCCTCGCGACGGTCGCGGGTAACACCCGGTTGGTCATCAACCAGTGCAATCTTGCGACCCACCATCCGGTTGAACAACGTCGACTTCCCGACATTGGGGCGTCCGAGAATTGCGACGATAAAGGTCATTGAGGCGTACTGGATTCTTGATCGACCGGTGCGACACAATTTAGATCATCTGGAGCGCAACCATTTGCTTGCTTGGCAGCGGGCTGTTTGGTGGTCTTTCCGGTCACGGCCGGATCCCTTGCGGTTTGTGCTTCCGGCGGCAGGATGTCCTCACGCTGACCAGGCAGAATGGTATCATCAGTCGCCCCGGTCATTTTCTTGATTGACGTGCAGCCGAAGACGCCGGTGGCAAGAATAGCTATAAGAAGAAGGATTGAAATTTTTCTCACGGGAGTTATTTCGATAACAGCGGAGTCAGAAGTTGGATCATCACCTGCGCGCGGTCACGCATGTCCGGTGGAGTTTCAGAATCGGCAAAATTGGCATTCATGTAACGATCGGCCATGGCGTAATCACCGGTGCGGAACGCGGCAATACCAAAAATTTCGCGCGCCGCGTGACGCCAGACCTGCCCATCCCTGTCGAAGTTACCGAGCCTTGAGAGAAGTTCATCGGGCTTGGCCGTATCGGCCAGCAGATAGCCGGCACGAATCTTGGCAAGATCGCGTAACGTTACATCCACGGAAGAATCGGCAGCCACAGAATCAAATGCCGCGACTGCTTCCTTGGTCTTGCCCTGCTCCGCTAGTAAAATGGCGCTTTGCAGGCTTGCCAGCTGCTTGAAGCCGGCA
>Ga0315273_10004787_pt1 | contig 16647 bp, 11 predicted proteins | sample YL17G02_0_MG_FD_205753 | JGI IMG/M metagenome (GOLD analysis project Ga0315273, IMG submission 205753) | Sediment microbial communities from Yellowstone Lake, YNP, Wyoming, USA - YL17G02_0 | ecosystem: Environmental > Aquatic > Freshwater > Lake > Sediment | place: USA: Wyoming | collected... | reverse complement strand
CTGTTACAGTTTGTCTGAAAATGAGTCCTAGCTCATCAGGACGCAATATTAGTTTTCAGACAAAGCTACACGGAACGAGAAGCGAGTGTGAGGGGGCGCGGTGTAGCCGGAGGGCCCTTCTCCGCGACGTCCTGTGGGGTGGTGTCCGACCGACCGTCGTCCATGGGGGATATCCCACCGCCCTTGGGATTGGAGCCGTCTCCGGGTCCCCTCCTCAGGGCCTTGTCCAAGATGCCTTCACACCGCTCCATGAAGGATGTAAACTGCTCCTGGTGTGATGCATTCTTGTACCGCCCCGAGAGAGCGACGAAGCTCCACGCTTCCGCCTCCAGCACCGCAAGCTGGTCCTTGCATGCAAAGTAGCAGCGATCAATGCCGAAGAGCGAGATGAAGGCGTTGCTGACGCTGGTGGCCAAGCTCACAGCCCAGATCAGCCAGAAGAGCATTCTACTCTGTACGCGATCACCGTCGAGGCCCGTTAAGGAAGGTACGAGCAGAGCTCCCAGCGAGACGAATGTCTTCAAGCACCTGTAGTACCAACCTAACCGCCAGACGCGAGTACGCAGCCGAGTGGCTATCCGAGCAACTCGCTCAACAGCCACGGCTGCAGAATGGGGCGTCAAGGTCCCGTCAAGCAACTCGGCCCACACGTCGAGCGGTGGCTCAGGGTTTCGCTTCTTGCAGCACACCAGCATTGCAGTTTTCAAAGACCACGTCAAGACTTGCAAAGACCAGGTACACATAATGTCGTGAGACCATCGCTGTGAGTTAGAGGGAGCTGGTCGGTGCCTTTTCCGAGTGTGCCTTTAAGCCAGCAGTTGTCTGGTTGCACCACGCGAGCATCACCATTATCCTTCCACACCGCTGCATCGCATGTTTCCTCTGATTTACAATACAAAAAACAGATCCCTGCTGACGCAGCTCCAATCGCTTTGAGGGGCAAGTCTCCAACACCCGCCTTGATATCACTATTGAGAAAAACTTCTGGTTTTATTTCTGTACCGCCGCATCTCAAACCCGGAACCCCAAACGGTATTTCATCGCAGGTAGATTCTTCGACGTGATACCCATCGCGCCAGCACCGAGTACCGATCGCCTCACCAACGCAAGTTTCGGCCGGGCCGCATCGCATACCATCACCTCCAACCGATGTTTTCTGGCATGTCGAGTTCTTACTGTTTGAGATGTAGCATTGCGTTCCTTCCTCTTCACCCGTGCAAGTGTGGACAGGGAGATCATCATAAACTATGACGTCTGTATCTCGCTTGCATGTGTGCTGTGCATCGCAGACGCCAACAAATGTTCTGTTATTTCCTTGACACAACTTGAAGTTCTGGTCACCATTACAGTTCTGAGGGATCTGGTACTGGAGGCAGTACTTTGTTACGTCACTAGCATCAATGGCGGCATCGGTAAATTTGACTTCCAGCTTCTTACCTTGGTCATCAATGTAACTATTGGTCGGCTGCAAGCAAGATACTAAAAGATGGTTCGCATTGGGCGCACCCCAGTCACTTGGTCCGTTACCAAACCACGCACCGTGGTCCCGTTTGCCGTCAGCAGAACTCCACTTCCCCCACATGTCTTGTGATGGGACATAAAGATCAGTATCAGGCCCAATAAAGGAGCTCGTACCTGCATAACCACCCGCACTCCAGGGGCACTGTAGAAACAGATCATAAGCAGTAGGTGGGTCATTCGTAGGCAAAAGGCAACCCTGGCATACGCCGGGCTGAATAGTGGCCACAGCCCCTACGTTGGGGTTATCGTAATAGAAATTCACAGTGTTTTTGTTCGTGTACTGATGCCGGGTCGGACAGACCGTTGTCATTTTTTTTACGAGATGAGGCGAAAATAACTATGGGCAAATGTTTTGTTGACAGGCGGTGTCCGTGACGATCACTCCGGGCTCACACGAGTCTCTTCCTCCACGTCGATGAAAGTGCGTCTCACCCTCACCCAGGAAATGTCCCAAGAAGGCGCTCTCTCCAAAAGCGCCAAAACTTTCGAGCGCTCCTCTGACAGCCGCACCTCGAGCTCCCGGCCCAGTCGCTCTTTGACCCGCCGCTCCTTCTCCGCAGCCTCGCGCCGCTTGGCCTTCGCCCGCTTCTTCTTGAGAGCGGCCTCTTGGCTCAAAGCAGCCAGAGCAGCCGTCGCCTCCAAGTGTCTACGCTTCAGCTCGTGTCTCTGTATGAAGCCGTCCAAGATGAGCGTGGCGGCCACCCTCTCCACGTCCCGCCATGTCGACCTACTCGTGGCCGCCATATCGGGAAGCAGGGGGTTAAAAAGCTCCTCGTAGCAGCCAAGCAACGCCTTCTCCACGAGGTCGTCCTTCTCCGTCCCCTGCCGCACCGACATGCCGTAGAGCTCGTCCAGACAGCCCTTCTCCATGACGTAGTCGCGCTTTAGCAGCATCACGGGCTGCGAGGACTCCTGCACCTCCAGATTACCCAGCAGCTTGCTCTGCGTCCGCAGCTTCTCCAGAGCCATAAGGCTCATCTCGGCGCTCTGACCTGCGGTGTGCTTCAGCGCGGTGGTCACCATGGCAACGTCGCAAGCTTGTACGAACCAGTAGGTGCTCGCGGAAAGCATCGTGGCCCCGAGACGCTCATCGCAGTCCATGCCCACCCAGGCCTCCTTGAGCTCCGCGAAGACGCGCTTGGGCGGCCAGGATCTTGTCTTGGAGGGCGGGGGCGGGGTCAGTGCCGCTCTCACACTGCGGAGGCCGCGGTCGTGTGAGGCGGCCTTGTCCATGTGCGTCAGCATGTCGTGAATGACGAGGCTGAAGAACTCCCGAGCATAGGCGCCCCAAGAAAGCTCGCTCGAGCGACCCGACGCTGTGCGGCGAGCCACGTCCAGCAACTCCTCCGTGGTCTTCACACAAGTCTCCAGCATGAAGTCCATGCCGTCCTCCGCCCCGCATATGTCGCCGCCGAGTCGGAGGACCCGCGGCCAATCTCCACTCCACTCGCTCCACTCCAGTCCACACAGACGATAGATCTCCCGGGGGGTGGGGAGGGACGGGGCCTGGCGCCGCCCCAAGACCTGGCCCGCGTCCACCGAAGAAAGCTGCTCGTTGGTGTCGTGCAAGTAGGCCACGACGTCCACGCACGCGATCATGGTGAGATCGCAACGCTCCTTGGCTGTGACTTTGGTCCAAGTCTCGCGGCAGCGCTGCACCTGAAGCTCCGAGGGCCATCGCTCAGCCATGATTGCAGAGACCAAACCCCACTCGAAGCTAGAGCCATGCGCGGCGGGCAAACGTGAAGGGCCCCTTGTTCTGGGAAAACTGGGGGACCTTGCGCACCGACCCTCCGCCGTCCTTGCCCCAATTCCAGCCTCCGCCCCTGCTCAAATTTACAAAGCGGAACTTGACTATTATCAAAATTAATCTGGGGAGGCTAAAGAAAGATATCATGTGCTCTAGTGCGCCTGCCAGTAATCTCTGCATGCAGCCTTTCATCCGATGCCCACAGCCCGTCTCTTGCCAGCAGCCTTTCCCCTGCCCCTGCCCCAGTGCCGACCCCTGCGACGAAAAGCTGCAGCTCTTCCTCTTCGGCTCGTCGGTTCAGGCCCTTACCGGTACTCCGGCGCCGTTGAAGCTGATCGGCGCCGTCGGCACCCAACTCGGCACCTGGAACCCCCTGACCTTCTCCTTCACGGCGCCCGAAGACGGCACGTACCTGGTCAACATCCAGGTCTACCTCCAAACCACAGCAGCAAACGACACCGTCGCTTTGACTACGACCGTCAATCTCATAACACAAACAAATCTTGCTGGTACGACACTGCTCAGTGCCGCCAGTACCAGCGCAACAACGGCCTCCATATCTGGAGCCTTATCGCTGAAGAAGGACGATGTGGTCCAGTTCTTGGCAAACCAGGCAGTCTTCGTAATTGGAACTTCAGTGAACTTTGAGGCACTCCCCAATATCAGGACCACCAGTGTGTCAATCACGCAGTTGTGAGAGCCGAATCGAAATCGGCACGGGTCATAGGTCCTCAAACATGCTGCCGACGAGGGCCTCGTCGGCAGACCACACAACTGCGAGAGCCACATTGGCCGCATGGGGCCATAGAATCCCCCAAATCAAAGTCGGCATTTTAAGCCCGTGATATGAAAGAACATGAAAGCTCCAGAACCGCGTCTTCAAGCTGTTAGGATTTAGGGTGCAGGGTACTATTCTCAAAATTATTTTTGGGGGACTGAAGAAAGACACCATGTGCTCACCTCATGCCAGTGGTCTATGCCCACAGCCTTTCCTCTGCCCACAGCCTTTCCTCTGCCCACAGCCCTTCTGCCCACGCCCTTGCTCCCCCTGCCCAGTGCCCTGCCCTTGTCCAAGCCCAAACGGCGAGAAGCTGCGGCTCTTCCTCTTCGGCCAGGGAACTCAGCTAATTGACAGCTATACAACGCCGGCGCCGCTGAACCTATTCGGCGCCATCGGCACCCACGTCGACGCCTGGAACGCAAGTAGCCTCTCCTTCACGGCGCCTGCAGACGGCACGTACCTGATCAACATCCAGGTCGATGTTCGAAACCCCTCCACAGTCTTTGGCGATACTGTCTTTGTCTCTACGACTGTCAATCTCATAACACAACCAAATCTTTCTGCCTGTGGGGACGTGACCGTCCCTCCTGAACTCTCTAGTATAGCCGAGGTCTTCCCATCTGGAGCCTTGATCCTGCAGACGGGCGATGTAGTCCAGTTCCTGGTTAGTCGGGGCGGCAATCCTACTGGACTCACGGTTTATTTTGAACGAGGCCTTCAACAACTAAAGGTTACCACTGTGACGATCACACAGCTCTGAGAGCCACACCGGCCGCATGGGGCCATAGAATCCCCCAAATCAAAAGTCGGCATTTCAAGCCCGTGGTACGAAAGAACATGAAAGCTCCAGAACCGCGTCTTAGGAATCAGGGCTTGGGTTTAGGGTTCAGGGTTTCCGAACATATTTCTGATGCAGTGCACGATGCAGTTGTTCACGATATATTTTACAAGCGGAACTGTCAGACGGCCCCTAGGATCTCTCAGCCCGCCCAGCGGTCGTGCGAGGTGCTGCCGACGAGGGCCTCGTCCACGCCGCTCATGATGTGCATTGAGTTGCGCTCCTTGAAGCACGCCAGCAGCTCCTTCTTCATGCCGTGGATGCCGGAGAACCCCTGCGCCTGGATGGTCTGCATGAAGGTCCGAGTCCCCAGCATGCAGCTCAAAGCCTCGTCCACCGGGTCGGAGAAGTGCGGCACGCAGACGCCCTTCTTGGCGCGCACCAGCGCGCCCTTGGCCTCCTTCTCCAGGGCGTTCGCCAGCTTCTGCAGCTCCCGCACGCCTCTGAGCACGAAGCGGGGCTCCTCGCCGACGGTCAGCACCCTGGCGTCCACCTGGTAGGAGAGCATCCAGCGCAAGATGCGGTAGCAGCGCAGCCGCCCCTCCAGATCGTCTCGGCGAAGACGCAAGAGCACCGCGGCGCCCCGCTCCTCCTCCGTCAGCAGCTCAAGCAGCTGGAGCGTCTCCGCGTCGACGGCCTCTCTCTCGGTCTGCACGCATCGCTGGCACAGCGAGGAGAGGCTGCCCTGCTGAGAGCGCCCCGCCACGAGACAGCTCTCCGCCTCCGAGGCGTTTCTCAGGAGAGCCAGTGTGGAAGCCGCGCCGCAAGGACAGCGCCCGGCCAAGGCGGCCCCGTGCTGCACCAGGAAGGCCTTCCCACGGAAGGCCCTCCCTTCCACCAACTCCACCACGAAGTCCAAGTCCACGAGGGGGAAATCGATCTGCTTGTCGTGGCAGTCGTCAAACTCGCTCTGCTCGGTCGCCGGAGAAGCGGCGGCGTAGTCCTCGAGCTCCTTCAGCGCGGCCTCCTGGTCTCGCATGGCCGTCTCGAGAGGATTCACCAGCCGCGCCGAGCACTCTTGCTTGATCGCCACCTCCTCGCCGCCGTCGTCGCTGTCGCAAGGCTCGGGCTCGCTGGCCTCGCTGGCATCGCTCGACTGGCTGGCGTTCCCGTCCTCTGGCCCCACCTCTCTCGCCTCCAAGGAAGCTCGCACGATCTTGAGCCGCTCTTGATGTCGCTTCCACTCGATCTCCTCCAAGGGGTTGTCCCTCACGACTTCCATGGAGTGCTCCTCTCCCCGCGTCACCTTGTACTTCTCCACCAGAACGTAGTTGCCAGGAGGAAGCAGCCACCTGACGAGGCGAGCTCTGGAGACCCAACTCAAACCACCCGACCATTTGAAAACACACCATCAAGCCCGCCTCCCAGCTGCGGCGTCGAGCTCGGGAACTCCAGCCCGTCGCTGCGCTGCTTTGCTCGCCTGCAGGCGTCCGTGCTGGCCGAGGACGTACACGACCTCCATCGGGTAGGCGGCAGCGCCCTCTCCGTCGCGACTGAGACGACAGTCCTCCGGCAACACGGTCTCCGAAGCCTCCACGTCCTCGAGCTGCGAAGCTTGCAGGGCTTCCATGATGTTCAGGCACCTCCGCCCCCGCAGAACGGCGTGGCTGGCGGGCGCGAAGCGCTTCAGCCGCATCTTCTTGGACACCAGCAAGGGGCCGGGGTCCTCCAACAGACGCTTCCGGCGCACCAGCTCTCGCATGCCCCTGCCGCTGCCGTCGCCCTCGACGTACGCCGTCTTGCAGCTCTTGCACTCGAACTTCTTCGTCAGAAGACCCATGCAGGGGTACTTGGAGGCCCCGAGCTTTCTGCAGCGCCCGTCGTAGATGGGTGGGCCGTACACGCGCCCCGAGGGACTCAACACGGCCTTGCCGGCTTTCAGCGTCGCCCTCTTGTTCCAGAGCGCGGTGACCTCCTTCTGGTTGTTGCCCTGGCGAGCTCTGCGACCGTCCATCTCCAAGGAGCTCACCACCGAGTTGCGAGCGGCGCCCACACAGGCCGCGCTGATCTCCTCGCCCCCGAGCGGCTGGTCCATTCGGGACCGCACCCCGTAGCGAGCGCCGAACACCGGCATCCTCAGAATCGAGGAAGCGGCCGCCTTGTCGCCTCGTCTGGGAGCGGCGGTGTTGCCCACCAGAAACGGCACGCCGGCCTCCATGAGGGGCACGCCCTCGCCGAGCTGCTCGGAGTGAGCCAAGAGGTTCAGCTGCAGCCTCTCCGGAGCGCCGCGGAGGAGGGCCAGTGCTTTTGGCAGTCGGGCGTCGGGGCCGGCCTTGCAGCTCTCGTCCGACGGAGGCAGACACGCCTTGGCTGCGAAGAGCGGCTGCACCGCGAAGTTTTCGTCCACAACACACCAGGCCCTCTCGCCGTGCCCGCCACGCCCTCTCTTGTCCATCAGCGGAACCAGTCGGCGCTCTCCCGCCGCGTAGAGTCTGTAGTCCCAGGAGAAGAGGTCCACGCCGAAGTCTCGGCTCGGCACGCCCCCCTCCACCGCGCCCTCGGCCAGAGAAGCCTGGAGAAGCCGATGCCAGCGAGCGGGCTTTACAGGGAAGGCGACGCCTCGAAGACCCGAGAGCCTCAAGGCCTCCTCCTGCCTCACAGGGAAGTCGAACTGGAGCAGGCACTCGCTCCGAGCGGCCGCACTGTACAGCAGCTCGTGCTCGAGCGGCGTCAGCGCGTCCCCGACCACCTTCCAGCAGGAGAAGCGAGAGTCCTCTCGCACCGGCAGGAGTTTCTCGCAGACGCAGGCCGAAAAGCGAGTCCAGGGCTCCTCCTCGACCCTCAGCTGCACCGTGTCCGCCGCCAAGCTCCAGTCCACGGCCAGCAGGCCGGCCACCACTCTCACCAAGTGCAGGTTGCCGCTGTGGTGCCCGTTGGACAACGCCAGGGAGACGGACTGCAGCACGTCCAGGACCTTCAGCCGCGCGTCCGCGAAGCTCTCGCCAGTGTTCTCCTCCAGGCCGTAGATGCGGGCCTTCGCCTCCTCCAAGCCGAGGTTGGCGGCCATCATGTAGGCGTCCTCTTCCATCGCCACCTGACTCTGCGTCGGCTGGTTCAGCAGGTTCGCGAGCATGTGACCGAGCACCTCCAGCGCACTCAAGACGCTGCAGTGCTCGAAGTCGTCGTTGCTGAGCGTGGCGAGGGCCTCCAAGGACTCCTCCACGTCCCAGGCCTGGCGTTCCGGAGTCTGCACGGCGCCCACGAAGCGACACCAGTCGCGAACGTGCAGCAAGGGGTCAAAGTCGTCGGTGCAGGGCTCTGCGAGCAGCGTCTCAGGGCGCAGCGCGCCTCGCCCCCGAGTGCACAACCGCCCCACCTCGTGCGCCACCAGAGCCAGACGCTGCCAGTCCTCCTCCCGCATCGGCCTCTTCTCCACGACGAGGCGTCGCTTCCAACCGCTCTCGTCCACCGGCTCCCCGAAGCGACCCTCGTTGAAGAGGCGGAAGTCCAGGCTCGCTTCCACCGGCGGCAGGGGCTCCGCGCAGAGACAGCGCAGTTCCGACAGGTTGAGCTGCTGCCATATAGTCTTGGCCACCGAGACGTCGAAGGGGCGCTCGATGGGCTCGCGCTCCAGCGACGGCTCGAAGGCGAAGCGCCTCAGCACCTGCGCCTCCTTCAAGAAACCCCGGGCCTCCAGACTCCGGTGGTGCACAGCCAAGTCCAGGATGCCGTCGCGACTCTGCAGCGCCTGCGGCAACCCCGGCAGCGACAAGCCCCCCCGCTTCGTCTCGTAGTCCGCCCCCAGCAAGCAGTAAGCCACGTCGGCCTCGCTGGGCCGCCAGGCGTAGTAGAGCATCTCCGTCACCACGGCGTTGTGGCCCAAGACGCACACCTTCGGGGTGCCGCGGGCCAGGCTCAGGAGCACTCGAGCCATGCGCCGCCACGGGCAAGGCGGCGGCACGGTGAAGGCGCAGAAGCTGCCCGCCTCCACGAGGCCGGGGAGGTGGGGTACCGTGAGCTCCTCCGCGGCGAAGTTCTTGGCCGTGAAGACCTGCGTCAGAGACCGCATCTGAGCGAAGGTGAGGCCGTCCAGAGCTGACCCGCGGGAGCCCTCCTCCAACGCCAACTCCAAGGGCAGCCGCAGCTCGGGGAAGCGGTCAGCGTGTCGCTCCAAGTCGGCGCCGATCCAGGCGCACTTGTTGCCAGCGGTCCAGTCCGACGGCACGGGGTAGTAGCCGTCGTGGCTCACGGCGAGCTCACGAGAGCTCAGCCAGGAGCCGTCCTTGGCCAGAGCGCGGAACCGCACCTCCTGGAAGCAAGGCCGAGCCCAGCGCATGGTCATCAGCTCGGGCAACGCAAGCCCCAGGGCAGAGAGCTCGTCGAAGAAGTACACGGGGCTGTAGACCGTCTCCAGCACACCACGCCAGAGCACGGAGCCGCGCCTCGGCTGCAGGAGCGCGGCGAAGTCCAGCCCGCAGACGCCGTTCTGCTGCGCCAAGTTCAGCGCCAACGGAGCCACGCCACTGAGCTTCACGACGCGCCGACCCAGCGCGCTGTGCTGGAGCTTCGGCACCGACAAGCACTGCTCCAGCAGGAGCCGTCGCTTCGCAGACCTCTCCGCCGCGATCTTCATCTTGTCGCCGTCGTAGTCGAGCTCCGAGAGATTCCCGAACTGAGGAGGCATGGCCAGCGCGAAGCCGCTCTTCGTCGCGTCCACCATGAGCTGGTACATCGGCACCGGCTGCGTGATCGGGTGCCGCACGGCCAGAACGGGGTCCAGAGTGCGGGCGTGGCGCTGCACGGCCGTGACCAAGCAACGACTGCTCGGCTGCTCCTCGGGGTGCCCTTTGAGCCACGCAGCCAGCGGCGACGAAAAGCCCCCCAGCACTTCCCGGAAATCAGCGCCCCCCACGAAGGCCCTCGCCATCCTGAGAGCGTCTTCACGGCAGCGCGGAGTGGCCGCTCCGAAGCGCGTTTGCAGGTGGGTAGCCAAGTGCTCAGTCAGCTTCTTAAGCAGCCAGCCTCTCTCTTCCCCCGGCGCCAGGTTCTCCTGCACGTGCACGGCTTCGTTGTAGAGGAGGTGCAGCGTCCAAGCTCCCCCGTCCCTGTACGGCCCTCTCTGAACCATCGCTAGCAGCTCGGCGTTCTGCAAATCGCCGTTCGGCGAGCTCACGGCGTGGTCCCAGAACCCCAAGAGCTTCGCCGCCTCGCTTGAAACGGAGATCGTCGGAAGCCGCCCGCCGATCACGGTGCTCTTGCCCGAGTTCACGATGATGTTGCCGAAGGAGTTCTTCAGGCACGCCGGCCCGCTGCACATCTTGCGGAGGTCGTCGATGAGCGTCTGCGGCTTCCCGTTCTTGCCTCCCACTTCCAGCAACTCGTGGAACGAGCCATCCTCGTCTCGCTCAAACTCGGTGAGCATGCTCTCGAAATCGGCCATGGTCTCCGGGTTCATCGCCTCGTCGCTCTCCTTCCCCAGGCCCGCCAGGATGCGGGAAAAGCCCAGCCGCGTCGCCAGGGTCAGCTGCAACTGGCTCGAGTGCTTGATCACCTTGCTCGAGTCCTTGGCCTCGATCGCCGCCTTCAAATCCGCCAGCGTCAGCAGCAGCCGCGACGCGAAGAAATCGTGGCTGTCTCGACGACCACTCGCCTTCTTCGGGTAGTGCTGGAATGAAAAAGTGTAGTTCTGCAAGAGCACGTCCTCAAATTCGTGGCCCTTCTTCAGGAAGTCGTACACGTTCTGCGGGAGCAGCACTCTCACGGGCTTGGCAAAATCCATGCGAAGGAAAGGCACGCCTTTCTCCTGGTGCTCTCGTTTCACGCTCTCGTTTTCACACTCTCTTTTCTCTCTTTTCCAAAATCTCTCTCTCCTGGTAGAAATCGTCGAAGCGGCGAAGCTCCGGATCCTCTGCGCCAGAGAAGGTCCACGTGGAAGTGCACGTCAGGGCGTTAGTGTTGCCCCGGACGCGGCCGCCGTAGGAGCTCTCCTTCACAGCCTTGCTCACGTCGCTAAGCCACAGCGGGTTGACGAAGCGCATCGTCATGGCCTCGTCGAAGAAAATGCGGACGTCGGTGGCCGGTCTTCCTTTGCAGCTCGTGCGAGCGCCTCTGAAGTCTCGAAGGTTCGTCACGATGCTGCAGTCCGCATTCTGGGCCTGGCTGGGCTTGAAGCAGAAGCAGTAGAGATCCTTCGCCATGGAGACGGTGAGTGGCGGTGAACCGAAGGGTGAGTGTCCGTTGAGGGTGGATGGTGAATGGTCAGCGCTGTCAATGGTGAGTGAAGGTGCTGAAGGATGCGAGCGGGATGGAAAACGGCATCGATGCTACGGCTCTTGCTTAGATAACACACCCCACAAACACCCAGCATGACACATGTGCATAAGCATCGAACCAGGGGAGTTCAAGCCATAACTAACCGGCTGCCTGAGAATTCAAACCACCGTTAATATCCATAATAACTTTGGTAAAGTGGATGGACTTGAGAGCAGCTGATCCAACCGACGTCCCAACTGATGTATTGCAACCATACTGCATCACATGAATTCTCAGGCAGTCTGTAATATCACGAAATGTGAATGATGACGATGTGCAACCAATGTAAGCTATGCTCAGTTATGTTTTTTCGATGTCGAAACTTACTTGAAACTCTCAGTGTTCTATCTTTTCCGTGATCTCCACGCTGTACATTGCTCCATGAACTGCCACTCAGAAGGCTCAGAGTCCAGCGGCGACCACTGCTCCCCACTGGACCCACTCCTCGGGTCGTCGACTCAGCCTCCACTCGCAACGCAATGGCTTCTCGGCCTCCAAAATCCGCCCATCTGCACCCTGCCTCCGGAAAAACAACTCAACGATGTCAGGTGTCACGCCAGGGCCTCGAGGAATCTTGTACTCGTTGTATGCGGTGTTGGACTCCAACTGTAGGCCAACTTCCGCCGTATTTGTGCTGCTTGCGGTGAAAAAAGGAGGAGAAAGCCGCACGACACGCCGTAGCTGTTTGACGTCGTCCTCGTCATACTCGCCCCGTCGCATGCAAGAGAGCCCGTCCTCTCTGCGAAGGCTTACTCCGAAACCACGCCGCACATATTTGGCAGCGCGTCCCATTGTATCCCTTCTCTCTGCCCACATCTTCGGAGGAACCACATTCACGCCACCGCGCACGGCTCGAAGAAATCGACTGGAGCCCCAAACAGAACGTCCATCGTACGCGGCGGCGGTGCTGTCCAAGTCGGCGAAAAGCATGACCGAGGCGAGGTCAAGGTGAGCCGTGAGCACTATTTGAACATGCCTGCCTGGAAACGGAGGGCACAGTGTTAGAGTGTTCGGGGTTCGCACGGCCACATGCTCGCCCAGAACCTCCTTCAACTCCCGCCGCAGCGCCTCGGCCTTGATGCCTGCCTCCTCAAGGCTGACAGCAGTGATATAGTAATCGACATCGGTACGTGCATAGGGTGCACGGCCGCCGTCCGAAAGCCACCACGACCAGTTCCCGTCCCTTCCGAAGCCACTTTCCTCACGATCGTACTCATCATCCACGAAGACGCCGTGAGTCCTCAGGATGGACGCCACTTCTGCGGCCAGAGAAGCTTTCTCGAAACCTAAGAAGCTCTCGATCTTTTCCACGAGAGGCTCCGGGAGTCGGCCAGCCAGATTCGGGCCAAGTGATCGTCTCCACATGCGAGCCGCGGATAGGAAAAGGCCGATCGCCTTACCGGCCATGTGGAGGCTGCTGTAGTCGATCTCGTCGTAGATGGGAACGGCCAAGCAAGCTGCAACAGAGCCACCGAAGGCGTACACTCCGGACGGAAGTTCAGCGCAAGCGGAAGCACCGGCGGTGAGGTGGAAAAGGGCCACGAACACAGCTTGACTGCTGGCCTGCCAAACGGCGTAACTTGGTTCCACCAAGCAGTGTGCCACATCGAACCGCTGCAAGATGTTACCACTGGCCTCTCCCATGAAGCTGAAGCCGTCCGATCGGAATAGCGGGCGGACTACGCCGCCTTGAATGCGAGGAGCGAAGGGGTGACTGTGTAAATATGCATGGCGATATTCGGCTTCTTCTGCAAAGTGGAGCACCAACGGACGAGGCAGAGGGGCATTCTTGAGACGAAGCTTGGACATCGGAAATTTTTATTGTACAACTAAGGTCGCAGTGGTGGACAAGATTTCTTCACTCAAACTGCGAACGGCGATGTGACGGAGTGTTGTATGACATCCTTCGCCGCATGTCTTTCATTCAAGAGAGGCAAGAGACGACATAGTCTTCAAAAGAGATTGAACTTCTTCTGCTGTTTTTTGGAGACCCTTATCTAACTTTTTTGCAATCATTTTTAAGTCTATGTCAGACATGCCACAATACAATCTGATGCCACGCATCTCTCTCAAATCATGCCTGGATTTCTGCAATCTCTCCCAGGCTTCTTCGTAGTCTTTTACTATTTTTTCATGACGTGCTTCGGCTTGAAGGAGCTCTTTGGAAATCGTTGAGCACTTTTTTTTTGCTTTCTTCACAGTATCAATATTAAATTTTATTTTTTTGAAACGTTGCATGGTGTCACCCAGTGTCTGAAAAAGCTCCTCGGTGTCGTTGGTTTCAGGAGTGGAACTGGAACTTTGCGCCGGCATCTCCTTTTGAGAAAGCAGATTTAAATTATGTTTGGCTCCACCGCCTTCGACCACCTCTAGCCGATTACTTGCGCAGTCCGCGGCAACACTCCACAAATGCAGCGATCCAGGTCTTGGATCCAAAATATCTGAGACTCATTTATCCTTGTTTCATATTTTAACACGACGCTGCGCGCCCATCAGAGACGGCGTTTACGAAATCCTAGAAGCTCGGTGAAACGCTACTCTACCACTGAGGCTGACTTGCATACCAAGCAGCAAATGAGAAACTGAAACGGCTCGTCAGCAGACCGCGTCTTGCGCCAGCACTGTTGGGTCTTCTCGGAGTTGCAGCGAGGGCAGCAGGAGACCACCGACAGGAACCGCAGAAGAGCCGCTCTCTCGTCCACAACCTCCCCGCCGTCTCCGAGAAAGCGCTCCTTCCAGGCCAGCAAACCCTGCCAGAAGTTCTCTCCCTCCGGCGAGGTGCACACGAAGGAGACCACGAGCTGCAGCAAGCCCAAGGGGCTCATGGTGGCGAGACTCACGTAGTCGCCGGCCTTCTGGATCTGATGCTCCCGGTGCTTGAAAGCGGAGAAGCCCGTCTCTCCGCCGGCCACGAGCAGCGTCAGTTCGGGGTTGTTGTGCACCCAAGGCAGGCTGGATGCGCAAACCAGGGCCGAGCGAAAGACCTGCATCTCCTTCAAGCGGGAGAAACAGAAGCGGAAGAGCTCCTTGGCCTCCTCGTCGTCGCCACTGACCCTCCGAAGCCTCTGCTTCACGTCCCCCAAAACCAGCGCCCCAAGCTTCTCCTCCATCGAGTCCAACTCCATGGGCGCCGCGACGGGCTCGACGGGCTTGTAGACGCTGGTCCCGGCGGCCATGAAGCGGATCTCGGAAAGGCCCGTGGCGGCCGCAGACTTCTTGGCGTAGGGCCGCCACTTCGACATGGCCTTGTCGCAAATCACCTTCCAGTGCGCCATGGAGTGCTCCGCGAGACTCGTCATCCTGCTCTCCAGCATGTCCGTGACCATCTCCACGAGGATGCGAGCCCCGCCCTCGAAGTGCTCGAAGCTCCTCTTGAGACCCGTCTGAGCGTCGAACTTGGAGCGAGAAAGCGCCATGCGGAACTCCAGCAGCACCCTCGCTCGAAGGTTCAAGAGTTTCAGCAGCTCTCGGCTCGTGGCGTTGATGACCTGCTCGTACCGCTCTTCGCTCGGCTGCTCCTTCGTCTCCATCGCTCTCTGCTCATCCGCCCTGGCCCTCACCTCCCTCTGCCTCCGCCGCCTCCTCGCAAGAATGGCCTCGTCAGTCTCATTTTGACCGTCAGCGACTCGCACGGCCAGAGCGGCGCGGTGACCAGCCCTCCTCTGCAAAGCCAGCAGCAGCGCCTTCTCATCAGGCACGGTCTTGTGGTCCGAGAACTGCAGAGCCGCCACGGCGAGAGAGTGAGGGTTCTCGCTCCGCACCTCCTCGGGACAGTCACGATTGGTGCGGTACTTGGAGACCACGTTCGTCCACAGCAGCCTGCGATGCATGTCTCCACCGCCCCACTGCTCCCTGTCGCAGAACACACCGTCCACGAACCGAGCCTTCGTCGTCTTCTTCATGGTGCCCACCGCCAAGGAGTGCATGAAGGACGAGGCCGACGACTCCATGGCTGCTTCCCCAAGAGCTGAAAAGTCTAAACTGCTGTACCGATGGAGCCGAAACAAAGCCCATAAGACCCATGACACTTGCACGTGTGACAGCGGAGATATCTGACAGCACTTCAAGCCCGTGCAATCGAAACCGCCCAAAGCAGAACTCTCAAACCACGTCAGTATGTAAATGCCTGGTTGCACGTCCAGTGATCAGTGTATGGGCCAACAGTACTGCAATGTATACGATGGTGTGTGCGTCCCCGGTGGAGGACATTGCGATAACTCAAGCGACTGCCAACACGAAGCCATTTCTACATGGTGTGATGTACGTCATACAACTTTGGGGGATAATTACAAAGGGTACGGTGGAAAACATCTCTGCGTCCCACCAATGCAATTAGATCTGTACAGCGCGTGTGAAGTTCCAGGACCGAATCAACCGAATCCGTGCGGTGCTCGAGAAAACAACAAACTTCGGTGTACGGAAACGCCGTACCATGGTAGTTTGTGTCTGATGCCGAACATGCCATCTCCCATTCCTCCACAGCCCTCAATTTATTACTGGTCCCCGGCTCCTTGGGAGCGGCCACCAATTTGTATTGGCTCCAACTGTCCGCCGTAAGCAGCGGGACCATCTAGCCCCTTATGGGCGTAGCAGAAGAATCCGAATGAACGCAGAGACCCTCGTGGCTCGCACTGGCCGCCAGGCTTGCGTCCAAACATCGCGCGTTTGTGCAGGGTAATACACAAAAGAGAGCTCAAAGCTCTGTATTACTTCGCCCAAACCTTTGGGCTTTTTTCAGTATGGATCGTATCACTGCAGCCCTAACGCACTGCCGCCGTGACGAACAGGGCCTGCTCAAAATCAGCGACCTTTGGTCGGAGGCCAAGTCGGCGCATCATGGTGTCAGCAAGCTGCTCAAACGCCACGTCGCGCTTTCGGGGGCGGTCATTATTCGCAAGGGAGGCTGCAAACACCGAGGATCCTATGCTCCGGATGACGTGGCACGGCAGCTGGCTCAGCTCATTCCGCACAGGCTTTTATGGCAGGCTCCGGGTCAAAGCAACGCGGCGGAAACTCACCTCAGTGGCGACGCAGTGGACGTTGTGGAGGCCACAAATGCAGTGGATGCAGAGGAAATCAGCCCAGCAGACACAAGCGACTCAGGGGTGCCCGAACAGAACTCGGGGGTCACCGAGCCCACTCTGCTGGGCGACTCGGCTGAAGTGCTTGCGGAGCTTCTTTCCGAATCCGACGTCAGCACGCACCTGTCCTACTTGCTGAAACGGCCAGTTTCATTCAAGCTCCGCATTACGCCGAACAAGGAGCTGGCGCTCATCGACGTCGCCATACTATTCACTGGCCTTGACAACAACCATGCAGGCTTGGCAGTCCGGCGCCTCCTGGAGCAGTTCCCTGATTTTCACTCAAACAGAGTGAAATTCAAATTCCCGGGCCGCGGCCGTCAGACCGTCGATGTGGCGCCTTTGGCGGAGGCCCTCGAGTTCGCCTTCCTTCTGCCTGGCCGTAACGCCGCCAAAGTACGCAAGGAGGCTGCCAAGCTGCTGG
>Ga0315273_10004786_pt1 | contig 16648 bp, 22 predicted proteins | sample YL17G02_0_MG_FD_205753 | JGI IMG/M metagenome (GOLD analysis project Ga0315273, IMG submission 205753) | Sediment microbial communities from Yellowstone Lake, YNP, Wyoming, USA - YL17G02_0 | ecosystem: Environmental > Aquatic > Freshwater > Lake > Sediment | place: USA: Wyoming | collected... | reverse complement strand
TGGCAGAACAAGATTGCCCGATGAATCCTTGTACACAAAGCCTACAAGACCATCGACGCCTGCGCTTGCATCGCCTTCGTTATAAGGAAACACGATTGTAGTTTGGATGAATCCGCCAGCAGTAAGCGAAGGCAAGATTACGTTTCCAGAACTATCCTTGAAACTAAATCCGATGGAACCAGCTTGCGCGGCGGCGGCTTCACCTTCTACTCTTGATATGAGCGCCTCGCCTGCGCCTGTGCTGCTGTCTTCTAACGTCGCAAAACTTTCTCTTGGATCTGCCATGGCTCTGACTCCCTTATGTTAGTGTACCTTGCAAATAGCATTCAACATCAGCAACCGGCGAACCAGTTCGAGCAGTTGCCTTGACCTCTACTATGATACCACTAGCGAACACCCTGGCTATACGGTAGTCAAAATAAATGTTGTGCTCTGCAGGCCCTGTCCTGCCAGATCCAATTAGTAAAGAATTACCGTAAATTTGAAAGCTGCAATCTTGCCTGCAAATAAATTTAATTGCGAATAGATTAAGAGACTTTAAAGCCGGTACAGTATAGCTCAGAACAGTTTGGAGACTACCAGGAGTTGTAACCGTACTTGCTTCAAAGAATTCAGGATCTCCGTTTTCCGTAAGGCTTATGGCCCCAACTATATTAACGTCCTGAATGCCTGCAGTACCCGAAGCGAATTCCCAAGTATTGCTTCCAGTATCAAAAATAACTTGGGACATGCCCTTGTCTGTGAGCAAGTTTACAGTCTGCCCATCCAGCTTTAGAGCTGACTCTATATCGCTAGCTTGAGTAACTACGACCGTAACATAAACGCCAAATATTACGTTTCCACCCGTCACAGTCCACTTGATAACGGGCTTGTTGTGCATCTTCGTAATTAGCTTACGATCGCTTGTTAGCGGCGTAGTAATTACGTTATGGTCCCCTAAAAATACTTCTTCACCTACATCGCCACCAACACCAAAGTCATAGTATTCGACATAAACGCTAGCGCCAACATCGAGAGACAAGACGAATGGAGTCGATAAGAGAGAATTCCCTTCACAAAACATTTTTTGTTGGTATACGCCAGGGGACCAAGTGTCTAGACGTACGATTGCTCTTGAATCATACAGCCCTAGACGCAATATTTCCTCGACCATTTTTTGGCCTTCAAAAGTTAGTTGCCAGAGCTCGGGATTACCAAGCTCTGGCTATCAAAAAAATGGAGGAATTAAACCGCGATATTCAGACCATAACTGATAGAGACTTCCGTTGCCGATTGCGTAAACATTTGAAAGTCTTTGCGCTGATAAGAGCTGATTAACCAACGATCTTGATTTGGCAAGTCTTCGCTGATTTTTGTTTGGACGGGTCGGCGTGTACCGATGAAAGCTCGGGTTGTATTGACGAGTAAGATCGCAGTTCGATTAACAGTAATACCGTCATAAACGCCGGTAGCATTCAAGTCCGAGCGACAATAGTCAGATACAACAATAGGGATACCCTGGTACTTGCCAAGCTCGCCGGTCATTACCGTAGCATATTGACCGTATTTGTCGATCGTAATAACGGAGGGTAGCGCCATCATTTGCTGCAAGCCAACAGAAGAGACAAAGAAGCATAATTCACTTGGATTATTGCCGAACTTGCCCATTCGCTGACGCAAAACGCGCAAGTTTGCCTCAGTAATAGCAGCATTACTGAAGTCAGTCGTTCCCCCATTGGCCGTATTGGCTAGTGCATTCCGACGTAGACCCTTCCAAACCTTCACAGCTAAATCTGCTGCGCCAGCTTGGCTATCACTGTCAATATGGGTTCCATCATCGTCACCATTGAGCACCGCCGTTTCGCCAGCTCTTGATTGAGCCGCGACTACCTCATTTCGACCGATATCGAATATGGCTACGGCAGAATCTTCTGTAAGCTCTTCTGGCAGTACGTAATGCTCGCCCAGCTTTTTTGCCGTGAAGGTGAGCTTACCAGTTGTAAAATTGACACCACTGATCGACGTATTTTCCGCAATCTTCCGAGCTATCGTTGAGCCATCCTGAATCGGCAACAGCCAAGGGCTTGAAGGCATGGGCATATCACGGAATTTGTCTTCTACTACCCTGGCAGATTGGTACTCCTGGATATAATTTGACGCAGTGATCGTTTGTATCCATTCTAGCCCTCCTGTCGCTACGCCACTTCCGAATGCCTTCAATTGTGGCACAAGGACGTTTTTAGCAAAGTAGGTATCAAGCATCCCCTTGATTTTCGCTGTTCTGTCCTGCTCTGGGCTTTGACCAATATGATCTCGCGGAGCGCCGTGAAACATCTGTGCAGACCAGCGAGCGTTATCAACCGCTCTTTTGAGACTAACAACAGACTGCTTAACTTCCAGGGGGACCCAGGAATACTTGGCGTCACCTGTGTTGACTTCGAGTAATGCTTTGACGTGACTGCAGCCGAACATAGACATAGCACGGGCTTCATGACTGTTTGCGCCGATGATTGGGGAGTTGTGCGAACCGCCCGCCATGATGCGAGCCATCTCGTCTTTTTCTTCGAGAGATTTTTTCTCAGCAGCTACAAGCTGGGTTTCCATTGTGCTGATCCGTGTCAGCAGTTCTTGCATTTCTTTATCCATGATTCTCTCCAAATGTTTGTCTTATAGATTAAGAGCTTTAAGCCTTTGAGACAGATTTTCCACGTACCGATTCACTACTGCGATTGATTTCGTCGTTTCAGCATTCGGAGGAATTACGGCTTCCATTGGTTGGGCAACCGGGGGAAGTTCTAATCCTTGCTTGGGCTGAGCGTTCGATGATTCTAGTTGACTAGAGATAGTTTGCAATAAATTAACAACTAAGCCAAGGAGAACATTTGTCTGTTCTGCTTGTTGTTTGTAGGGGTTTACGTCGGTATCGACAGCAGTAGCTGGTTTAACAGCTACTGAAGTTTGGGGAGCAGGAGCGATTGGAACAGCCGATGGGAGTTCCTTAACCGTTATATGTGAGTTTTTAACAGTTATAGGTGAACCAGATTTTCTTGTTTCCATCCAGTTCAAAAATGCTTCAAGCCAATCAGGAGGCATCTGGTCATCTTCGATTCCAGAATCTGCCTTGAACTTCACAACTAAATCGACAAGTTTCTCCTCTTCCTCTTCCTCTTCCATAGGCTTATCTTTTACTCCGCTTTCATCTGATCCAATAGCAGCAGAATCATCAATAGCAGCAGCTTCGGAGGCAGAAGAAGCAGCATCACTATCATCATCATCAGGATTATCGGAGCTAGCTTTGACATTGATTCCAAATGTTTTGTTTACTAAGTCAAAAAAATCTGCTTTCCATTCCATCTCGCCCGACGTAAGACCTTCCACGATCTCGGCAGGTATACTTGCTTCTCGAATTAGAATATCCTGAGCCGATGATATAAGGATATTCTTTTTCTTCAGTTCTTTACGGAATCTTAGAGCAGGTCCAGCATGTTTCATAGTCAGATACTCCGTGATAGTTTGATTGAATGTCTCATTTTTAAGATACTTTGATGACATTTTGAACAGCGAATCCGCATTAGCTGGAACAGAAACAACGGACACCTCGAACAGTTCAGCGTCGGTTATTTCGGTGCTTCCGTCATTCAATCGTTTGCTATCTTTCGTTTTGAATCCTACAGAGAATTGGTTAAGTATTCCTTCTTCAATCAAATCTCGAATCTTAGTTATCTCTGGATCATTTGAACCGCTAATCCTAGCCTTGATATATAGCCCATCGTTTCTCACCTCGATTTTAACGGGCTTACCTATGGGCTTGTGCTGATCATGATTGAAAAGGATAACGCCAGCTTTGTTAAAGCTGTCTAGCTTCCAAGCCTTCGGGTTAATAATCTCCTTGACCCTATCAAGAGTCGCCATGTTAGCGTAACCCTCGATATACATCGAATCATCTTTCAGCTTCTTGACCTTAATGCAGAGCTTTTCTTTCCAGAATTCTTGATCCAAGTTCAGAGCTTCCATTATCTATCTCCCTTTTTTGAAACCTAATCGTGCTAGATCTTTTTTAGATACTGCTATAAGAGTACAGCGACAGTTTATCACCTCGTGAGCTGGCCCGCCTGCCTCTCTCGGATAATCCAAACCATTCTCAAATTTTTTATCATATGGTATTGGGTCACCTGCGATACTCCAATGATCCCCTTTGCTATCTGCATAAATACCACCTGGATTGCCTCTAACTCTCTCATCATTGGCATTGACCCAAACCTTATAAAGATCTGGTAAAACCTTTGCAGCGTCACGCATAGCTGCGCCTTGCCCAATGCTATTCGCCGTCAATACTTCAGTCCTTGCGATAGTATCGGCTCGGCCTAGACTTACCTTTGCCACGTTCTTAATATCAGTACCGATATCAGCTATACTTTTGTTTCCTTCGATTCCAGTCCGAATTGTTGTGAAAACCTTGTCGATGGTAGTCTGAGATAGAAAGTCGTAAGACTGCTCAGCTCTTTTGAATAAGTCTTTCCTTCTGTCCTTATATTTTTCGTCTCGTATAACGGCTATTTCCTCTTGATTCTGACCACCAAAAGGCATATTAAGAATTGTGTCGTACCCAAGTTCTACTTCTGCGTCTAATACCTTTACATATTTTTCTTTGTACTTGGTCCTTTGTTTTTGAAAAGCTCTCGCAATATCTTTTTTCAGTTTTTCTTCGTTTGTAATTTCCACGGTTTTTGTGATAAGCATATCTTTCGCAATGCTAGCAGCCGTTGCATATTGATCGACAATCATATCCAAAAATAGCTCTTTAATGGGTTCCTCTCGCTGCTTCGCTTTTTCCAAAGCATCGCCCTCCCGTTTATCCCACCAAGATTTACCTTCCTCTTTTATGTACTTTCCAAATTGCATAAGATTTTGACTTTTATAATCTAATTCGACTTCTGAATGGGTATTATCCACAGGGTTAGATTCTGCAGGAGGAAGTGACTGAAGACTCTGCTGTTCTGATTGTGTGATCTGTTCTAATGCCTGTTGCGGGAATCCACCACCGAATTGCGGTTGCATGGGCTGCTTAGTTGGGGTTACATCACCCCCAACAAGCGGGTCTAGCTTCCAAACTTTCTTACGAACTTCGTTTAGCGTAAGAGTCCCGAGCATCGCGGTTGCAAGATCGGATTTAGTCTTTAGATCCTCCTGCAGTTCCGGCACTTGGCTGTAGTCTTTCTTGATTACATAATTATCGCCAAGATATGGCTTGTAAGCTAGGCTCATGCTCTCGGCTAATAGATCGCCAAGGCTCATCAGTGTACCCGTCCAGAAACTCTTAATAGCTTCGCGGTACTGATCTGACCCAAGCCCGCTCCCCGTGTCCTGTATGCTCAAAATTTCTTTGGGGACACCAAGCAAATTTATGATTGTCTCACGATTGTTCTTTACGTGGTCCAGAAGCTGCATGTCGCTGATCGTATGCGGAAAGATCTCAGCCGTTGAACCGTTAGGCAGGACCATAAACCGGCGCTGATTATTCCTTCCTGCATTATGCTTCTCTAAGCTGTTCTGTAGATCCTCCCTCTGCTTCGTGCTTGTACCCTCTCCACTTGTTATGACCATTCCGGGCTGTGCGCCCTTGCGAAAAAAGTTGTTAAGGTATTCGGATGAATAGCGATTGAATAGGATCGGGCTTTGGCCAGGGACAAGGGGACTAAGGCCCCAGTGTATCGAGCTCGCATTAGGCTTTTTGATATGAATTATATTCCTTGGATCTATCCTAGCCTTGATATTTTCCATAGGCATCGACTGCCTATCCCATCCCGTTATCATGTAATTTCTTAGCCTACCATTGCCGTCAATATCAAGGCAGATAGACTCGGCTGGGATATGAATGAGCTTCCGATTTATAATCGCATTATATAGCAATGCGTTTCCTGTTACGCAAAGATCGGTTAGAGTCGAATACTGCAAAGCGTAGTTAGTTTGAAACTCGTTTGGATTATCCAGAATTGATTGAACGGGATGACCTTGGGCTGGCTCGAATAATGTTTCACCGTCAATCACTGATTGCTTGAAAACTTTCAGCGGAACAGGGGAGAGCTTCATCGCAATTTTATCAATCAAAATGAAGATCCAATCCTCCGTGAAATAGATGCTCTTGAGAGCTCTCGCATCTGTGAAAGTTGGAATCTCCCTGCTCCAAGCTGCTGGTAAAGCATCGTTAGCGCCAAATTGGTCAAATGCCTTAACATCTAACGGTGAATATCCGCTCTCGTATTCGAGCATATCCATTTTTTTGATCTCCTTAACCATTAATGGTTAAGTTTATATCAGATTGAGATGATTGTGTAATCGGCATCTGAACAATATTCCAAAGCTTGGTGAGCAAGCAATAGGCTCATAACAATATCATCGTGTGAGCCAACAGAAGCCGCGTAAGTAGGGAGTCCGAGCGAGGTATGCTTAACTTCAAAGGCTTTCATCTCATCATCTAACTGTGAGATATAAGGAATCTCGATTGCCTTTGCTTCCGTTGATAGACATAGGTTTGTGACAAATTGGTTTTTGTTGTGGTTTGTAAATGTTATCCCTTTGAATGGTAATTCGGTTTCGTGCAGCATGTCGTCTAGCGCAACACCGACGCCTGTTTTATCGTGTAGTATGATTTCTACAGTCTTGAACATTCCCGCGAATCGCTTTAACGCCAAGATCTGCAGCGTATAGCTGATTTTATTCATCCGCCACAAACCCACAATGCGTCTGCGTTTTATGTCAATCGCAGTCATCACGGTAAAATCTACTTGTCGCGCCCAATCGACTCCTATGCAAACATCTGAATCGGATGCGTCATCTGTACACCACCTGAATTCCTCGACAAGATTCAGCTTTTCCGTGAAGTAGCACGCTGTGAAGTTTGAAAAAACTGCTGAGTCAGAAAGGAACTCTGCCAAATAGTATTGTCTATAGAGTCTCTCGCCGAAAGTCTTCCGCGCTGACTCGATCTCAGCTTTGGGCACAAATGGATTATCCTCGGTGCGAGCCGTGATAAATAGCTTCCTCGGCATTCGCCCTTGGCGTTTCGCTAAGACCATCTCTGCTTTGGCTTCGTCGCATCCATCCTTGAAATGGTTGCAGCCTAGCGGCGTGCTGAGCATCAGGCTCTTGTTACCCCGTTGGGTCATAGTTGTACGCGCAGAGATATAGACCTGCTTTTTTTGCTTTGCGAATTCGTCAAAGACGTAACCATCACAGGCTGCTCCCTCTAAAGCATATGGATCTTTTGAGTGTGTAAAGCGTATTTTCCCGCCATGGTCCCCAAGAACTTGAATGCTTGGATCTCCTTCGTTAAATTTTACGAATTGTTCAGGAATCATGCGCTTGCAGTAATGAAAGCCAATCAAACTTTGCTCGTATATCGGCGCCACCCATCTTAGATAAGTGCCTGGATTTACTAGCAAACCGTTGGCAATTGCTACGCTTCCGCTAATCGTTTTGCCAAACTTTGTTCCACAAGCAACCCATACCTCTTCTATTCCATTACCCTTGGAAAGAGCCTGCATGATAACGGCTTGCTTGTTGGAATGAGCTTCGGGAAAATGAATGTATCTCATTAGGTTTGACATACTAATGAGATACACCGAAAAGCGTCTTATTGTCCAGTACCCAAACAGATTGCAACATCAGAGACAAAAAGTAGCAGAAATATCAAAACTATCTCAAAAATTATCCGTATCATTTCCCCAATTGTTTAGATTGGACGAAAGCTAATATTCTCGCCCTATCCGCATCTTTCCACTGTGCAAAGTTTTTTGCAAAGTTTGGAGGCATAGACCTGTTAGTTATTCGAGTCAATGCTTTGCTCGCAAGCAATCCTTTTTCCGTTGCGATAAACACCGCATCCGAATGGCATTCGGCGCAAAATTTTGTAAGTACAGGCTGAATATCGCCAAAGGAATCGCCGCCAGGAACAGGCCGATTAGGGATTGGATTAGGTATAGGCTCATCTTCATTACCTCCTTGTCTACCGCATGAAAAGCAGAGCATGAGCAGGAAGATTGCAAGTAGCTTTTTCATTATTCATCATCCTTAAATAAGTTCATGTCCACGATAAGAACAGGGAGGCCATCTATGAGCTGCTGAAAGTTAACTGTTCCGCTCGGCTGCAATAGAGATCCCATGATGCTAGTAGCTCCTGTGCTCGATCGCAGACCCACAAGTAATTCTTCCTCGCTGATCCCGAGCGTTGCCGCAACCTGCTTTGCGTTTTGCTCCAATCGAAGACGGTCCACAATGGCATTGATAGGGTCTTCGCTTGCATCAAATATGCCTAAATTTAGCATAACCTTTAAATACGCTGCGTTATCGTTCCTTATCGCTGCTAAACCAGCGTCTGGCCCCTTAAAAAATAGCCTAGCTTTTTGCTTATCCGCTGCATTAAACCCCGTCGATTGTTGTATCTGTGCCGCGACAGAATCACGAGCTGGAACAAACCCGCCAGCATGACACCGAAAGCAAGAGCGAGCGTTTTGAATCGTTCCTGACAATCCTCTGCCAGCCGATCCGGTATCCTGGACTATGTTTGTTGGGGCAAAGTCTGCGCGTGATCCGTCCGCTGCGAATAGCGCAAAGCCAAGCATTCCGTTTGGCTTTGTGTAGATACATTCCCCTGCATCCGATACAAACGTCTTGTTGCTCCTAACCTCGACTGGAAAGGGAGCTTCGAGAAGATTCTTCTGGTTCACAAGCTGCCCATTGATAAGGATCGGCTCGATATTTTTATCATTCGTGTCATACGTACACCAATAAGCGCCGTCAAATCCTTCAAGCCTACGCATGAGTCTGTGCTGCCGATTACTCGTTATCACTGACTCATTCATCCCTATAAGGATAAGCCCAACATCTCTTTGGTCAAAGTCTCTCTGTGCATCGACTCCTATCTGCGCCTCAAATAAATCTAGCGTGTCTGGTATATTCTGCAATTTGTAGTAAGCCTTTACCAGCATCACTTCTGCTGCATTATTAGCAAACATGAATGGCCTAACAGATTGCGTGAGGAATCGTATAGTTTTTCCGCGTACTGTTTCAGATCTAAATTTGAATGGATCAAGGTTTTCGATCAATCTCCAATCCTTTGAAGAAAGACCAATATCACGCAGATCAAAGCGAACGATAGAACCCTCCGCGCCGACTTCCTTACCGCTAATCAATTGGCGTTCGTTGCTAATCGAATTTAGAAGTTTGCTAACTCCAAGTTTGCAAACATCAGAATTCTTTTTGCCGAAAGCATTAAGCTGATCCGAGCAAAGAAGGTAACGCGAATTTTTTCGGCTAGCCTCATCTAAAGAATTAAGATCGGTTAAAATTGCTTCCTCTTGTTCTGCAAAATAAAAATAGCTTGAATCCTTTTGGTCGTCTGGAATTTCTGGAATCGGCTCGGTCGGCATCTGCGAAGGAATCGGTTTATCCTCATCGTTTGGAGCCATAACTTTTCTAGCATCTGAGCTGCAGCTAATCTGCAGACAAAGGAATAGACACAAAACTAGTTTCATAAGCTGGCCTCTTGTTAAAATTTTTGTTTGTTTTTGTGCATATAGATAGACGGGGCTGAGCTCCTGCTTTGCAGGAGCTCTAAATATCTGCATCCCTCCGGTATCACCCCGTACAAATAGTATAGCCGATATCAATCAGCATGGGAAGTCTCAGGGTCAAGATTGTCGATTTTTTCGATAATCAAGGCTTTTTCTTCTTCGTCGAGCAGAGCTTGCAGGATTGAGCCGTCTTGAGTTACAGACGTTTTAAAGACCAGCGTTTGCTGTGATTGGTCTGCGCTAGCAATTGGGTCATATGTTGCGGGTTTCCCGATTACGTAATTGACCAAAAATTGAGCACTCATAAAGCAGCCATCGTCTATGGCGGCAAGAGCCATGCGGGCCGCAATCATCTCCGCGACCGTTGCACCCGAACCCTCTCGCATGTTTTCGAGCTGGCTGTAGGTCATTCGCATGACCGAGCAGATTGCGAGCAAGGTATCCTCTTTGCTTAGCCCTTTGATCGCAGCAAGATCGGCTGGCAGCTTTGGCCGCCCTCCCTGCTTATTTCCAGGCTGAAAGCCTTTTTTACCTTTCGCTGACATATTGTACAAAATCCAATGGTATTCAATGGTTAATCATATGCCAATTTGTATTGGTCAAACTGTTCAGAATCTCATGCTTTCCTGTCACTGCGCTATCTTCTAATCTTCACACTGGAATTTGTGAACATGAATTTTCTTGGATCGCCGTTCTTTCCCGTCCTTTGTCGTATAGACACTTGTTAGTATTTTGCCGATTATGCTGACTCTATCCCCTTGTTTTATAGCTGCTACGATCTGATCCGCCCTGTTACCCCAAACAGTAATTTCGTGGTGTTCAGAAGTAGTTTCACCATCTTGCAGATTTTCAACTGTGACAATTACATTGCTCGCAACCGAAACATTTTTTTTGGTTTTCGAGTAGTGCCACTCGTTAAGCAACCTGCCAATTAAAATGACGTGGTTCAATTTATAGACCCCTATTACGTAAGATTAGCTCATGGTATCATATTATGACGCATCATCAAGGGGGGAATGTTTTGTGATATTAATGATATCTGGTTTTACAATCGGTTTATGTTTTTTGATAATCGCAATAATTAATATAGTATACTTTTTCATTGATTTATTTCGGCATAAGAAAGCCAATAAACTTTCCTCGAAAAAAAAGGATTATAAAAAATGAAATTTTGTCTTAAAAGCGGCGCTAAGACCGTTACTACTGCAGGGACTCGTGTTGCTCTTTCTACTACTGCAATCTGGGCTCGCGGTATTCGGATTTCTGCGCCTAGTGGCAATGCCGGTGTAATTTACATCGGCGATGTTACCGTTGCAGCATCTAACGGAATCAGCATTGCAGCCGCTGGAATTTTATCTTTTTCAGAAGTTTTTATTAATCCGCCAGGGGACCTTGTATCAATAAACCTTAAAGACGTTTATGTAGATGCAGCAACAAATGGAGATAAAGTTACTTTTGCTTATCTTGAGCCCGTATCATAATAAAATAGGGCTCAATAGAGCCCATCTCAATACCGATACCATAAAGTACCATAACTTTACCTAGCTTCGCTCAACCTAAACGAAAAAGCACTCAGCTCAACCCCCACAAAAAAGCAATATACTCTGGGTTACCGATGCTAGACCACACTATGTTGCGCTTTACCATTACCGATACGCGACTATACCTGACTTTACCATCACCTTGCTATGCGTTGCCATACCGTCACCATATCTTACTCAACAAAACCTCGCTTTACCGAAACCAGACCAAACTGATCGAAACTATACCGTGACCTAATGGAACCGAACCCTACCCTAACTCGACTTTGCCCTATCAAACCAATACCATCACCACACTTCACTGAACCCGACCGTCACCATAAAACGCCCGAATATACCTACACCACGCATTGCTTTATCCTACCACCACTAGACTAAGCTGACCTGACCTAACTTTACCTTACCAATACTTTTCCACGCTTTGCCTTGCCATACCGAAACATTGCCCCAACTATATGCAGCTAGACTTTACCATGACTAGACATAACCCAGCTAAACCAAAACTTTACAACAGGATACATAACAAGACCTAAACTTTACCTAACACTGCTTTAAGATACCAACACTCAACAAAAATGGGCTTTGCCTATGCTATACGACACCCGACTTTACCGCTGCAAGATGTTACCCTAACCTACCGTGACTTAACCCCGCCCAACGATGCCAAAACTCAACAAAACCGCGCGTGACCTCACATAACCGACACAGAACAAAATGCAACCTTACCAATAATGCGCTTCGATTGACTCTACCTGGCCTTTACCGTGACTAGACAGGACATAGCTCGGCTGTACCGCTAAGATACCCGGCCCTACAATACCCGGACTAAACTTGACCCAAATAAACCTAAACATTACTTTACTTTACGCTACCGATACTTTACCGGACGTAACTCAACCGATACTTTACCATTACGAGACATCACTTGACTATGCCATCACTCCGCCTGACCGAGCTTAGCAATACCTACCTGCCCCATCCTTCTGGTAGTTTCTCCTTATAAGTTATTGGCTCAACTTTGTACGTGTATGAGCCTTTTTTCCCTGACCCTCTCCATTGTCCTAGCCCATTATTTAGCCCCAAATCAAATAGAGTCTTTAGGGTTTCCAAATTATTCATAGGCGACCCCGTTCTAATCCGCAAAGTACATTCATACTCAGTGCCGATTGGAAGATATTCGCTGCGACAAATCGCGGTTTCCACTTTGCCCATTCGCTCGAATTTTATTGGCCTTTCGAGCAATTGTGGTTTACCTTCATCATTGCGAATGATATCCATTGACGGTATAATGAAGTCTTCCACAACTTTTATGTCAAGAGCTCCCATCTCACCAACAGAAACTTTGCTCTTAGCAATGGACTTGTCTCCGTTGTTTGTCATGATCTTCAGGTTTTCTTTGAGATTACCTAGAATCATATGGGTAGATATCATAGGGAAGCCATCTTTGTCGCGCATGAAGACGGTAGGCGCTGAGCCTCCTTCGTCCATGGATGACTCGAATTCTTCTTTGATAAGAGCGGCAAGCTCAACTAGTTCGGGTATTGTGTTGGGAAGCTCATGCAAGACACCGCTTCGCTGCATGTAGCTGCGAAGGATTCCTTTTAGTTCTTCAGCCTGCTTTTCGTCGGAGAATTCGACGCCCTTATATTTCGACAGCTTTTTGGCTAACCTGTTGGCGTCTGCTATCTCTTTTTTTGCTTTCTCCTGAACGTGCTTCTCATAAATTGAGACTTCGGTACACGTTCCGAGCTGCTCTGTTAGAAGTTTTAGATTCAGCTTGTAGTAAGTAAATGTCGTCATTTCAAAATCTCCATTAGTGGCCAAAAAAGCATAAAATAAACCATCACGGCTATTGCGCCGATTGCGATAATGACGAGCATGGTTTTCTCGAAGAAATAGGAAAGGACACAGAGCAAAGCCATACCCCAGAACAGGCCGAATAATAACCAATGGGCGTCAATATTCACCGAGCTACCTCTGGATTTTTCTCTTTTGGCTCGGGCAATCGTTTAGCGATTTCTGCAAGAATTACGAATATAGCCATATTTGCTGCTATGGCATGATCCTTGATATTTTCACAAAGTTCAAAAGCATCGAAAGTTTTTTTTACTTGCTTATCAATTTCTTCGTTTGTCATTCCTCATCCCTTTGTCTTCTGTTGTGTACCCGCCTAAGCGGGCTTTGGCTTGACAGTGACCGAATAGGATTCATCGTCTGAATTTTCTTCTATTCCCTGCATCATAAACTCAATAAAATAGTCGAATACTACGTCTATAGCCATATTGAAGTTTTCAGTTATAACACAGTCTAACTCATGACATTCTCTAATACGCTTTCTTGCCAAAAATAAAGCGTGTAGAAGTCTGATTTCTTCAGCTCGCAAAGGGTATGTACTTTTATCCATCACCTATGACTCGCTTGTTTAATCCGCATCAGAATTTCTTCTAAAAATAGTTCGGCTTCCTTGATATGGTTTTTATGTAATATTGGCAACAGCTTTAGCCGTAAAGCAAAGCAGTCGGCTGAATTTTCTACTAGAATGTTTTGACAGAATTCTTCGCAAGAAAAAGCAACAAGTATCCCTTTATCACCAGCATATTCATCAATATTGTAATGATCTGGAGTTCCTATATTGCAGTCTGATTTATCTTTAAAACCTGCTAATATAAGCCATTCGGAAAAATCCAAACCGTCCGGCCAATCCGGTGAAAAATCTATTTCTTTGAACCCATCTTTTTGCGTATAAGCCAACATCTTCATGGTGCCCATATTTTCCGATTCTTTCAGTCTTGTTATTTTATGCTCTATTGTTTTATTGACAGTATCATTTAAACCAAAATGCACAATTGGCCCTATTTTGGTGTAGTTTCCTATCGTTGATAGCCTTGCTATCTCCTGCCCATCCTTACCAACAAAAACTAGATCATTGTCGGATATCATGTTTCCTCTCCTGTTGTTCGGCTCTATTGCCGAGCTCCACTTGTATATATGATAACAATTAAAGTCAACAAAAAGTTTCCCAAGTAGAGGAATTTTGTAAAAATAGTAAGGCAGCTATATCGCTACCTTAATTTTCGTACGCAAATCGCTTGACTTTATATATGAGCATATGTATAGTCTGTTCATGGGCAAGCAAGCCCGCTAAGAAAAGGACCCGAACATGAAAACAGCATCAGTCATCAAAGCAGCACAAAAAGCCGGTGGGTCAAGTGACTGTGAGCCATTCCAATGAAACTATGTCACGCATGTAACGGCTCTGGCGAAGGGCTTTACGACAAAACAATCTGCTATAGCTGCGCTGGTAAAGGCGAGCTAGTGTTTACCGACGAAGACGAAACCGAGGATCATCAAGAAAAATGGAGCAGGGAACATGACTAGCTATGGTGATTATATCGGATATTTTGGAATGCTTATAGCTATCGTAGCTAATCTGTATTCGGCATATCGTAGTAATAAGGAACGCAAAAGGTTTTACGAATTATATAAACGAATAGGCGGGATAGGATGACTAAACCGAAAGATTATGATGAACTAGGAAAAATTGGAAGACCGCCAAACAAGGGACCGAAGCCGGTTGTCATCAATATCTTGATTGACCCACAGGTCAAAGAGAAATTAAAAACTCTGGCCAGCAAATCTGAAGTTAGCTTATCCTCATATGTAGCAGAGCATTTGACGAAACTAGCGAGGAAGAAATGATAGACAATCCAAAAATGCAGTGCGGAGGGTGTGGGGAAGATAAATTCCTTTTGTATATAAAGGATAATAATTATGGCTTATATTCACGCTGTACTAAGTGCGAATCAGTTTCAGAGTTTTCACTAGATAGACCAAGACTATCGGTCTTATGGGTAGAAGAACATCAACCGTCAACCGGGATTGCGTGTGTGTTCGATTCAAATAGGCATTATCTGAGGGTTATCCCAAATGAGAAAGTTTGACCAGACTTTTCGCATCGGAACCAAGATCAAACTTGATGTCCATGTCTCAAATGAGGATGAAGAATGGCTGACAATCACTGAGATAAACGAGCAGCGCACGCTAGTCAAAGTCAAGAAGTACAATCTTTGGATAACCCGCGAGCGTATCTGTGGTTACACCAACAGCGAATATTGAGGCAAATTATGGAAGAGAAGCAAAAAACCATCAAGATGGAATTTATTCTGATAACAGATAGATTCCTGCAGATCACCGACGTTAGGGAATTCCCAGACGTTCCGCTATCGGGCTGGGCTTTGGTAAACCTGGAAACTATCTGCAAGACTTACATCCATAACCCCTACATCGTGAAAGTTGGCCAGGAAGGGCACTTTAGCTTTGCTTACGAAAAGCACAACATCGTCAAGGTTTACTGTAGGATTTCTGACGAATCTCTTCCCCGAAGTTCGCCTGAAAATCTTGAAGATCCGAACCCTTGACGCATTTTACCCAGAGCGGAAGCCCGCGATAATGCCTCAAGCTAGCTCGGTGATACATAACCTCTTCCCGATTCCATCTGTTAGCAGATCTTTCGTTAAAAAGTCTAACATCGACGCAAAAATAGAGCAGCGCCAGAATAAAAGTTTGAGTGAATGTCGGGATCATCATTCAACCAATAGCTGTAAAAACAAACGGAACCAATATAAGAAGAAAATAGAACACTCCAACCTCGCGATCGTAATTATACAAATTAAGCGCGGCTAAAAAATGGAGTGTTAAAAGCAAATAATAAAAAAATTGCAATCTAATTTTCGATTCTAATCTCATACTCATTCAACCAATAGCTGTGGCATAAGCTGTGAAACTGGTTATCATACCGAGCTTGTTCAAGGGGATGACGATGACAGTTTTCCCGATATCCTCGGGTCCTATGGGTATTTTTACTTGAACCATGGTACGGGTTCCTTACGAATAAAATCAGCGTGGCATCCTGTCTTTGCTCTGCTTCCATCCTTGATTCGAGCTCGCTTTATCATGTCCTGAGTAGCGGGTACAGAGTAGTTTATGGAACGAAAGTGAGCCAGGATTTCCTCGTCTGTATGCTGCTTTATAAGCTCTAAGACGTTCTGCATTGAAAGCCTGTTAATGTGCTTCATCTTCAAATTGTCTCTCTATCGTTTTTACTATGGCAGTAAATATATAGTCTTTCGCTCGCTGCTGGATCGGAAGCAAGGCGTACTGGACATAGCAAGGGTGAGTCTTGTTCAGCGGGTCCTTGGTCAAACCATAGCACCAGCCCTGTTCCTCTTTTTCTTTGAGCCATGAGTTATGGGAATCCTCTGGAGTCGAGTTTGGATTATCCAAGTGATACTGGACGCCTTTTATCGCGCTATCCTTTTGCCACTGTGGAGCTTGTTTCCAAGGTACTTGGGAGGAATCTCCCATACACTGGCAGTAAGCCCTGTTTGCTTCGTGGCAAAGTTCTGCGATTTCTTCCACAAATATTCGTGCGCTAAGGTCGCTCATTTACTTATTCTCTCCCTATTTGATCGCGTCTGATTGCTTTGCCTACCCACATGAACACTTGTTCTAGGTTTGTAATAGCTAGACTAGCTTCTCTGCTTGGGTTTAAATACT